>Ga0116170_10003991_pt1 | contig 13657 bp, 8 predicted proteins | sample AD_JPNHW1_MetaG_FD_89797 | JGI IMG/M metagenome (GOLD analysis project Ga0116170, IMG submission 89797) | Active sludge microbial communities of municipal wastewater-treating anaerobic digesters from Japan - AD_JPNHW1_MetaG | ecosystem: Engineered > Bioreactor > Anaerobic > Digestate | place...
CAGCCATGTCTCCGATCACTACCAGTTGGGCTATCTGCTTACAGCCGGAGCCCGGGAGATGTATAATAAGCTGGTTTGGGATTCTGTGTTGACTTATATTGCCGGTCATCCTTTGGGCATTGTTACTTTCGACGAAGCTCTTGAGAAAAATATGGGGCTTTCGACCACTTCGCTGTATGACACAGTATTCAATAACCTGGCTACCCGGTGGCGGGAGAATGACAAGCTTCTTCATCCAACAGCGAACCGGCTTCTTTCGCGAAAAAACAGCTATTTTACCAGTTATACCAACGGGGTAAAACTTGCCAATGGAAGTTATTTTGCCGCAAAAACTGGGTTAGCCGATATAGCCCGGTTTGTCGAGATTTCTCCCGATGGGAAGGAGAAAAAATTGTTTACTCCCGGTTATTCTTTTGAGGAATCGGTAACCGCCCGTGAAAAGGTCATTGTCTGGAGCGAACGTTTTACCAATTTACGCTGGTCTCATGCCGATAATTCGCTTTTTCGCATTTATGACACCGAAAGGCATCAACTTTCGGAATACGTGTTTAAGTCGAAAATATATGCACCGGCCATTTCTCCCGATTTGACTAAGGCGGTTGTGGTCGAAGCCGACAACCATTATGGTTTTTACCTGTCGGAAATTGATTTGAAAACGGGGAAAATGATCAGCAAATATCAATCGGAGGGGAACGACTACTTTTTTACCCCATCCTACACTCAATCGAAAGATCATGTGTTGACGGTGCTGATGCACAACAACCAGAAAGGGATTGTGGATATCGACCTGAGAAACAAAGCGCGAAAAGTGATTTTGCCTTTTCGCGTTCAGGAAATAAGACGACCCATTGAACACGAAGGATCGGTTTATTACATCGGAGGTTACCGGGGAACCGACGATCTTTATGCCATCGATACCCTTACGTCGCAAACCTGCCGGGTAATAACTTCCCGCTTTGGGATTGCCGATTATTCATTTGATGGGAATACTGTTGTCTATTCCGACTACTCTTCCGATGGTTACCGGATGGTTAAAACCAATCTGGATTCGATTGTTTATCAGCCAGTCAATACCGATACCATCCAATGCTGGCTTCCATTTTATGAAACATTGGCCCGGCAAGAGAAGGCCCCCATCGATTTTACCCGACTTAACGACATCGATTATCAGTCGGCCCGGTACCGAAAGACTCAGCATTTGATGAACTTCCACAGTTGGGCGCCCATTTCGGTCGATCCCTACAATTACATGGCTTATCCTGGCGTATCGGTTATGAGCCAGAATATGCTGAGCACTTCGGAAACAACTTTCGGCTACCGTTATCTCTGGGAAAATTCAAGGGGAGAATGTTATTTGAGCTACAAATACCTGGGGTGGTTCCCGGTTTTTAACATCCAAAGCAACTACGGGAAATCGAAGTCTTATTATTATCAGGTCACAAACTATCTGAATAAGAAAAATGAAGTGGTTGAGTCCGACACCGTAAAGCAAAATTATTCCTGGAATGAACTGAATCTGTTGGCACAGGTTTACCTGCCATTGAACCTCAGCAGGGGAAAGTATACCCGGTATTTGTATCCGATTCTTAATTACCACTATACCTATTATGACCACAACCGCTCGACGCCGGAGAGATTTCCGCAAGGGAGTGTCAATTACGTAGAAGGCGCATTGCAATACTATTCCCAATTGAAGCAGTCGGTCCAGTCGGTCTATCCGGCCTGGGGTTTAGGGCTTACAGCCGGTTATATGCACTCGCTATCAGGCGTCTTGGATATGGGGCAATATGCCTATTGTTCCGGGTATTTTTACCTGCCGGGACTGTTCAAGAACCATGGAATAAAAATTTATGGTGGTTATCAGTTGAAGAATGACGGGGATTTTTCGCTGAACGAGAAGATTCGTTTTCCGCGGGGGCATCAGCAGATCGAAAACAAATCGATCATTTCGTGTAGTTTCGATTATAAAATGCCGGTGCTTTATCCTGACTTTAGCCTGGGCCGGTTTGTTTATATCAAACGGATTGTCCTTGGTGTTTTTTATGATCAGGCACATTTGGAATGCCCTGTCAATAAAGGGACTGTGCCGGTAACCCTTCGGTCGACCGGGACTGAAGTGGTTTTCAATGCCAATTTCTTCCGCTTTTTTGCTCCAATCGATATCGGATTCCGGGAGAGTTACCTTTTTGACCGGAGTTTTAAAACCGATTTCTTGTTTAGTATCAGTTTTGAACTGTAAGTTATGATGAATATTGAGGAGTTGTTGAGTCAGATTGATGAGCAGATTGCCGTTAATGGAGGCTGGAATATTTTTTATCAGGGTGAAGACTCATCTCTCCGAATTGCCGATGATACCATTGATCTTATTAAAACGACCGTACAACTGAATGGTCCGGAAGTAGAATTTCTGATCAATCAGTTGACCGAAAAGGCACTAAAGGAGTTCTATCGGGTGAATCAATACTATTCGTTCACCGAGTTCCACCAGTTAGCGTTGCGCATGATTTATTATCAGTTGTTCTATTCCATTCGGGAGATGAATGGGGCCTTTGGGAAAGAAAAACTGGAGTCTCTTATGGAAAATCATTCCCGCAGGTTAGCCAACTGGCTCTCCGGATCGAATGCCTTTGCATGGAAAATGTATTCCGATGGACAGAAATTTGTGGAACCTGTACCTTGTTTTGAGTATAGTGCTGAAATGCAGATGGAAATTTTGCGGATTGATCCATTGTGGATTAAGGAACCAGTTCTTGATATTGGCTGCGGCAGTTGTGGCACGCTGGTAAATCAGTTGCGTTCAATTGGTATTGAAGCGTATGGTTTTGACCGTTGTGCCGAAAATCGATCTCCTTTTCAGAAAGCCGATTGGCTCGATTTTGAGTTCGAACCTCAAAAATGGGGTACCATCATAAGTAACCAGGGATTCTCCAACCATTTCATACATCATCATTTACGCAGCGATGGCGATTTTATCAGCTACTCCCGAAAATATGTCGGGATACTTCATTCACTTACGAAAGGAGGTTCGTTTCACTATGCCCCCGGATTGCCTTTTATTGAGCAATTCCTCGATCCGTTGAATTTTGACGTAGTAACTTACGAGGTGGGATCGTACCGGCTTAGCACGGCGATTGTTACAAGAAAGTAGGTGTTGTTTAAGGTTTTAGTTCTGTTCCCTGGATTGTAAAACTTTTCATTTTCTCTTGAATATTTTGACGTAGAGTGTTATTTTAGAGCCAATCAACACGAACAACCAAATTTACCACCTTATGAAAAACAAATTCTGGGAACTGTTTATCCTTTTCCTTTCGTTGTATGTAATTGTCGAACTGGGAATCGAAATTATTCACCCGTTCAGCCAGCAAACTATTGATCTTATTAATCAGATCGATCTGGTAATTTGTATGATATTTCTGGGCGACTTTTTCTATTTTTTCTTTAAAGCGGGAAAAGAGAAAAAGGAAAAGGCTGAAAAGAAAAAGGAGCGACTCCATTATCTGAGAACCCATTGGATCGATTTTATTGCCTCTATTCCGTTTATGACCTTTCTTCGGGCTTTCCGTTTGGTACGGGTTGTGAGGGTGGTTCGTTTGCTGCGTGGCGTTAAAGGGTTGGTGAATATTTTCAGAATGCTGGGAACAAGTAGGCTACAAAACATTCTGATCTCTTATCTCATCATCATGTTGCTGGTAATGGGGTATTGTTCGCTGGCTTTTTACTCGTTTGAAAAAGGTGTTAATCCCAATGTAAACAGCTATTTCGATGCTTTCTGGTGGGCATTTGTATCGCTTACCTCGATCGGTTATGGCGATGTAATCCCTACTACAACCGAGGGCCGGATTGTTGGGATGGTACTTGCCCTTGCCGGTATGGGACTGTTTTCGGTGATAACGGCCCAACTGGCAACTGTTTTCTTCAAAATCTCCAAAAAAGAAGAAAAAGAAGAATCCAAGGAATCAAAAATCTGAGTGGGTTTAGAGCGATTTACTTTTTTTGCAGCTGCTGCCTTTACCTCCTAAAAATCCCCAGCCGCCGCTGCCAATCAGGAACCCAAAGGCATACCATGCTCCGTTGTTGTTCTGGGCATACATGGTAATTTTATCGTTGAAAAGCGAGACGATAAAGTCGATAGGGGCAATGATCCCGTGCCATAAACCTGCCCAGAAACCATATTTATGTCCGGTCAGACAAGCATCAACAACTTCTTTTTGGGCACACGAGGAAAGAATAAATATTCCCGCAATCAGTAGCGTTAGGATGAACACCGTTTTGAGATTCAATTTTTGTTTCATTTCTCTGTTTTTATGGTTAACCGAATCATTCAAATTTAGAAAAAACAATTTGAACGAAAAGATTGATCGGTCGGTGGAATCCGGTTGATGGCCGAAAATTTTGGGAGAAACCATGATGGTATCTTTTTCGGCATACGAAAGTGAATTTGTATCTTAGCCCTGAATTTTTATGCAAAAAAGAAACCTATGAAGAAAATATTCCTGTTCGTTGCTATCGCTGCTGGTTTGGTGGCCTGTGGTAATCCTTCGTCGAAAACGGTTAAAAAAGGCTCTTTTGCCAGTAAAAAGTATCCCAATCTATTTACCCAGTTGTTGGGAAAAAGCCAGGCTGAAGTTGATCAGAAAGTGAACGATGCCTGGAAGCAACTGTTTTACGGGAACGATTCGACCGAAAGAATCTACTATCCGGTGGGCGACGACATGGGGTATATTCTCGACGTGAACAACAACGATGTTCGCAGCGAAGGGATCTCTTATGGAATGATGATTGCCCTTCAGCTTGACAAAAAGAAGGAGTTTGATTGCATCTGGAAATGGGCAAAGACCTACATGCAACATCAGGAAGGGCAACGAAAGGGCTTTTTTGCATGGCATGCCACCGCCGATGGAAAGATTCTGGACGATAACAGTGCTTCCGATGGCGAAGAGTGGATGGTGACTTCGTTGCTGCTGGCTTCAAGGAGGTGGGGCAATGGCGAAGGAATCTATAACTACCAGGCCGAAGCTCAGGCGATATTGGATGCCATGCTTTCAAAAACCGGAAGTTCGGAAAGTACACAGGTGGTGACAAACATGTTCAACAAGGAAAAGAAGCAGATCGTTTTTGTACCCGTAGGGAATGCCGACGATTTTACCGATCCTTCGTACCATGTGCCGCATTTTTATGAACTCTGGGCGCTTTGGGCCGATAAGGATAATCAGTTTTGGAGCGATGCGGCCGATTCGAGCCGTGCGTTCCTGAAGCGGTCGACCCATCCGGTTACCGGGTTGAATCCCGATTATGCCAATTTTGACGGAACACCTACCGATCCGTTTGGTGGTGGTCAAAGCAATTCCCTTTACGATTCCTGGCGGGTTGTGATGAATGTGGCCGTAGACTATGTCTGGTTTGAAAAAGATCAGCGGGCAATAGAACATGCCAACCACCTGCTGAATTTCTTTTACTTGCAGGGAATGGGGCATTACGGGAGTTTATACAACCTCGATGGTACTTCGCTCAACCACGATCATAATCCCGGGCTGGTTGCCATGAATGCCGCAGGTTGTCTCGCTTCTACCTTCGATAAAAGGAAAGAATTTGTGGAAGAATTCTGGAATTTACCGCTTCCAACCGGCCATTACCGCTATTACGACGGGGTTCTTTACATGCTTGGCCTTCTCGAAGTAAGCGGAAATTTCAGGATTTACGGAAATTAAAGAATCGGGAAGACTCTTTAATTTAAGACCGTTTAAATCCCGGATTTCGTTTTATGGCTGTGCGTTCCTGTCGTCTTTGAGGCATCGGTGCCGGTGCCTTTTTTACGGGATGAAGATCCACTAACGGAAACGGGTGGTTGTCGACCACCGGAATCTTTTTAGCAATTAGTTTTTCCACATCGCGCAGGAATGGTTTTTCGGTGGCATCACAAAATGACAGGGCCGTACCTTCAGCGCCGGCCCGTCCTGTTCGTCCAATACGGTGAACGTATGTTTCAGCAATGTTTGAAATTTCGTAATTGATCACCATATCCAGGCCATCAATATCGATTCCCCGGGCAGCAATATCGGTTGCAACTAACACCCTGGTCGTCCGGTTTTTGAAATTGGCAAGAGATCGTTGCCGAGCGTTCTGGGCTTTGTTGCCATGAATGGCTTCAGCTTTTATCTGATGGTGCAACAACATTTTAGTCACTTTGTCGGCTCCATACTTGGTGCGGGTAAACACCAGTACCGATTTGATGTTTTCATCTTTCAACACGTCAACCAGCAGGGCATTTTTATTTTCTTTATCCACAAAGTAAACATACTGATCGATGATGTCGACGGTAGATGAAACCGGTGTAACCGAGACCTTTGCCGGATTTTGTAAAATTGAACTGGCCAGTTTCACAATTTCAGGAGGCATCGTCGCTGAAAAGAAAAGCGATTGCCTTTCTGTCGGTAATACGGTTAATAACCTTCGGATATCATGGATGAAACCCATATCCAACATGCGATCGGCTTCATCGAGTACAAACAGTTCGACCCAATTTAAACTGATAAATCCCTGATTGATCAGATCGAGTAGTCGGCCGGGTGTTGCAATCAGGATGTCGACACCTCCGCGCAACGTGGCAATTTGAGGGTTTTGATTGACTCCGCCAAAGATTGACGTACAGGTTAATGAGGTGTTTTTTCCGTAGGTTTTGAAACTCTCTTCAATTTGAATGGCTAATTCCCGGGTGGGGGTCACAATCAGGCTCCTGATTTTTTTCTTTCGGTCGTATTGTTTGTTCTCGCTTAACAATTGCAAAATTGGGACAGCAAAAGCGGCCGTTTTACCGGTTCCGGTTTGTGCACAGCCCAGCAGGTCGGTGCCTTTTAAAACGATGGGTATGGATTGTTCCTGAATGGGGGTGGGGTGGGCGTAACCTTCAGCTTCAAGGGCTTTCAGTATGGGTTCAATAATCTCTAATTCTTTAAAAGTCATATATTCTCTTTATCGTAAAGGCCGCAAAGGTAGGTTAATTGCCGGGATTTATTTGTTTTTGGCGTTAATCGTTAAAAAATTGTCTCAAATACTTGGAATTAATTAATATAGGCTCGGATAACGGTTAGCCTTCTTTATAGAAAGCCTCAATTCCCGGGTAATAAAATCTCTTTTTGGCAACATTAAGCGGATAAATAAAAAAAGTGAGCCTTGCCTCTGAGCAGAGCTTGCCTTCCCCGTCGGATATCGTTGCGTGCATAATGGCTTGTTTTTCATTTTTTTCAAGGAGCCGGCACCGGATGGTTGTTGTTCCTTTGCTGATTCGGAGCGGCGTGTGATAGGTAACGGTCATTTCCTGTGTTACGCCAACTGTGCCGCATTTGACGTAAACAGTCCAGCCACCAATTTCGTCGAGCAGAGTCGATTGAATTCCTCCGTGAAGCACATCGGGATAGCCCATGTAATTCTTATTGGGGTTCCAGTTTGAGATCAACTCTTCGCCCGTGTCATAAAATTCAAGGTGAAAACCCATCTCGTTCGCCGGGGAACATCCAATGCAGTTATATTCTTCGCGCAGGTTTGGGGCGAAAGGGTTAAGAATTTTTCTCATCGTGTTCAATGTTAAGGATGATATTTGAATTCAGGTACCAGACAAAACCTGAAACTTCGGAATATCCCATTTCCTGGATTTTTTCGGCATATTTTTTCACTTGTCGCAGGTGTTCTGCTGAAGGCTGGGATGAGTTTTTGTAATCGACAATAACCACTTTTTGCCCGTCGATCATCACCCGGTCGGGGCGTTTCAGATCGAACCCTGGAGCAATGATGGTGGTTTCGTTCAGTACGTTGGATGAACCATCGAACCACGGTTGCACGTTGGGATTGCTGATGAGCGTTTCTATTTTTTCTTTCAGCGCATTCGCTTCATTGGAAGCAACTTTTCCCTGTTTGACCAGCTCAAGTACCGAAGTTTCGATGTCGTTTTGTGTGGTAATCAGCGACAGTAATTCGTGCATCAGTTTTCCTTCGTTCACTTTTTGCATCCTTTTCCTGCCGGGATCTTCCAGAAAGCCTTCGTAGTTTTTATGGAGTTTCAGCGAGTTGCCCAACTGTTTTTTCAGTTCAATCCGGCCCGAAAGGTTTACTTCGTTTCCTCTTTTTTTCAGACCGGGTTGCGGGTTGAGTTTCCCTTTGTCGAAGATGAATTCTGATTGTTGCTGAAGGATTTGCGGAGCATTTTCTTCATTAAAAATCTGCTGGAACAGGCTGCTTACGGTGCTCGATTTTGGTTTTGCTTCGGAGAAGATGAACAGCCCGTCGATGGCACGGGTAAAAGCGACATAGAGCAGGTTCAGGTTGTCGATATACGACAAAAGCATCTCGGTGTAGTAGTCTTTGGCAAAGATGGTTTTTCGCAGAATCTTTGAAAAATTGACCGGTAATATAGGGAATTCCTTTAAAACAGAATTTTCGGCATTGCACCACAGGATATTTGTTTTGCGGGCATCGGGTTCGAACAGCCAGTCGCAGAAAGGGATCATCACGATGGGGAATTCAAGCCCTTTCGATTTATGGATGGAAAGAATGCGGATGGCATCGCGGTCGATAGCCGTCTGCACCTTCACTTTGTTGCCATTTTCGCTCCACCATTCAATGAATTTGTGCAGGTTTCCTCCCTCTTTTTTCGAGAATTCGAGAATGATATCGCGGAAAGCCTGTAAACTGGCCTGTTCTCCGGGCAGATCGGTCAAGCGGTACAATTTTTCCAGTTCCAGCTCCAGATCGGCAATCGAAAGGGAAGCCCACTGTTTGGAGATGGTTTTGCCACCTTCTTCGGCAAAGAAGGGGAAATAATCCGATTCGGTTTCTTTGTCGATCAGCAGGCTTTGCGATGGTGCTGCGGCATTAAAGTTTAACGTTTGCTGACCGGTGACGGATATTTTGGGCGGTTTAACTCCAATTTGAGCCAAAAGTGGCAGAATGAACCGGCTGTATTGAAAAACAGCCGATGATTTCACCACCTGATCCCAGGGCATAGCAACGAATCGGAGCATCCCGATCAGAAAGCGGACCGAAAGAGAACTGTCGAGCATCAGCGAATCGTCGGAGATTACTTCAAAATTGCAACTGCTTTCCGGATGTTTTTTCCGGTAGTTCAGCAAAGCGGAAGCTATATCGTTGCCCTGGTTGTTTTTCCTGACCAGAATCGCAATATCGGAGGCCCGGTAACCGCTTTCCTGCAGCTTTTCTATTTCTCCGATCAGCGTTTGAATGGTCTCGTCCCGGTATTCATTTTTATTTTCCGATTCGATGAACTGCAACCGGATGTAACCATCGTTCTTGTCGCTCGATGGCGTTTGCACTACGTCGCCGAAAGCGGTGGTGATGGTCTGATTATAGCCTTCGGGCAGGTTATTTTTCTGCTCATCGTCGGGCAGATTGTTGTAGTTATTTTGAAGAAGATTGGCGCTTACACTGAAAAAATTGTTGTTGAATTCAACAATGTTCCTGCAACTGCGCCAGTTTTTGTCGAGGTTCTTTTCTTCGATGGAAAATTTCTTCAACTCTTCTTTTAATCCGGAGCCCAGTAATTTCCAGTCGCTGTTTCTCCAGCGGTAGATCGATTGCTTTACATCGCCCACCACTAGGTTGTGATGGTTTTCGGACATTGAATTTATGATTAATGGTTTAAAGTTTTCCCATTGAATTACGGAGGTATCCTGAAATTCATCGATCATGAAGAAGTTGTAGAAATTGCCCGCTTTTTCGTACACAAAAGGGGCGTCGTTGTTGCTGATGATTCCGTGCAGCAAGGTGTCGCTTTCACTGAGCAGGATGGAGTTGTTTTCCTGCCCGATTTCTCGCACGTAGATTGCCAGGGTTGAGAGAACGCCAAGCGCGTAAATGTTTTTATAGATTTCGCTGGCGGTGTAATAGATTCCCTCTTTTTTTTCAACGTATTGAAGGATGCGTTGTATCAACCCGTTCATTCCATCGTTGTAACAATTAATTACAGCGGCTTTGTTCTCTTTGGAAGAGTACCAGGCATCGGGATTGTCGGGCGCATCGAGGAAGCGGGCGCCAAAGGTGATTTCACCGCCTTTGTATGAGGCTAGTTTGTTGAAAGTATTGGCAAAAGAGCTGTTTTTGTATTTGAAATCGTTGAGGGTCAGGTTGTGTTTCTTCATCAACGCCAGACCTTCGTTTCCCATTTTGCGGCATTCACTCTCGAAACTGTTGCGAATTTTAATCAGCTCGGTTTTGAGTTGTTTCAGCTTTCCCCGCTCTTCCTGCAGTGTCCCCTGATGGATCCGGTATTGTTTGAAAAGATCTTTGTTCAGTTCGTTTCCAAGCTCGGTAATCTTGTCTCTGATCTGCCAGTTTTTTCCTTCTTCGAGTTGATTTTCCGACATCATCAGTAGCCAGTCCCTTAGGTCCGAGTCGTTTTCAACACTCATGAGCAGGCGGTCGCAGGCCTCCTGAAGAAGGGCACTTTGGTCGAGGTCCACTTCATACGTTCCGTAAAGTCCCGATTCGCGGGCAAACGAACGTAAAATCCCCTGAAAAAAGCTGTCGATGGTGCTGACTGCAAAACGATCGTAATCGTGTAAGATGTATGAAAGAGCCTGTCTGGCATTGGTTTCGATTTCTATTTCCGAAAGTCCGGTATCTTCTTTCAATTGTACCAGCATTTTTTCGTTGGAGTGGCTGGCCATGGCATTCAGATCGCGCAGAATGCGCTCTTTCATTTCAGAGGTGGCTTTGTTGGTAAAGGTAACAGCCAGGATGTGTTTGTAGTTGAATGGGTTTTGAACCACCAGTTTCAGGTATTCCAGTACCAGCCGGTATGTTTTTCCCGAGCCGGCCGATGCTTTGAATATGGTTAACTGTGGCATGTTAATTCCTGTTTTATTGTCTTTTTGGCAAATTTAGCAATAATGCGACATGATTTCGATTGCCTGATTTTTGTAGAAACCGCCAAACAGGGAATAGTGGTTCAAGACGTGATACAACTGGTAAATCAGGTTTCGTTCCTTCCATTCCGGGGCAAGGGGGTAAACCTCGTGGTAAGCGTCAAAAACCCGTTGGGAAAAACCGCCAAAGAGGGTCATCATCCCGATCTCAAATTCACGATCGCAGTAACTGGCACAAGGATCGATCAGCGCCGGGGCTGATTGGGTGTACATACAATTGCCGGTCCACAAATCGCCGTGGATCAGCGAAGGTTTGGGATTGTGGGGCAGAAGATCTTTTACCCGGATTGAAAATTTATCGGCGATACGCTGGTCCTGGCTGGTCCATAGCCTTGTTTTTCGTATGTGGCTAATCAGAAAGCCAATTCGGTTTTCGGTATAAAAAGTTGTCCAGTCGGGCTGATATTCGTTGTTTTGGAGGGTCGCTCCGCAATAGTTGTCGTGTGCAAAACCAAATTGGTCGGTATGCACAGAGTGGAGCAAGGCCAAACCTCTTCCCAGTTTTTCTTCATCGTTCCCGCTACGGCCGGGTTTCAGGTAGGTGGTGAGCAGGTAGCCGGGATGGTGGTCAATTTGCCGGGAGAGTTTGGGCTCCGGAAAAATAATGTGTTCATTGTTCGATTTTGAAAATTCGCTTAACGATTCAGCTTCGCGGATAAAAAGGTCAGAGGGACCGTGGGTATTCCATTTAAGAAACAGAGGGCCGTGTTTTGTCTCAATTTTACAGGCACTGTTAATGCAGCCTCCTCCCAGCGGGTGAACCGATTTGATCTCCAGACGAAGATGGTAAATTTGTTGATATTCGGTATTCAACGAATCGGTCAGCTCTTTCGGCAAAAAAGTGTTCATTCGATATGTTCTAAAGAGAGCGTAAAGGTAAACCAGCTTCCTTTACCTGGTTCGCTCTCGATACTGAAAATTCCGTTATTCAAGGAAATCAACTCTTTGCAGAGAAATAACCCCAAGCCCGTACCTTTTTCGTTGTCGGTGCCATCGGTCGAAATAATTTCTTTTTCATTGATAATTTGTTCCATCTTCTGTTTGTCAAGCCCAACGCCTGAATCGATCACAACGACGGTGATGCACTGATCGTTTTTGGATGCATCGATGGTTATTTCACCTCCTTTGGGGGTGAATTTCAATGCATTAGAAACCAGGTTGCGGAGGACAATATTGATAGAACCTTCGTCGAACCAGCCAACCAATTGTTCAGGAGCCACTTTTCTGATGGTGATGTTCTTATGTTCGGATATCGATTGAAATTGGTCGATGGTGCGGTTTATAACCCGGCACAGGTCGTTATTTTGTGGGAAAATTCTCAATTGCCCGTTTTGGCTTAATCCCCACGATAGCAGGTTTTCGACCAACAACGAGAGCGAGTTTGCCGATAATTTTACATTGTGGATGAACTGCTCGCGGGTTTCATAGGGGAGGTCCGTTTCAGTTATCAGATCCAGGCCGGTAACCACACTGGCCAGCGGACTGCGAATATCGTGCCCAATGATTGATAAAATTCTGTTTTTGAGATAGATATCTTTTTGTAGTTTCGTATTTTGCTTTTCAATGATTTGAGCTTTTTCGGTTAACAGGGAGGTTCTTTCTTCAACTTTGTTTTCGAGAATGATGTTCATCTGACTTAATTCCTTGCTTAGAGCTTGTTCTTTTCGGAACGTTTCGGCGTATCTTCTGAAAAATTCGATGGAAAGAATGAAAATGAAAATCAGAAAAACGCGGGGCAAAATATATCCGTTAAAGAAAACATCATTTGAGTTGGCAACCAACGTGTCGTTTATGGCAGCAAATATCAGCAGGAAGATACCCAGTACATATAAAAATGACAATTTCTTCCGGTTATTGATCAGGAGAACTAACTGAATGGTAAAGAGAGTAATATAAATTACCAGAAATGCATAAAAAATATAAATGGAGTAAGCAAAGGTTGGCACATTAAGAGTGGAGATGCCAACAAAGAGAGGGATTAGGCATAAAGTTAATAAAGTATATATCTTCCTGATCCATTTCACCGGAAACAGGAAGAAGAAGCCCCAGGCACCGGCAGAAAGAGCACCAAAGATCCCGAAATACTCCAGCTTGATCATCCATTCCCACGAAATAGGCAATAAATAGATGATGGGGTAGTAGTTGGAACAGGCACCTCGTAAAGAGATAAACAGAAATGAGATTGCCAATAATGGGATGGATTTCTCTGAACGATAGTAAAATGAAAAAATGAGAAAGAAAATCCCAAATGAAAAAAGGATACCCAATGAAAAAAGGTCAAAAAACCGGTCTTTGTTTATTGCTTTAAATACCTGATAGTATGGGCCAATAGTGATATCTTTCCAAATTCCTCCCCTGCGGTGGTGAAAATTGGAAAGATGGAATACCATATTTAGTGTGTCGGAATTGGGGTTGTATTTTATTACCGATGGGGAGTATTCGGGTTTTTCCTCATTCTTCGTTTTTCCGGTTTTCCCCGATTGATAGATCAGTTCTCCATTGATATATAATTGATAAGCAACATCTACTCCCGGGACAAAAATGCCAATGGGCTGCCGATAGTTTTTGGGAAGGATGGTTTTAAACCAATACGAACCGTAACCTAAACCCGGCAGGTTTTTCCCGTTTAGTTGATAGCTAGTCCAATAATTAGGAATTTTTACCTGGATTGGTTTTGATACAGGCAGATTGCTGAATTCCGGATCGATAAATTCGTTCCAATA
>Ga0116170_10003993_pt1 | contig 13647 bp, 14 predicted proteins | sample AD_JPNHW1_MetaG_FD_89797 | JGI IMG/M metagenome (GOLD analysis project Ga0116170, IMG submission 89797) | Active sludge microbial communities of municipal wastewater-treating anaerobic digesters from Japan - AD_JPNHW1_MetaG | ecosystem: Engineered > Bioreactor > Anaerobic > Digestate | place...
ACTGTCCGATGTAGATGCCGGTCTATATATAACTACATGGTCGATCATGCTTTCTATGGTGGGAATGGTCGCCGGAGCTCTTGTCGACACAATCGGAATTAAAAAAACCCTCCTTTTCAGCGTATTTTTTCTTCTTATCGCAAGAGTTTCACTTACTTTTATCACTAATCCGTGGCTGCTTTTCTTTGCCGGATTTGTTCCTTTTGCAATCGGTTTTGCAATTGTATCACCTGTAATTTCCGTTGCAATCAAACGATTTACCACAAAAGAAAGCGCCGCACTCGGATTCGGTCTGTTCTATGTCATAATGAACCTCGCCTATGCTTTAGGCGGAATATTCTTTGACAAGGTTCGTGCATCTTATGCGACACATGATACCGCCGGCAAAATAATCAACGACAACGCCGGCGCAACAATGATGGGAATTCACCTTTCCTCATATCAGATGCTTTATCTTTTTGTTCTGATAATGACCATCGGCAGTCTTATTTTCCTTTTCTTTATCCGTGGAAATGTTGAGCTTAACGACAAAGGCGAAACTATTGCCAGACCTGATGAAAATCACGGAAGCGGACTTGTTGCAGTAAAAAGTGCTGCGGTTAAAACAGGGAAAATGCTAAAATCAGTAATTTCAGAGAAATACTTCTGGATCTTTATATCCATAATAACATTGACAATATTTGTCAGAATGGTTTTCTTTCAGTTTCATTACACTTTTCCGAAGTACGGTCTGCGTGTTCTCGGACTTGATGCAAAGATCGGCGCAATTTACGGCGTTCTCAACCCGGTAATGATAATATTTCTTGTTCCATTTGTATCTTTCCTCACAAAGAAGATCTCTTCATACAAACTGCTTGTTTTCGGATCTATCGTTTCTGCAACTTCATGTTTTATCGTCATGATACCTGCACAGTCAGTTGCATGGCTTACCAATTCGGTATGGGGTGAGCTTGTATTCATTAAATGGCTCGGCATGGCACCCGACATGAACACTCTTATGCAGAATCCTCCGGTTCCTGAATACTGGCCATTCATTATTTTTATTGTTGTTTTCACAATCGGCGAAGCTATATGGTCACCGAAACTTATGCAGTTCACAGCTGAAATAGCTCCCAAAGGAAAAGAAGGCACATATCTTGCACTCGCCATTCTTCCGTTTTTCCTTGCAAAAATGATCGCCGGTCCGATGTCAGGAATACTTCTCAACACTTATGTCCCGGTAGGACCTAACAAAGAAATACTTGGACCATATACCAACCATTACATGGTATGGGTATGGATAGGTCTTATGGCGATTATAACTCCTATCGGACTCATTCTCATGAAAGGTGTTTTCCAGAAAAGAGAAGACCAGGCGGCGGCTGACGGACATTAATAAATTTCTTGACTAAGAGACATCCCCCACTATAATCATTTAGCTTTTTTTGTAGGGGTAGTATATGTTCGATCAACTCACCGATAAGCTTGAAAGCACTTTCAAAAAGCTTAGAGGTGCAGGTAAGCTCACCGAAGATAATATTAAAGACGGAATAAGAGAGCTTAAGCTGTCCCTTCTCGAAGCCGATGTAAACTTTAAAGTTGTCAAGGAACTTGTTGAAAAAGTTAAGGAAAGAGCACTCGGCACCGATGTTATGAAAAGCATCACTCCGGGACAGATGTTCATCAAAATATTTTACGAAGAATTGATAAATGCTCTGGGTGAAGGCGACCATTCACTTAATCTGAGTGTAAGACCGCCTGCAATAATACTTATGGCGGGACTTCAAGGCTGCGGAAAAACCACCACTGCAGGAAAACTTGCACTTTTTCTGAAAAACAAGCAGAAAAAACGGGTACTTTTAGTTCCGGCAGATATTTATCGTCCTGCAGCTATCGATCAGCTCAAAAAACTCGGCTCGCAAATTGATGTCGAAGTGTTTGATTCAAATACATCAATGAATCCTGTTGATATTGCCAGAAAATCTGTCGAACATGGCAGAAATACAGCTGTTGATGTGATAATAATTGATACCGCAGGCAGAATGCAGGTCGACACAGAACTGATGGATGAGATCACAAATATCAAAAACGCAGTCGAACCGTCAGAGATACTTTTTGTGGCTGATGCCATGACGGGTCAGGATGCCGTTAATGTCGCTGCTGAATTCCACAGAAGACTCAACATCACAGGCGTTGTACTGACAAAAATGGATGGCGATGCAAGAGGCGGTGCCGCACTTTCGATCAATGCGGTGACAGGAGCTCCCGTAAAATTTGTCGGTATAGGTGAAAAGATTGATCAGTTTGAACTTTTCCACCCTGAAAGGATCGCAAGCAGAATTGTCGGTATGGGTGATGTTCTGACACTTGTTGAAAAAGCAACAGAAAAAATAGATCGTGACGAAGCTCTCCGTATTCAGAAAAAGATGAGCAAAAATGATTTTGACCTTGACGATTTCCTTTCACAGATGAAAATGGTACGGGGAATGGGATCGATGGAGGATATGCTCGGAATGATACCCGGTATGGGAAAAGAACTTAAAAAAGTTCAAGGCAAAGTAAATATGGAAAAGGAGCTTTCCAAAATTGAAGCTATAATTTTCTCGATGACAAAAGAAGAAAGAAAGAAACCTGAAATATTGAACGCTTCCAGACGCAGAAGGATTGCCAGCGGCAGCGGCACAAAAGTTCAGGATATAAATCAGTTTATGAAACAGTACCTTGATATGAAAAAGATGATGAAGAACATAAACCGCCTCGGACTAGGCGGCTTAATGAAAAAGTTCAAGGGTTTGCAATAACAGTCTCAATTTTTTTGGAGGATCACCGAATGAGCGTTAGTATCAGACTGACAAGAGGCGGAGCGAAAAAGAAACCTTCTTACCGTATTGTTGTTCTTGACAGCAGAAAGAAAAGAGATGGCGAATATCTCGAAAAGATCGGACATTACAATCCATGCGCAAATCCCGCTGAGATCGTAATAGACAAAGAAAAGCTTGAAAAATGGATGGCGCAGGGTGCACAATGTTCTGAAACAGTTACTTCACTTGTAAAAAAAGCTGCTAAATAAGCAGGTTTTCTGGAATTTCGGAGGAGAACTATGAAAGAATTCGTCGAAAAGATCGTTTGCCAGCTTGTCGACAACCCCGATAAAGTTTCAGTAATTGAAGTTGAAGGGGAAAGAACAACAGTGATCGAACTCAGAGTTGCTAAAGAAGACCTCGGAAAAGTGATAGGCAGAGAAGGAAGAATTGCAAAAGCTATGCGAGTCCTCCTCAGTGCCGCAACATCTCGTGAACAGAAAAAGTGCGCTCTCGAAATAATAGAGGACTGACCTCCGGAGGCAATTTAATTGTTGTCGGAACATTCAGCCGCGTTCTTAAAAGTGATGGAACTATGCTCTTCAATCCGGCAATGAGCGATTCATCATTCCTTCTTGATATTCGTCGTTTCTATCATTCTGTGTTTAAAACTGAGTGGAAAATAGAATCAATAAGATCGGTATCAAAAGGATTTCATATCAAACTTTTTGATGTCAAAAATCCTGCCGAGGCACATTTTCTTATTAATGAGAGCTTTTCGCTACCTGAAAAAGAAATAGAAGGAAAATCCATTGATCTTCTGATCGGCAGAAAAGTTTTTAACACTTCTGGAAATGAAATAGGAGTGACAACATCACTTTCAAACACACCGGCTTATATGCTAATTGAAATACAGCTTCTCGACGGTAACACAGCCTATATGCCTGTAACAGATGATTTTATCTCAACAAAGAACGGTTTAATAACTTTACTTAAGGAGCCGGTGCTTTGAAGATCGACATTCTGACCCTGTTCCCTGAATTTTTCGAATCCCCTTTTTCTGTAAGTATGGTCAAGAGGGCTATTGACAATAATATTGTCGATGTTTCTGTCCATCAGATCAGAGATTTCGGACTTGGAAAAAGAAGACAGGTCGATGATTCGCCTTATGGCGGAGGAGCAGGGCTTATAATGAAGCCTGAAGTTATCACTGCGGCGTGGGAATCGATACCTAAAAGCGAAAGAACTGTCACTTTCATAATGTCACCCAGAGGAACCGTTTTTTCTCAGGAAAAAGCTTCTGCACTGGCTCTCGGATGTGAACATATGATAATTGTCTGCGGTCATTATGAAGGCATTGATCAGCGATTTATCGAAATTAGCAGCGCCATAGAGCTTTCAGTCGGCGATTATATTCTGACAGGAGGTGAAACAGCTGCAATTTCCGTGATAGATGCTGTCACAAGACTTCTTCCGGGTGTTCTCGGAAACGAAGAGTCGCATATGAATGAATCTTTTTCATCGCCTTTACTGGAGCATGACCAATACACAATGCCAAGAATTTTCAGGGGGTTAAGTGTCCCGAAAGTACTTTTATCCGGCGATCATGCTAAAATAGTGTCTTGGCGTTTGAAGAATTCACTCACGAAAACAGCAAATATAAGACCGGAACTTCTTTCACAGATCCCGGCATCTTTCTGGGAAGGGCTGAAGTGAAAAATATTTTCCTTGCTCTGGTTCACTATCCTGTTCTCAGAGACGGGTCTGTAATAACTTCTTCTCTGACCAACCTTGATATTCACGACATTTCAAGAGTAAGTTCAACATACGGACTCGGCGGATATTTTATTGTGCATCCTGATGAGAAAATGAGAACTATTGCCAATAAACTTGCAGGACACTGGGTTAGCGGTGAAGGAAAGGTTCAGAATCCTGACAGAAGTAAAGCTCTGGAAATACTTCATATTGTCAGATCTCTTGAAGATGTTGTAGAACATATTGAAAAAATATCAGGGATGAAACCCTTGATAATAGGAACAAGTGCCAGAAAAAGGGACAAAACTATAACAATAAAAGCCCTTAAAAATAAAAAAAATCTACCGGCTCTTATTCTATTTGGAACAGCTGGTGGAATTGATGATAAGCTACTGGATTCATTAGATTATTGCCTAGAACCCATAGATACAGGCAGTGGATATAACCATTTAAGTGTAAGAAGTGCCGTATCGATTTTTATTGACAGATTATTTATGAGCGATTAATATTCACCGCCGTAATTTTGATGGAGTGAGATATGGTTAAGCCTTTAATTCAGAAAATTGAAAGTCAGCAGAAAAGAATTGATCACTATTTTGTTAAAACTGGTGATAAAATTGAAGTTCACACTCGTATTATCGAAGGTGAAAAGACCCGTATTCAGGTATTCAAGGGTGATGTTATTGCTGTTAAGAACGGCAGAAACAACAACCGTACTACAATAACAGTCAGAAAGTCTTCGGGCGGTTTCGGCGTTGAGAAGATAATTCCTCTTCATTCTCCGATGCTTGACAGGATAGAACTTGTCAACAGAGGTCTTGTAAGAAGGGGTAAGCTCTACTATCAGAGACTTCGTAAAGGAAACGCTGCGAAAATCAAACCAAAAAATGTCTGGTAGTGTTATCGCTTATTTTTGCGATATTTCTTGCTGTTTCTCCTGTTGACCAGTCGGTCTGTGACCGTAATACTTTAAATTCTGACGAAACTTTATACAAAGAGATTCTTTTATCTTCCAAAGATTCAAGCGTTAAACTGAAATATCTTCAAAAATTAGGTAATTGTATAGATTCTGAAGGAATTTCGCTTACTGAGATCAGAAATATTCCCGTATTAGAGATCCTTGATTGCAAAAACCCTTTAAATGAAAAAGGTTCCGAAGTTTTTTTCAACAAAGGGAAGTTATGTTCCAGATCTGTACAGTTTTTTCCGTCAAGAAGTGTTTTTACAATAAATATTCCCCTGCCTGTAATTTCCATAAATGAGAAATGGCAGTCTGTTCAGGGACATGACATGGTTCTTTTTTTTAACAAATCTGCTACATTCTCACAGTTACAGGACCCCGAAGGAAGAATACTCAGCAAAAAAGGCGATAGTTTTTTCACAGATTCCATCGGAAAATCAGCCCACCCTTATTTTGTTTTTGAATCAGGCATCTGGAAAACCGCTTATCCTTTGAAAGAATTTTTTGAATTGAATGTTTCCGCCAAAAATGATTTCACTGCGAAAATGATAACTGAATCATCAATTCCCTATGAAAGAGAACGCCTTATTGAGATCACGGGACTAAAAGCATCTGATATTATTGTGGAAACACCTATTCCGAGCAATTATTTCATCAAAGGAACTCATTTAAAAGGAATGCGGATACCTTTTCTTTCTCTCTCAAAAAACGGCGAAAGTTTTCATGGAACATATATTTTCCGTCTGTTTTATAAAGGTATAGGGCATAAACCCTTTTCACCGGTAGAGGAAACGGATTACTCAATCACTATGAAAAACACTGCCGATTCGAAAGAACTCACCATTACCGTAAAATCGGAAGATCTGAGCAGTGATCAGATAAACAGAATAACAGCTGTCATAAATAAAGAGATTCCCTTATTTCATATAACAAAAAGCGATGCAGATAAATGAAATTGCCGCAAATATGATGAAGAGGGCGCTTGCTCTTTCCACCGGATGTTCAGTCAAGACATATCCGAACCCGATGGTAGGCGCTGTCATATTTGATGAATCAGGAGCTGTCATTTCAGAAGGCGGTACAGGTATTTACGGTTCAGATCACGCAGAAATTGATGCCCTGAAAAAGATAGATTTTAAAGCTGAAGGACTGATGATGGCTGTAACGCTTGAACCTTGCAACCATTTTGGAAAAACACCTCCATGCAGTAATGCGATACTGAGATCAGGCATAAAAAAAGTGTTCATAGCAAAGAAAGAAGAAAACGGCAAGGCTTGCAACGGAGCATGTTTTCTTGTTGATAACGGTATAGAAGTTGTTTTTCTGGATAAATTTGCAGGTGCGGTTGAGAAAATAAACCGGTTCTTTTTTAAAACTGTCAGAACACAAAGACCCTGGATAACTGTTAAAGCCGCCATTTCAAAAGATGGATATATTACTGATTCTATTGGCAGTTCAGCCCATATAACAGGTCATGAAGCAAATGTTTATACCCATTCTCTGCGAGCTTCTCACATGGCGATAGCAGTTGGAGCAAATACAGTTAATATCGACAATCCACAGCTGACAGTAAGGGAAGTCAAAGGAGAAAATCCTCAACCGGTTATTTTCAGCCGGAATCTGTCAGTTAATCTTAATGCTGAAATAATGAAACGAAACCCGATAATTATCAGAGAAGCAGTTATATCAAAAGCACTCAAAAACTTATGGCTTGAGCATAAGATCAATTCAGTACTTGTTGAAGGCGGAGCAAACCTCATTGCTTCATTCCTCAGCGAAAACATGATCGACGAGTTCCACATAATAGCTTCAGAAAAATCTTTCGGACAAGGACTCAAATTATTTGATGAAAAAGCTCAAATACTTTTTGACTTACACTTTGAAATTTCTGAAGAAAAAAAGCTGGGGAAAGACCAACTGAAAGTTTTCAGGCATATCTGAGATCAATCGTTATCGTGCCTTTTATCGTGCTCTTTATTGTGATGCTGCGGATGGCGTGGAATTCCGGTATTATCGTCAACTACACCGTTACAGTCGTTATCGAGTCTGTCAAATAATTCCGGAGCTCCCGGATATATTACAGGATTGTTGTCATTACAGTCGCCGATCTTTTCAGCTCTGTACATTCCAGTTGCTTTGCACAGGCATTTTCCGTCCTTGTCATATCCAAATCCGTCACCGTCATTATCAATATAGAACGGTCTGCAATCCTTGTCATTTTCTCCTTCATCGATCTCTCCGTTACAATTGTCATCAAGATCATTGCAGATTTCCTTCGCAGATGGATAGACTTTTCTGTTATTGTCATCACAATCGCCGGATTCAAGAGCGGAATACTCTTTTTCTGAAACACAAAGGCACTTCGGATCGCCTGTTCCGTATCCATCTTCATCACTGTCTTTGTAATATCTGTTGCAATCCTTAGAATTTTCAGGATCAATCAGACCGTCGCAATTATCGTCAAATCCGTTGCAAGTCTCTTCGACCTTTGGATTGATATACCGGTTGCTGTCGTTGCAGTCTCCACTTTCTCCGGCATAACCGACCGGACTTGAACCTGCACAGTTGAATTTCACTGTGTTTTCAGCAATCCCGAATCCGTCACCGTCCCTGTCCAGATAACCGGTACAGTCTCCATTTCCTTCCTCATTGTTTTCACCGGGGATTTTCCTCAGTTTTTTAAGATCTTCTGAAATATCAGGTGTTTCTTCTCTGACTTCGACAGTTTTTTCAACAGGCTGAATTTCTTTTTCAACTGTTTTTTCAGGCATTATCGTGTCAGCCGCCTTCTCAGGAACAACAAGGGGTTCACTGCATCCTGAAAAAATAATAAATACCGCGATAAAAAACAGGTTTCTCATTTTTTCTCCGGAAATATCATTCAAATTTTACTGTTATCGGCTCAACACTCCAGATCTCATCAACATATTCCTTTATCGTTCTGTCTGATGAAAATTTCCCGCTTCTGGCGGTGTTAAGAATTGACATCTTTGTCCATTCTGCGGTATTCGAATAAACTTCATCGACTTTATCCTGAGTGTTTATATAAGATCTGTAGTCGGCAAGCAGCATATAGTTATCACCATAAGTAACCAGATCATTAAACAAATGGGAAAAGATCCCAGGTTCATCCTTGTTGAAATAGTCATTTTTTATAAGATCAAGCACTTCTTTGAGTTCAGCATCGGATTCATAGATCACTCTGGGATTATACCCGGAGAGCTTTAATTCTTTCACTTCAGAAGTCTTTAATCCAAAAATGAAAATGTTGTCACTGCCGGCTTCTTCAAGCATCTCTACATTCGCTCCGTCAAGAGTTCCTATTGTGAGAGCGCCGTTAAGCATGAATTTCATATTTCCAGTTCCGCTTGCTTCAAATCCGGCCGTCGATATCTGTTCGGAAAGTTCGCTGGCAGGAATGATCTTTTCAGCCATAGAAACAGAATAATTGGGAAAAAAGAAGACATTCAGATACTTATTGACTTCAGGATCGTTGTTTACAACTTTTGAAACTGAGTTTATCAGCTTGATTATCTGCTTGGAAACATAATAACCGGGAGCCGCCTTTCCGGCAAAAATCTTAGTTCTGGGAACAAAGCTGCCTTTGGGATTTTTCTTTATCCTGTTGTAAAGAGTGATCGCATGCAGAACATTGAGAAGCTGTCTTTTGTATTCGTGCATTCTTTTTATCTGAACATCAAACATCGTGTTCACATTAAGATCAAATCCCATTTCTTTTTTGACATATATCTTTAACTGATTTTTTGCGAACCATTTTGCCTGCCACCATATCTCCTGAAATTTAGCATCTATGGCAAGCGGTTCAAGTTTTTTAAGTTCATCAAGATGTCTGACCCACCCGTCACCGATCTTTTCTGAAATAAGACCGGCAAGGAAAGGATTGGCTTTTTTGAGCCACCTTCTAGGAGTTATACCATTGGTTTTATTATTGATCTTCCCCGGAAAAAGCTCATTAAAATCCTTGAAAATATCATTTTTCAATATTTCTGTGTGAAGAGCACTTACTCCGTTCACTGAATGACTCCCGATTATCGCAAGATTCGCCATACGGACAAATTTATGTCCGCTTTCTTCAAAAATTGAGACATCTTTTATTCTTCTCATATCAAAACTTTTGAAATCCCTTGCTTCATTAACGAATCTTCTGTTGATTTCGTAAATTATTTGTAACTGTCTAGGCAGTAACGGACCCATTATTTCGACATCCCACTTCTCGACAGCTTCAGGCAGAACCGTGTGATTTGTATATGCGAAAGTCTTTTTAGTGATCTCCCATGCAGTATTCCACTCTATACCTTCATCATCGATCAGGATTCTCATAAGTTCGGGGATAGCAATGCTCGGATGAGTATCATTTAACTGGATCACAACTTTTTCGGAAAAATCTTCGAAAGTCTTTCCGTGATTCTTTTTGTAATGTTTTATTATGTCCTGCAAGGTCGCAGAAACAAAAAAATACTGCTGTTTAAGCCTTAGAACCTTACCTTCGTGCATATTGTCATTGGGATAAAGCACTTTCGAAATATTCTCGCTCACATTCTTGTCGTTCACAGCAGCCATATAGTCACCGCTGTTGAAATAATGAAAGTCGAATTCATTTGTGCTTTTTGCCTGCCAGAGTCTGAGATTATTTACCGTATTGTTCTTGTAGCCAGGAATAGGAATATCAAAGGCAAGTGCAATAACATCTTCCGTGTCGACCCATTTGTATCTATCCGAACCGTCTTCATTTCTGACAGTTATTACTTTTCCGCCGAATTTTACCCTGTACTCAAGTTCCGGTCTGCAAATTTCCCACGGGCATCCGTATTTCAGCCAGTTATCGGGAACTTCAACTTGATATCCGTTCTGAATACCCTGTTTAAAAATACCGTATTCGTATCTTATGCCGTATCCGTAAGCCGGAATTCCCATCGTTGCCATTGAATCAAGAAAACAGGCCGCAAGCCGTCCCAGACCGCCGTTGCCGAGTCCCATATCAGGCTCAAGATCCCGCAATTCTTCAAGATTATATCCGAGTTCTTCAATAATATCAGAAGCTTCGTCATAACAGTCAATATTTATCAGCGTATTTCCAAGCAGTCTTCCCATGAGAAATTCCATCGAAAGATAATAGACCCTTTTCGCCTTGTTCTGTCTATATTCGTCCTGAGTTCTCAGCCAGTTTCTGATCAGTCTGTGTCTGATCGCCGTTGAAATGGCAAAATATGCATCCCTTTCCTTTATTGTGGTCTTATCTTTTACCTGCCAGTATTCAAGCGATTTGAAAAAATCCTTCTCCAGATTGGTTGATGATTCTGTGATCGAATCAGTGAAAAAGATCGAATCATTTCCTGTACCGTTAGGTTTTGTCATTTCTTTCTCCATATCATAAAATAATTAATAGCAATATCCCTGAATACAAGGCATACCTGAACAGCATTGGCTTGCACCGTCAGAACACTTCCGGCCCGCAGGCATGCACAAAAAAACATTAACAAGAACACCGCTGGAACACCCGCTTGTTCCAGAATCAGCCTTACAAATAAACGCCCCTGATTCACATCCGAAACAACTGGGTTTAGGACTTGTCGATGCCGCATTGAGAACAGGACAGTTATCTGTTATTGTTGAACAAACCGCTGAAACACATTTTGATTCGGATGGAATATATATCTCACTCTGCGGGCAATTTCCGCATTTTGAAGCTTCGGGAATTGCAAGGCATTTTACTGCGGTTAAACCTTTTTCGGCGTAGCAGCATCCTGCCGGGCATTTTGTTTCGCCGCAAGCCTGAGAAGAGGCGTAGACATTTGTACATCTTGCAAGTTTTTTGTTGCATTTAAGTCCGGTCGCCATTGTGCAGTCGGCATTTGCGATACACCCTTTTGTACATTTGCCGCCCTTAGTGCAGATCATGCATCTGCCGCAATCACTATCAACTGAGCATGTATTTCCCAGATTAGCTGTTTCACAACCGGTGTTGCCGGTATCTCCAGTATTTCCGTTGTCAGCGTCATCTCCCGTATTTGCAGTATCAGTACCCGTATTACCGCTGTCACCAGTGTCACCACTATTGCCAGTATTTCCAGTATTAGCGCTGTCACCCGTATTTCCGGTATTTCCCGTATTTCCAGTATCGCCAGTGTTTCCAGTATTGCCTGTGTCTCCGGAATTGCCGGTATTGTCAGTATCACCTACTTTGTATTTTATTGCTCCTGAATCACATGAAACAGCAAGAAAAACAAGCACAGAAATGATAAAAAACTTATTCACTTTAAATTCCCCACACAATGCAACAGATTTACAACCACCGGATTGTAACATTACCCCGGCATTTTTCAATTATAAGGCTGAAAAAAATCGTTTTTTAAATTGATAATGGTTTATTACGGGTTAAAATCACAATGAAATCTTTGCAAAATGATTGTTATCGATGTGAAATTAATGTAGGGATGGCATTTGTTTAAATCCAATATCTGATGGAGTTTGAGGATGTATAAAGCTTATAATTTAAAAGTAGGTTTTTTTGATGAGTTGAATTTATACGACTACTTAAATGAAGGAACGAATATTTTCAATAAAAACAGTCATAAAATAAAAAGCACTCTTGACAGTTTTGCATTAAAAGACGGATCATTAGATGGTTCTAAAATGCAGGAGGATTGGTTTCCTCAAATAAAAGCAGATGTTTTTATTTCACACTCTCACAAAGATGAGAATCTTGCCAAGTGTTTTGCCGGATGGTTAAAAGATTGTTTTGACTTAGATTCTTTTATTGATTCATGTGTATGGGGTTATTCTAATAATCTTTTAAAAATTATAGACGAAGAATTTTGTAAAAACACAAATGCTCCAACTTATAATTACAATAAGAGAAATGGTTCAACAAGTCATGTTCATATGATGCTTTCGACTGCTTTAACCATGATGCTGGACAAAACAGAATGCGTTTTTTTCTTAAATACGCCCAACTCCATAACAACCGACTCAGTAATCAGTCGCACCTATTCTCCATGGATTTATCATGAAATTGCGATGACCAAACTTATCAAAGAAAATATACCAGCAAGACACAGTATGAAAAAAGAAAGTTTAAATGAACAATTTAGAAGAAAAGCAGCAGAACTAAAATTTCAATATGTTTTACCTGTCGATCACTTAATAAAAATTGATGTTGACACATTGCTAAAATGGGAACAGGGATGTCTTTTTTCATTGGATTCCGAAAAAGGTGATAATCTTGATGATTTATACGATATTTCTGGAGGTAAATAATGAGTTTGCTAAGAAAATCTGACCTTATTTCAATTGGGGCAAAGGATGAAATCAGAAAATATGCAAAAGCTTCTAAAATACTTGTGGCTGAAGCAAAAGATTTCAACGAAAGACAGAGTTACGACATATTTATTTCACACTCTTACAGAGATTTCGGACCTGAATCTGAATTAAATAAAATGTTTTTGGGGCTTAAAAGATTACTTGAAAATGAATCCTACAATGTCTTTATTGATTGGATTGATACTCCAGAATTAGATAGATCAAGAGTAACATCAAAAACGGCTGCGAAATTAAAAAATATAATTGAAAACTGTAGCTGTCTTTTCTATGTTCCGTCAATGAGTTCAGGTGAATCTAAGTGGATGCCGTGGGAAATGGGATTAATGGATGGATTAACAGGAAAAGTAGCAATTTGCCCAGTTGTTGAACAAGCAGAATCGTTTTACTCTGGATCGGAATATTTAGGGATTTATCCATATTTTTTTAAAGATGATGGTGATTTTATGGTTTCACTTGACAAATATGGGAGCGAAACGATCACTTTTTATAGATGGTTAAGAAATGGAGGAATATTTTGAACGAGAAACACCTTGAATTTATTCAGAATGTAATAACACGGATGAACAGCAACAGTTTTCTTATAAAAGGATGGGCTTTGACTATTTTTTCAGTTATTATGGCATTTGCATCGAAAGATACAAATTCAACAATGATATTGGTGAATTTTGTGCCTATTTTTGTTTTTTGGGGACTCGATGCTTTTTATTTAAGAAAGGAAAGACTTTTCAGAGAGTTATATAAAGCTACAATTAAGAAAAACTCAGAAGTGCCAGTATTTTCAATGAATACGGAGTGTTATGAAAAAACATG
>Ga0116170_10003994_pt1 | contig 13645 bp, 8 predicted proteins | sample AD_JPNHW1_MetaG_FD_89797 | JGI IMG/M metagenome (GOLD analysis project Ga0116170, IMG submission 89797) | Active sludge microbial communities of municipal wastewater-treating anaerobic digesters from Japan - AD_JPNHW1_MetaG | ecosystem: Engineered > Bioreactor > Anaerobic > Digestate | place...
CTTGACGGCGAACGCGGTGTATACACGCGCGCGGCGTTTGATGTCCTCGATGAAGGGATTGAACTTGATGTATTCCTTTTTACCCGTCTGCGTGACGGGATCGACGCTCAATATCTGGATATCCTCTTCCCGCTCGGGGATGTTGAAGGCTTTCTTGAGCGCCTCCGCAAACTTCTGAAAGAAGGATCTCTCCGCGGCGAGCACGACCCTCTGATTCTCCGAAAGCTTCGACGCGATCTCGTCTATCTGGGGGGAAACCGCCCCGATGGTCCTGATGCCGTCAAGGAGTACGGGTTTGAGGCTTTCCTTCGCGGGGCCCTTCGCCGTTTCGCCCTTGGTGGACGCGAGCCGCGAGAGTAGCTCCTGCTGCCTGACGGCATGGTCCGGCGAGAAATCCTCCTTAAGGATCTCTTCGATAAGCTCGGTATAAAAGGGCTGCCCCGCCATCGAGGCCGCGAACGCCTTTTTAATCTGGTGCATCGCGGCTGAGGGTCCCGTTTCGAGCGTGGCCGCGTCTATTACGACTCCCGGCATTACCAGCTTGCGCACGGCCGTTTTATAGCGCTCGCGATGGAATTCGGTAAGGCCCTTGAGGGTCTTTGCAACCGAAAGCGACGACTTGCTCAGCTGCGTCAGCGAGTCGTTCAGTATGCTGATCGAAAGGGAGTCCGAGCTGTTGCGGATGTTGTTGACGAGATCGGCGAGCCCCTTGGTGTTCGGTCTCGTCGAGGTGTTCGAGAAAGCTTCCCAGGAAAAGCAGCGGCCAAGCCCGATGAGCTTGTTTATTCGGTCCGTGGTTAGGAAGTCGCAGGTAAACTGGTAATAGTTGGAAAGGTACTCGAGCATCGCCTCGTACTGCGCCAGCCGGTGCCCGATCACCGCGTTTCGCTCGCCGTCGGTGTAGCCTTCCTCGGAGGGAACCTCGATGTCGGTAATCTTGGAGTCGTATTTATACTCATCGTCGTGCAGGATCGCCTTTTTTACGAGGATCGACCGTACGGTTTTCGCGGAACTTTGTATTATGCGGTATTCGTCATGGAGTTTAGGCAGTAAGTAGGAGTCTAGGACCTGCTGTCGTTCCAATACCGCCTGAAAAAGCATTTCGGTGAAGTTCTTATTATCTTCCATAATCCTTTCCAGTATCGGCGAAAAACGTTAAAACGGCAAGCACTGGCGGTTTGGCTTGACAGCTTCCGACGCGCTGGATATCCTGTACGTAACAACAAAGACGGAGACGAGTAGTTACCGTTCCAGGCCAGAAAGAGAGGCTGTCCGGCGGTCGTTGGCGCGTATGCGTCGGTGATCCCAGGCTGAGAGACAGCCGCCCGATGAACGTAATGAAAACCACTCCCGAGTTGCCGGGACCAACGGATCCCGATTCAAGCCGCGCCATGTAGGCCGCGCCTGATCGGCTTTCCCAGTATTTTCGGCCGCATTCCGTGCGTTAACGGCGATGAGAGCGCTCCCCGTCACGGGGAATCGAAGCGGGGTGGAACCGCGGAGAGGTCTGTCGGCAAGTCGATTGCCGCGCGACGTCCTTCGTCCCCGCATGTAGGGCATTTTGCCCGGGCGAACTTGCGTTTGCCTAAGTCGGCCGCATGGCCGGCCCGATTCCCGTAAGTGTACCCAGCAAGGAGCGCACAAGATGAATCCATCAGTCCCCCCAAAATCGGAGAAGCTCGACCTTATCAGGCATAGCGCCGCGCACGTCATGGCGGAAGCCGTCGTCAAACTGTTTCCCGGAACCAAGGTCGCCATCGGACCCGCGATCGACACGGGGTTCTATTACGACTTTCAGCTCCCCAAGGCGATTACCCCGGATGACTTTCCCGAGATCGAGAAGGAGATGCGCCGCATCGTCAACTCGAATTCGGACTTCGTTCGCGAGGAGATAAGCCGCGCCGACGCGCTCGCCATGTTCAAGGACGAGCCGTTCAAGACCGAGCTCATCAATGACCTCCCCGAGGGGGAGACCCTCACGATCTATCGCTCCGGCGCCTTCGTCGACCTCTGCCGCGGCCCTCACGTGGCGAACACCAAGGAAATCAACGCGCAGAGCTTTAAGCTGATGAAGATCGCGGGCGCCTATTGGCGCGGCGACGAGACCCGGCCCATGCTCACCCGCATCTACGGTACCGCATGGGAGAAGCCGAACGACCTTAAGGCCTATCTCGACATGCTCGCCGAGGCGGAAAAGCGCGACCATCGCCGGATCGGGAAGGAACTCGACCTTTTCCACATCGACGACGAAAACCCCGGCCAGATTTTCTGGCACCCGGACGGCTGGATCGTGTACCTGCTTATTGAAAACTACGTTCGCGGCAAGATTCGCGAGGACGGCTACGTCGAGGTGAAGACCCCGTTCGTCATGCCGCAGAGCCTGTGGGAACGCTCGGGCCACTGGGCGAAGTACCGCGAGAACATGTTCATCACCGAGAGCGAGAAGCGCCTGTTCGCGCTGAAGCCGATGAACTGCCCGGGCCATATCGAGATCTTCAAGCAGGGCACCAAGAGCTATCGCGACCTTCCGCTCCGCATCGCGGAGTTTGGGTCCTGCACCCGCAACGAGCCGTCAGGCTCGCTTCACGGCATCATGCGCGTGCGCGGCTTCGTGCAGGACGACGCGCATATCTTCTGCACCGAGGAGCAGATCCCCGGCGAGGTCGCGAAATTCTGCGCGCTGCTGAAGGGCATGTACGCCGACTTTGGGTTCGATCCCGAGGGCATCCTGGTTAAGTTCTCCACGAGGCCGGAAAAGCGCGTGGGCGACGACGCCACCTGGGACCGCGCGGAAGCCGCGCTCGCCGACGCCTGCAAGGCCGCGAACCTCCCGTACGAGGTGTCTCCCGGCGAGGGCGCTTTCTACGGCCCGAAGCTCGAGTTCACCCTCGTCGACGCGCTTGGCCGACAGTGGCAGTGCGGCACGATTCAGGTCGACTATCAGCTGCCCTCGAAGGACCGCCTGAACGCGGAGTATATCGGCGAGGACAACGCGAAGCATAACCCGGTCATGCTGCACCGCGCGGCCCTCGGCTCGCTCGAGCGCTTCATGGGTATCCTGATCGAGAATTACGCGGGAGCGTTCCCCGCTTGGCTCGCGCCGAGGCAGGTCGTCACGATTCCGATCGCGCCGACCTTCGACGCCTACGCCGAGGAAGTCGCCAAGGCGCTCCGAGACGCGGGGATTCGCGCCAGGGCGGACGTCGACAACGACCGCATGAACGCGAAGATACGCAAGCACCAGTCGCTGAAGGTGCCCTATCAGCTCGTGGTCGGGCAGAAGGAAATGGACGAGAAGGCCGTCGCCGTGCGCTTCCGCGACGGAAGGCAGCAGACGATGAAGCTCGCCGAGTTTATCGATTATATTAAGGAAAAGGTTTCGTCGAGATCCGTGGAGATCTAGCGGCCGGTAGAGCGTCCCCGATTAGGGGGCGCTTTTTTTTGGCTGAGGGCCGCCCTCTGCCCCCATGGCCTTCGCCTCTTCTGCCGTCCTTACGGGCGGCGTGATGATGAGCGACGCCATGAACATGAACGAATCGATGGGAGGCACCTGCGGGGTAGCCCATATGTTGGAGATCGGTATGCCGAAACGGAGCGTAAAGTTGGCGCCCCATCCGGTCTCGAGTTCGTAGCGCGCGCTTGCCTGAAGCGTCGGGCAAAACCAACGTCCCGCGCCCCAAAGGTAGCCGTTGATCGCGCGAACCTGCTCTCCCGCGGTCAATGGGTCGCTCGGCGAGAGCTTTTCGTCCTCGCTGACGCCCGCCTCGAGAAAGGCATAGCGGAGAAGGATCGCGGGGCCGCCGCCGAACGAAAAGTCGAAGCGACCCTGGTTGAAATGATACAGAAAGGGCATGTCGAGGAGTAGGGTCGGCGCGAAGGCCGTGCGGTTCTCGTTTTCGGCGGGAAGCGCGCGCTCGCGGGCCCAGAGATACTGCATGAAGTAGAGAGAGGCGGACGGCGCGAAGTCAACCTGCGGGTTGATCGGCAGGCGGTATTCCGCGACGAGGTATCCCGCGATCGGGCTCGGGGCGCTCGCGAGGCCGCCGGTGGTACCGCCGGTCCCCATTCCGCTCGGGGTTTCGCCCTCGCCGTCGGAGTTCCAGACGAGGTTAAGCCCCCCGCCGAAGCTCCATTGGGAATACTCCGCCGTGGCGAATGCGGCCGCGAACGCGAGGATGGCTACGATCGAAAGGGCCCATTTAGTTCTCATCTATAACTTACATTATACCCCATCCGGAAGGGGCGTTTCCAGAATTCCGGATCGTCCGGTCTCGAAGAAACGCTGCTCTTCCCAGGCGGCTAAGAGGGTGTTTCCCGTCAGAATGAACGATGTATACACGTAACCCCGCGAGAGCGAGGGAAGCTGAATCGTCTTGATCGAGTCGGAGGAATTGTTCCCCCTGTAATAGAAGGTCCCGTCCGAAAAGAGCATCGCCGATCGGTCTTTGGAAGCGTATGCGACGGCCTCGAGCGCGTCCCCCTCGCCGCGGCGCGCGTAGGTCTGCGTGGAAAGCGTTGAGTCGGTATAGACCCTAATGGTGCAGGCAAGCGACTCGGGGAGCTTCGCGATCATCGGCTTGAGGGTTTCCGGGACGTCCGAAAGCCCGAAGGGCGTGACCGACTTCTGAAAAGACTCGGAGGAGAGCTTCTTCACGCCGGAAAGGTCGACGGCGCCGGAAGACTTGTCCTTCGCCGGGATCTCGGGGAATTCAAGATAATCAAAGTCGACCTTATTGCCCTTTACCGTCTTAAATGAGGCATACCACATCGAGCCGAAACGGTCGAGCGAGACGCATTGCGCATCCGCTTCAAGGCCAAGATCGGCGGACGAAAGGAGGGCGTTGAACCGCCCGGACTCGGGTTCATACGCGGCAAGGAACGCGTTGGGCCCTGAGTCCGTCGGCGAGGCCTCGGAGAAGAAGCTGTTGCGATACATGCGCACGGCCGTCGAGTCGCCCACGCGAAGGATTCCCGCGGCGGTGGATTGCGAGAAAAACTGGGCCGTATGCATCTCGGAGGCTTTATCGGCGTCCGCGCCGGTCATGAGCCCCAGGCGATTGATGAGAAACGCGGGAACGTCATTGACGACGGCGGCGTCCGAGACGCGCACGGCTTCCGTCCAGGGCACGAATTTTCGCGGCGGTATGCTCGCGGGGTTCTCCGCGGGGTGAATCCCGGAATCGGAAAAGTAATACCATCCGGAGCTTTTTTGCGTAGGAGCCTCGTCCGATACCGCTTGGCCGTCGGCGGCCTTGCCCTTTGAGCAGCCGCAAAGCGCGACGAGGAGGATGACGATCATGGTGAGGGTTCGTTTCATGGTATATCTACAGTATCCGAGGGCGTTCAATCTTGCAAGGGATACGTCGAGAAAAAGCCGCAGACTAGGGTTCCTCCCTTAACCTCAAGCTCGATGGTTCCTTTTTCCCCAAAGTACGTCGCGTGGCCGTCCGCGAGCGTAACCGCGGGCGCGCCCTCGGCGGGCCAGATAAAGTCCGCCGACACGGGGTTGGCGGCGACGAAGCGTTCGCCGCTTTCGCGATGGATTGAATCAAGCGATATGATCGCCGCGTCGCGCTCGGATACGGAATACTTGGAGACCGATCCCGAGAGGATCGCCGCGACGAGCGTTTCTCGGTCGAGGAGGACGGGATCGGGCATAGCGTCGATGACGCGAGCGCATCGGGCCCAATTGAAGTGCGCGGCGATCGCCTGCCCGGCGGAGAAACCGCCCGTCGCCCGCTGACAGGCCTCATACGCGCAGTCCGCGAGAATCCCGCCTTTCCAGTCCGGCTTTAGGGTAACCTCGCCCCTGATCGCCTCCGCCGGTTCCGCGCTACCGTCGATCGGGTAGATTGCGCCGGCCGGCGCCAAAGCAAGTCCGCCGCTTTCGGGGTAGAGCAGGACCGGGGTGAAAGAGCCGCGCCTGAGGTCTATGGTGACGGATTCCGCGCTTGCGGGGATATGCTGAATCGAGCGGAATACGCCCGATTCGTCAAACCACGCGAGGGTCCAATAATCTCCCGACGGCGCGTCCGCGCGCGCCTCCCTTGAGATCGCGATCGCGGGGTGCGGCGGGGGCAGGATAACGCGCGCGCGTTCGTAAGGCGAGAAAAGTGTTGCTTGATCGCATCCAGAGAGGACGATCGATAAGGACAGGCCGGCAAGGTAGATTGAGGCGAGGCAAAACGGGTGTTTCATGCCTCAATATGAAGCATGAATCCGCCGTCTTGCCCGAAAAGCCTAGAGCTTTCCCTTCGAGGTTTCCCGGTCGAGCGCCATGGTGATAAAAAGCGTCAGCGCGACGAGAAGACCGACGGTGAACGGCAGGATCTCGAAGGTCGTCCGCACGCCGACCCAACCGACGAGGGCCGGGAAGGTCGCGCCGCCGATGCAGGCGCCGGCCGCCTGGAAGCCGATAACCTTTTGCGCGGTTTCGTCGCGGAAGCGCCGCGAGGTTTCGTGCGTCATGCAGGGGAATACCGGCCCGAATCCGCCGCCGATCAGGACGAGGCCCGCGAAGGCGGTGAGGGACGACGCGCCGGGGAAGAAGAACTGGAGGGCAAAGAGAGCGACGCCCGCGAGCGATACGATGAGTCCCGTCCGTATCATGAAGCGGTTGCCGAGCCGGTTGACCACGAAGCCCGTCAGGAAGCGCGAGACGGTGAGCGAGCCGTAATACACGGAGACCCACGCGCCGGCGTATGCTGGGGCGACCCCGCGGAATTTGGTCAGAAGGGTAAAGGCCCACAGGCCGACGATAAACTCGCATGAGGTGTAGACGACGTAGATGGCGATCTGCAGCCAGATCGCGTGGTGTCGCTTTTTCCGGAGTTCCGCTTCGGTGCCCGTCGCGTCGGGTATCGCCGCCATTCCACCCTCGCCCTCAGCCGTCCCCTTGACCTTAGCCCACAGGCCGAGCGTCGCGAAGAGGATAATCGTGAGCGCGAACTGGATAAGCCCCACCGTTCGGTAACCGCCGCGCCAGTCGGCGTTGCCCGCGACGAAGGCCGTCATGATTACGGGCCCGAGGGTCGCTCCGATTCCCCAGCAGCAGTGCAGCCAGTTCATATGGCGCGAGGAATAATGCCCCGAAACGAAGATGTTTAATCCGCAATCGATGCTTCCCGCGCCGAACCCGAGGAGGGGAACGAACGGGATGAGCCACAGGAACGACGGCGCGAGCGAGTATCCGATCAACCCCGTCGCCGTCATTAGACAACTGACGAACGTAACCCGGCCAGTGCCGAATTTCGCGAGGACGTAGCCGCTCATCACGCTCGATATCGCCGCGCAAATCGTCATGCTGATGGTCACGATTCCCGCCGTCTCGAGGGCGCGGGAGAAGTCGACGCTCATGTAGGGCCACGCGATGCCGAATATGCTGTCCGGCAGGCCAAGGCTGATGAACGCGAAATAGATCACCGTGAGCAAAAGAATGGATATGGTTGATTGCTTCATATATGTTTATATTGGCAACAAATAATCGCGCTGTCAAGAGTTTATTTCGTTTGACACTGAAATCGCGCGGTTTATACTCATGGGTAGGGGGCATGGCATGAAAGCGCTTTTTATCGGCGGGACGGGAACTATCAGTTCGGGGATCGCCCGCAGGGCAACCGAGCTCGGCTGGGAGCTGTACCTCCTTAACAGGGGAACGCGGGGCGAGCGGGTATGTCCCGGCGCCAAGCTTCTGACCGCGGACGTCAATATGGACGAGTCGGCGGTCGCCGCGCTCATCGACGGGATGACCTTCGACGTCGTGGTCGACTTTATCGCCTTCGTTCCGGGTCAGCTTGAGCGGGACGTTCGGCTTTTCGAGGGAAAGACCCGTCAGTTTATCTTCATCAGTTCCGCGTCGGCCTATCAAAAACCGCTTAACCATTATCTCGTCAATGAGTCGACCCCATTATGCAATCCGATGTGGGAATATTCCCGCAATAAGATCGCATGCGAAAACTACCTAATGGAGGAGTATCGGCTTACCGGCTTCCCCGCGACTATCGTGCGGCCAAGCCACACCTACGACGATCGCTACACTCCCGTGGCCGTTCACGGCAAGCGCGGCGCCTGGCAGGTGGTCGACCGCATCCTCAAGGGTAAGCCCGTGATCGTCCACGGCGACGGTACCTCCCTTTGGACGCTTACCCACGCGGATGACTTCGCCGTCGGGTTTTGCGGTCTAATGGGAAATCCCCTGGCGATCGGGGAGACCTATCAGATTACGTCGGACGAGTCGCTTACCTGGAACCAGATCTACGATCGATTGGGCGACGCGCTCGGCATGCCGGTCGTCAAGTATCACGTCACTTCCGACTTCCTTTCGTTCTGCGATCCCGAGTACTCAGGCACGCTCGGCGGCGACAAGGCCCATGCGATCGTTTTCGACAACGCGAAGATCAAGCGGCTCGTGCCGGGGTTCTCGCCGCGAATCGCCTTCGCCGAGGGCGCCCGCCGCTGCGTCAAATACCTGCTCGACAACCCGAGCGCGCAGATCGCGGATCACGAATTCGACGCCTTTTGCGATCGCGTGATCGCGGCTCAGGATGCCGCGCGCACCGCGTTCTTTTCCAGCATAACGCACTAACGACCCTAAAAGGCACTTCGCGCGGTTTGCTATTCGTCTCCCGGACACTTATAAATAAAGGGAGACGAAGCATGACAAACCGCGGGAGGGCTGTTCTTGAGGGCAAGATTGAACGGGATCCATTACATTCTGATGTTCTCCGTGTCAGTCACCGGTTTCTTGATCGGCTGCAGTCTCGCGTTTCACGCGGACCTTTTTTCGGTGATCTCTCAGAAGGTACAGAATGCGCCCGCGCCCGTCATTACGCCGGCAAACAATCCGACCTGGCAATTCAATGTGGTCAGCGCTCCGACGGTGACGCTGTCCTGCGAGCTTTCCGACGCGCGAGTTTTATACTCGATTGATGGCGCGGAACCCTTTACCGAGTATACGGTCCCCTTCAACATACCCTTTCCGGCCGATACCACGGTACCTTCGACGATCATATTGCGCGCGTATGCGCGCCATAACGATTACCTCGACTCCGCGATAGCGTCCCAAGTCTATCAGTTCGTAACGACGGTTCCCGCGCCAGTTATCGCGCCGGCCGGCGACCCCCCGCCCGTGTTTACGATAAAGACCGTGCCGACGGTCACGATCATCTGCGCGCAGTCGGGCGTAACGATTCACGTATCGCTCGACGGTGGGCTAACGTACTCGGATTATACGACGCCATTCTCATTGTCCGTTCCCGCCGATCCGCTTAGCTCTTCGTCGTTAACGGTATCCGCGTACGCGACCTTCCCGGATAATCTCGATTCCTCCGTTTCTTCGCAGGAGTACTCGTTCGTGCCGACGGTTCCGACGCCGACGATAGATCCACCGCCGGCGGTCGGCGGTTATCCTTACAGCGCGCCGCCGACCATAACGCTATCGTGCTCGATTGCGGACGCCGCGATCGTTTATTCCGTCGACGGACTCGCGCCGGAAACCGCGTATTCGACGCCGTTTATCCTGCCGCTCCCGGCCAACTGGTCGTTTGACGCGGACGTGACCGTTCGCGCGTACGCGACGAAAGCGGGTTTCGCGACGTCAGACGTCGCCGCGCAAACCTATCACTGCCTGCGGACTTCGATCGCGCCGACGATCGCGCCGGTTCCCGCGTCGTACTATCAATACAATCTGCCTCCGACGATTCAACTGACCTGTCCGACTGCGGGCGCGACGATTCATTATTCCGTCGACGGCGGCGCGACGTATTACGACTATGCGGTGGCCATTCCTTTGCCCGTGCCAGTGGATTGGAGTATTAATCGAGATATCGTCCTTACCGCGTACGCAAGCCTTGGCGGTTATGTCGACTCGACCGCCGTAAGCGCGACGTATCCGTTCCTCGCGCCGGGCACCATCTTGACGATCGCGGGAAACGGTTTGAATGATTTCTCGGGCGATGGGGGCGCCGCGACCGATGCCTCGCTCGGCGCGCCGACGGATGTCTGCGTGGACGGGGCGGGGAACGTGTATATATCGGATACCGATAACAATCGCATACGCAAGGTTGACGCGGCGACGGGAATCATTACCACGTTCGCGGGGACCGGCATCGCGGGATCGGGCGGCGATGGGGGTATCGCGACGTCGGCGCAACTCTCGGGACCGACGGGCCTCGCCGCGACAAACACGGCGCTCTACGTAGCGGATACCGGCAACAATCGCATAAGGATAATTGATCTTGCGACAGGCGTGATTACGACGTACGCGGGAACCGGAGCGGCCGGTTATTTTGGCGATGGCGGTAATCGAATAGCCGCCGTGCTCAATGCGCCGCAGGGTATCGGGTTCGATAATAACGAAAAGAATCTTTATATCGCGGATACGGGAAACAACCGAGTACGGTGCATTACCATCGCCACGAACGTTATCTCGCTGATCGCGGGAAACGGGACGGCGGAGTACTCGGGCGACGGGGCGCTCGCGACCCTGGCCGGGCTTAACGCGCCGGTTGGCGTCGGCCTCCGTCTGTCGAACAAGTTCTTGTACATCGCGGATACGGGCAATAACCGCATTCGCATGATCGATCTAGCCGATGACCCGGCGATCATCGTCACCGCGGCCGGTACGGGAACGCCGGGTTATTCGGGAGACAACGGCGATCCTTTGATCGCGGCTATAAACGCTCCCACGATGGTTCAGGTCGATAACACGGCGGTTTATTTCTCGGATACGGGAAACGCACGAGTTCGATTGATCGACGGCGGAATCATCACGACGATCGCAGGTACGGGAATCTCGGGGTTCTCGGGGGATCGCGGACCCGCCACCTCGGCTAACCTAAGCGCGCCAATGGGCTTGCGCATGACGAGCGCTCGGGACTTAATCGTCGACGCGGGAAATAACCGCGTTCGTTACATGCTCGATTACTGAAATGGGGGATCGCGAAATGGCAAGCAAGGAACGGTTCTATCCGATAGGATTAAAGCTCATCTCGATCGTGTCCGCCATTCTCGCGGTGTCGCTCGGGGGACTCACGTTCCTCTCGACGCTGTTTTACGGCGCCGATATCGAGCGCACGATCATGACGAACACGATGGAACGCGCGGGCCTTATCTCGCGCGATATCGAGACGAATGTCCTCGCGTCGGTAAATACCGGACGGATAATCTGCGCGACGATGCTCTCGAATGCCGGCGAGTTCGGGATACCGTCGGGCGCGGCGAAATCCCTGTTGGATCAGAATCCCGGAAACGTCGCGGCGTGGTCGCTTAGCCGTAAGGGAAAGTCTTTTTCCGTTATCGCGTCCGTCGACGATGATTCGCGCATCGCCCGCGAGGGCATGCGCCTGCCCGAGAGCGGGGCGTTTTTCGCGGAGCACGCCGAACCGATCAATCGCGCCTTTTTCGGCGAGACCCTGCTTTTAAACGCGTCGCCCGACCTTGGGGCGCCCGCCATCGCGATCGTTTTCCCCGACGTGATGCTGAACGAGTCGGAGGCGGAGACCGTCGGGCTCGTGTTCTGCACCGCGGAGCAGATCGTTACGGCGCTGTCGGCGCGCGAGCTGTACGTCAATTACCTCGTCGATTCGGCGGGTGGTCTCGTCGCGCATCCCGAAGGTCGGATCGCGCTTGAGCGTCCCTCGATGAAGGACGAGGAGATCGTGCGCGACGCGCTGACCGGGCAGGTTCGCCTGAAGCAGATGCAGTATCGCGATCCCTCGGGCAAAGTCTTCATCGGCTCATATCAGAAATTCCTCTCGGGGTCGCTCATCGTCGTGTCTACCGTCGACCGAGGCGTCGCCCTCGCGGGCGTGATCATGCTTCAGCGCCGAAATCTCCTCATTACGGTGATGATTCTCACCGCGTCGATGCTGCTCCTGTTCTTCTTCTCGCGAACGCTTACCGAGCCGGTAAAGACGCTCGTCAGCGGCGTCGACCGCATCAAGGAGGGGGACTATTCGTTCATCATAGAGCCGCGCACGCGCGACGAGATCGGCAGGCTTACCGAGTCGTTCAACGGCATGACGAAAGGGCTCGGCGAGCGCGACAGGATGAAGACGGCGTTCGGGAAATTCGTGAACAAGCAGATGGCGGAGCGCGTGCTCAAGGGCGATGTCCCTCTTGGAGGCGAAAGCAGGACCGCCACGATATTCTTCTCGGACATTCGGTCGTTCACCGCGCTTTCGGAAAAGATGACGCCGACCGAGGTCGTCGAATTCCTGAACGAATACATGACGGTGATGGTCAAGCGCGTCGAGGATCACCATGGCATCGTCGATAAGTTTATCGGCGACTCCATCATGGCGATTTGGGGCGTGCCGGATTCCTACGGGAATGACACCGAGAACGCGGTGAATGCCGCGCTTTCCATGCGCTCCGCCCTCGGCGAATTCAACGTGAGAAGGAAAGTGGACGGTAAGTCCCCTATCCGGATCGGGTGCGGGATCAACACCGGAGAGGTCGTGGCGGGACAGATCGGTTCGCTCGAGCGAATGGAATATACCTGCATAGGCGACTCGGTCAATCTCGCGTCGAGGATCGAGTCGCTCAATAAGCTTTTTCACACGGATATTCTCATCTCCGAGCATTCGCAGCATCTGGTACGATCGATATTCCGCGTCGAGCCCATGAAGCCGATCAGGGTGAAGGGAAAGGATGAAGTGCAGCAGGTGTACGCGGTTCTCGGAAGGTACGACGACCCGAATCACTTCAGGCGAATCGAGGACTTAAGGGCGTATCTTGGCGTGGAGGGCGTTTCGTTCGATAGGATCGACCCCGACGTCGAGGAACAAAAGTATGAAGTCGTTTAGCCGGGAAAACGCGATCTTCCTCCTCGCGCTTTGCGCCGCGTTCTCCGCGGCAGCCGTAAGCCTCGCTCTCGTCTCGAGTCCTCGGCGCGCCGCCGATAGCAAAATAGTCGGGTTCATCGCGCAAAAGAGCAATAACGTCGAGCAGCGTTCCGTCGGAAACCCGATATGGAGCCAAATAGACGCGAAATACCCGGTGTACGATCGCGACACCGTTCGGACTGGGCCGTCGTCGAGCGCGACGATAAACCTCGGCGACGGAGTGGAAATCGCCATGAGCGAGCAGTCGATGGTATTCATCGACGTCTCCCAGGAAAAAAAGCGATTGCGCGTATCGGGCGGCTTGGTGTCGGTAAGCAACGCGCGTAAATCGTCTCCCGTGAGACTCGAGACCAGGGCAGGCTCGATCGAGGTGAAAGAGGGCAACGTTCAGCTTCGGGATTCCATCGGGGGAATGAACGTCGAACTGCGGGACGGAGAGGCCTCCGTAACGACCGATGGGGAAACCGTCACCTTGAGCGAGCCTTCCATTCTCGATACCGCGTCGAGCGAGGTGCGGACCATTTCCGCGGAGCTCATAAAACCCGGACAAGGGGACGTTGTCCTTATTCACTCACCGGGCGAGCGGTTTTCGATGGCGTGGAATTGCGCGGATAATGACGGTGCGCGGATAATGATAGCCCGCGACGCGAATTTCGAGCGCGTGGAAGTGGACGAGATCGCGCGCGGAAGCAGTTTTGCGGCAACCCTTCCCGAAGGTTTGCATTATTGGAAGATCGCGGATAAATCGCCCGTTCAGTGGTTTTCCGTTGCGATCGCGCGCGCCCCCCGGCAAATCGCGC
>Ga0116170_10003996_pt1 | contig 13643 bp, 9 predicted proteins | sample AD_JPNHW1_MetaG_FD_89797 | JGI IMG/M metagenome (GOLD analysis project Ga0116170, IMG submission 89797) | Active sludge microbial communities of municipal wastewater-treating anaerobic digesters from Japan - AD_JPNHW1_MetaG | ecosystem: Engineered > Bioreactor > Anaerobic > Digestate | place...
CAATGACCAGTTTGCCAAGCACCACAAGATCACGAGCTGTAAGAGCATAGCGTTGCTTGCCGTCAGAAGCCCGGTAATTTGCTTCACGCATACCGCTTATTGCTTTGATGAGCGTATGATTGACCGGCTTCACCTGACCAATTCGCTTTTTGCCAGTCGTCTGCCTGAACGATTCCATGCGGTGTCTGCTCTGTTATCTGTCTATTCCCTCTCGGGGTAGAAGAGAAGGTTTTTCATACTACTCTAAAATGAGTTTTTTTTCAAGAGGTTGACACCTCAAAAAACAGTTCGATAATAGCGAATAAACGGCAATTGTTTTGATTGTCAGCAAGCGTCTGATAAAAAAACACCCACAAACAAAAACATGACGAACTTTGGGGTTATGCAAAACACGTTTTCGGCAATTTCAGGCTGCGTTGGCAAAAATTACTGTTTTTCGGGGTCTACAAAACGTCTGATGCGCTCGAATTCCTCGGCAAAAGCTTTTTCCTGCTTGATTTTACGATTAACTTTTTCGCAGGAATGCATAACGGTGGTATGATCGCGGCCGCCAAATTTCTGGCCAATCTGGTTCAGCGATGCATCAGTCAGTATCTGGCAGAGGCGCATGGCCACCTGGCGTGGCAGCACGAGATTTTGCGAACGCCTTTTCCCGTTCATTTCTTCTTCTGAAATATCGTAAAATTCAGCGACGCGCTTCTGTATCCAGGGAATGCCGATCTTGCCGCCGGAATTTTCGCGAAGCATGTCTTTTAATACCTGATCGACGAGATCTTTGCTGATGGGCTTTTTCATGATGCCTGCAAAGGCAAGAACGCTGTTAAAAGCCCCTTCAACATCACGAATATGAGAAACTACTCCCTGAGCAAGATACATGATAATTTCGTCAGATACTTCGACCATCGATTTGCTGGCGAATTTTTTAAGGAGTGCGGCACGCATTTCGAGGTCGGGAAGCTGAACATCAACAACCACACCCATACCAAATCTGGAAGCAAGGCGTTCTTCGAGTGATTCCCCGCCACGTTGAATCTTGCCAGGCGGATTATCAGATGTAAGAACGATCTGTTTCTTCTGTTGAAAAAGCTCGTTGAAGGTATGAAAAAATTCTTCCTGGGTTGAGCCCTTGCCGGCGATGAACTGAATATCATCGATCAATAGCAGGTCTATCTTTCGGTATTTGGCCCTGAAAGCTTCGGTCTTTTTATCTTTGATCGAATCAATAAATTCATTGGTAAAGGCTTCAGAAGAAAGATAAGCAATACGGGCTTTCGGGTTTTTATGCAGGAGTTCCTGGCCGATGGCTTGAATCAGATGGGTTTTGCCGAGACCAACCCCACCGTAAATAAAAACCGGGTTATGCAGGTTGCCCGGGTTCTGGCTGACTGCGTGGCAGACGGCATAGGCAAATTGATTGCTCTTGCCGACTACGAAAGAATCAAAAGTATATTTATTGTTAAACATGCCGTCATACTTAGCCGGAAACGCCTTAACAGTTTTAACGGCTTCATCATCAGTTTTAAAAGCTGGAATTGCTGGCTGTTCAGGTTTGATCTGACCAAATCGACCGGACTTGGTAACCAGACGATACTTCAGCGCCGGTTTTTCACTGTTGAGAATACGGGTAATTACGTCTGCGTAACGCTTTTCGCAAAGATCACGACAGAAATCGCTCGTCGCTTCCATTACCAGGTGATCGCCCTCAATGGCAGCCGGGGTGATTGAACTCAAAAAGATTTTTGAGTGAGCCTGGTTTTGTCTGCTGCCGTCAGCCTGAATTTCGGTGGTGATTTTATTCCAGAGCGTATCGAGCGACGATATCATGTACAGTGACCTCACAGCTTTTGTGTACAACGAATAAAACAACCGGAAACTTGCAAAGAACGAAACTGGTTATTTTTGCGTATGTCGGGATGGTTGAATCATAGCAGACAAAAGCCGTATCTGCAAGGACTTTTAACATCAAAGTTCTGATAATCCTCTGGAAAACCCGGTGGAAATTTTGTGGATAAAATGTGGAAAACCTCAAACGAAAAAAAATGTTAACAAACAGTGAAAAACTCTCAGGTTTATCAACAACCTTTTCCACATCAATAAAAGGCGATGACTTGAGTTGTACATATAGTTATCCACAGTTTCCACCGGTACTAAAGAATACGGGTACTGATTTAATAAATTATATATGTACATATAATAGACAGGCAATGTGCAAAAACAAGCATCTGCAAACATCAGCCATCAACATAATACTTTATTGCCCAGTTTCTGGCTATCTGTTATAATCCTTTCACTTCAAATATGGAGTTATTTAATGGCAAAAGCAAAAAGCACCACGGCCAACCATGGCCAGGTAATAGACCAGGTCGTTGATATAATAAAGTTTATGGGCGAAAATCGCCTGTCAGAAATTGAACTCGAAACAACCGGCCTTAAAATGACCCTTAAAAAGCATTCTGAAGCTCAGTTGCACACTATTCCAGTTTATAGCGCCAATCTGCCGGTAACAACCCCGGCTGCCAGCGTTAATAAAAAATCACCCGTTAAAGCCCCGGCAGACGCTGAAAAACCTCTGGTGGCCGCACCTGCGAATTTTAAAACTGTTGTGTCGCCCATGGCTGGCACTTTTTATCGATCACCATCACCAGATTCTCAGCCTTTTATCAAGGAAGGCGACATCATAAAAGCTGGTCAGACTATCTGCATCGTTGAAGCCATGAAAATGATGAATGAAATCAAGTCTGACAAGGCCGGCAAAATCGAAAAAATTCTTATCGAAAATGGCAAGCCAGTCGAAAAAGGCACTGCTATAGTTCAGATCGGGGAATAACCATGCAAACTTTTGATCTGATTGTAATCGGCGGCGGCCCTGGTGGCTACCCACTAGCAGCGCGGATGGCCCGTCAGGGCAAGAAAGTTGCGATTGTTGATAATGAAGCTGAATTTGGCGGCACCTGCCTTAACTGGGGTTGCATTCCTACCAAGGCTTTACTTGCTTCGGCAGGTAATTTTCATCTGCTTAAACATGCCGGTGAATTCGGTTTAAGCTGTGCTGATGCAGGTTTTGACTGGGCTAAAATCATTGAACGCAAGAACAATATTACTTTGCAGCTGCGCCAGGGCATTATCAAGATGCTCGAAAAAGCTGGCGTAACTCTGTTTAAAGGCATTGCCCGTCTGTATAAAGATCGCGTGGTCAAGGTCAGTGGCTACGACGAACCTCTGCATTCCGAAAAGATATGTCTGGCAGTAGGTTCTGTTCCTGCGGCTCCGGCAGTATTTCCAACGAACCGCGACATTTTCTGGACCAGCAACGAAGCATTACATGCTGATGCTGTTCCCGAATCGCTTCTTGTAGTCGGTGGCGGGGTCATTGGTATTGAGCTTGGCCAGGTTTTCGCTGAATTTGGCTGCAAGGTTTGTATTGTTGAAATGATGCCGCAGATTCTGCCGGGCCTTGATAATGCGACCGCTAAACGTTTGATGCCGGTCTTTAAAAAATCTGGCATGGAAATCATGACTGGCAAGAAGGTTGACTCACTCTGCGAAAAAAATGGCCGTGCTCTCGCGACCATTGATGGTGTTGAGCGTGAGTTTGCTAAGGTGCTGATTGCAGTTGGCCGGCGGGTAAACATGAGTTTTATGCATGAAACCGATGTTCACATTGAAACTGAACGTGGCCTGATCAAGACTGGTTCTGATTATCAGACCACCGAACCTGGTGTCTATGCCATCGGTGATGCGATAAAGGGGCCGATGCTGGCGCATAAAGCCAGTTATGATGCCATGATTCTGGCGGCTCAGTGGCAGGGCAAAACTGTTGTTGCTGATTATTCGCTGGTGCCTTCATGTGTTTATACTCACCCCGAAATTGCCTGGGTTGGCCAGAGCGAAGATACTTTAAAAGCAAATGGGGTCAGTTACAAAACTGGTCGCAGCCTTTTTTCGGCTAACGGCAAGGCTTTGACTGCCGGTGCTGGTGATGGGCAGATCAAAACCCTTATTGCTGATGACGGCAAACTTCTTGGAGCGGTAATCTGGGGCCCTGAAGCCAGTAACATCATTAACGAAGCCACGATGTTGGCGCAATTCGGCATTACCGATCACGATTTTTCCATGATGATTCATCCGCATCCGACATTGTCAGAAGCTTTTATGGAAGCGGTCGAAAATGCGAGCGGCTCAGGAGTGCATGGCTGATCATGAAAAGCGCTGGTTTTATTAACCTGCCTGACTGGAAACATCGACTTCAGGAAATCCTGACCGGATTTGGCCGTGAGGATACTGTAAAATTACCTGTATTAGGTCGAGAAAACGCTGAGAGCCCCTGGATGACACTTGATGCCAGCGATTTTTTCGCTGCGGTCCAGACTGGCATTCATTTCAGCGCCAGCAATAATATCAGGCGTTTTCCAGAAAACGTTGTCACTACTGACGCTGAACTGGCAATCAACCGTCTGCTAGAAGGCCGCCAACACCAGACTTTTTTCAGTGCCGCCATGGGTGGCACTTTCCCGTTTCAGCGCATTCTTGGCTCTGCCTACGCAACGGTGCGGCCTGATAAAATTATTGTGCAGAATGACTCGGTGACCGGGTTTATTCTTTCCCGCATGGAAAAAGAGGGAAAGAACCTTGAACAGGCGCTGCATGAAGCCCAATGGGAAAAATTGGTCGGCGGCAATCCCAGTCAACATCTGCATGGTATGGTTGCCAGAAACCGTCTGATATTGCAGATGGCTGCAATTTTTGGCGTGTTGCTTCGCCCCGACCAGGTGCCGACTATCGGTATTAATTCACTTGTTGTTGATGATATTCGTATTGCCGGCGAGCTTGGTTATTCTGTTAAATCGCTTGGTATTGGGCAATATCATGGTGGGGTTGTTAAAGCGGTTGTTGAACCCTGCATGATACCGGAACGCTATCTGCTGGCCCAGGTGCGTGGCGGGTCTGAGATGATTTATGCTAAAACCCTCGAAGGTTTGTCGCAGGTTTATACCTGCCCCGGTTCATCACCAGAGAGCCAGGTGCGTGGTATTCTTACTGATCTTTATGAACCATGCCCGGCTATTGTTGGCGATTTGTTACCTGTCGAAAAAATCGAAAGTTTTGCCGATCATTTTTATCTGCGTTTCAATATTGTCAATATGACCGACACTCTGGCCGGGTTGCTGCAGATGTTCAGCCGCAATTCCATCGAAATTGAAAAAATTCATCAACCTGCGGTTGCGGTTAGCCGTGAAACTGTTGATAATGCCGGTTACACTCTTGTTCTGCTGACCGGCAAGGTTAGTCGTGGCAGCCTTGAAAAAACACTCAATCAGATCAGCAGTCAAATCAAGCTCGCAGGTCTCAAGTCTTGTTTTCGCTTCATAAGGCAGGCCTGAAGAGCATGTTTCCCAATGGTGAAGTTCTCATTCAAAAGTTTGGCGGTTCTTCAATGGGCTCAGTTGAGCGAATCCGCAAGGTTGCTGAACGTGTAGCTGCTATGGCCCGCACCGGAAAACGTCTTGTTGTAGTGGTTTCTGCGATGGGCGACACAACTGACGAGCTTATAAACCTTATGAACAGCGTTACTCCGGTGCCAGACCGCCGAGAACTTGATCACATAATGGCGACCGGCGAGATGGTCAGTGCTTCGCTAGCGGCCGCCGCCCTTCAGGATCTTGGTATCAATGCCAGGTCTTTTAATGCTTTTAATCTGCAGTTGTATTCTGAAATGCAGGGTGAAGACTACAACATTGTTCGAATTGGCCGGGTTGCAGAGCTCGCACGTTTTCTTGAACCTGGAGCCGTGGCCATTGTGGCAGGTTTTCAGGGAATCACCGCCGATGGCGATCTGACCACTCTTGGTCGGGGCGGTTCAGATCTGACCGCTGTGATTCTGGCCCGTGAACTAGGTCAGAAAGTTTGCGAAAAATATACTGACGAAGACGGCATTTATACAGCTGACCCGCGCATAATACCTGATGCACGCAAAGTCTGGCATTTGAGTTATGATGAAATGCTGATGCTGGCCGGTTATGGCAATGGCATTCTGCATCCACGTGCAATTACCTCGGCACGTGACTGTGCAATACGCATTCATGTCCGATCAAGTTTTTCGAATGCAGAAGGCAGCGTTGTCGGGCCTGATGGTGACGATCAGCTCGCGGTTAAGAGCATTACCTGCGACAGCAAACTTGTTTTTATGAGGATGCATGGAGTAGCCAGCCCGGATGATCTGTTTATGAACGATCTGGCCCGCCAGTCATTTAAGCCGGTAATGCTGCAATTCAAGCCTTACAACGAAATTAAGGGAAGCCTGCGTATCGGTTTCAGGCGCCTCGATGCTTTTGCCGCCATACCTTTTTGCTGGGAACACGCAGCCAGATTGCATGCCGACGAAGTTGACTGTTTTGCCAATCTGACTGCCGTAACTCTCGTTGGCTGCGGTTTCAACGCGAATTCCGCTCTGGCCGCAACATTTTCCCGGAACCTTGGGGAAGTAGTGCCGGTGGTTGAGCAGCATGACCGCATCAGACTCAGCTTTGCCATCGAAAAGGCAGAGGTTAAGCTCGTAATGCAGGCCATGCACAATCTTATAACTGCGCAGTCACCGCGCTGACTGGCGGTTTGTCAGGCAGTAAAATATGGGCAGAACAATCAGGGTAAAAACGGCAGAAATGGCAATTCCACCGATAGCTGCCATACCAATACCACTGCGAAGTTCACTGCCAAGACTGCTGTCGATTGCCATCGGCAGCATGCCCGCAACCGCAGCCAGGGTAATCATGGTTATGGCACGCATTTCGTGGCGAAGCGCCCCGAACATGGCCTGGTGTGAGCTCAAACCGGCGTCAATGTTAACCTGAACGCGATCCATGATGAGAATTGCGTTATTGACGACAATGCCGATCAACATGACCCCACCGAGCAGCACCATCATCGATATTGATTCGCCGGTCAGATAAAGTGCCCAGATACAACCAATCAGACCAAGCGGAATAGTCAGCAAGATGATCAGCGGCTGGGAAAATGAATTGAGAATGGCGGCCAGCAGCAGGTAAGTCAGCACAAAAGCGATTATACCAACTTCGACAAAGTCTGCGATGCCTTCTTTCATTATTTCAACCTTACCGATGTAGTGTAGTGAATACCCAGCCGGCAGCGGTTTTTCAGCAGTTACCAGGCTGATCAGCTGTTCGGCGGCCCTAGCCAGCGGCACACCTGCCGCGGGGTTCGCGTAAAATATAGCAACGCGACCCTTATTTCGGCGCGTAATCAACACCGGTGACTGATGTTGCTCAATGCTGGCGAAATTCTTTAGAATAATCGGGTGACCTGTTGGCCCGGGCATTTCGAGCTGGGAAATCTGGTTGATACCTTCTCTGCCACTCAGTTTTACCCTTATGTTGTAGGTTCTGGCATCTTTTTTGTAGCTGCCTGAAAGCGTTCCCTCAAGACTGGTGCGTAAAACCATGCCCAGTTGGGTTGCCGGCACCTTGAGGTCGCCTAGCACTGCCCGCCTCGGTATCACCCTTAATTCATTCTTGCCGCTCCGCACCGAGGTATCAATTTCTTTGAGCCAGTCGGTCTGCCCTGCTTTGCTGACCAGGCTGCTTATGATACCGTTGAGTTCAGAAAACTCGCTGCCTCTGATCACCAGCTTGAGTTCAGCACCGGTGCCGCTCTGATCGGGAAGACTGGTGGTGCTGATAACATCCTGCAGGCCGCTCAGTCGTTCTTTGATCATATTGCGCAACGCGTGAATATCAGCGGTTCGTTCAGTTTTTTCGCTGAATTTGCAAAAAATCTGGGCGAGATAAACCCCTTCGGAAGTCTGCCCAACGGTGCCGTCTATTTTGCCGACCGTGGTAAGCCGATGTTGCAGTTCTGGCAAGTCTGCCAGCAGTTTTTCGAGCTGAGCTGTGCGTTCGACAGTATTCGACAGCGAAAAAGTGGCCGGAAATTCAAGCTTCACAAATATCTCACCCCGGTCAGAGATCGGCAAAAATGAAAAGCCAATTGCCGGCACAAGATAAAGCGCATGAAAAAGAAGCACGAAGGTCACCAGCAGTGTAAACCCCGATAGCAGACGTCGTGCAGCCAAATACTCAACTATTCTGACTATCAGATCTGTAAATCTTGCGAAATAATGGTTCCAGCCCCGTTCAAATTTGCTTAACCAGCCGCGGTCAGTAGATTCTTGCCTGATAATTATGGCTGCAACCGCTGGCGTCAGCGTAAACGAAAGCAACAGAGATATTGCTGTGATACCAACCATGGTCAGTGCAAAAGGTATAAAAAACTGCCCGATCATGCCTTTCATCCCACAAATCGGAAAAAGAACCACAATATTAGTGCCGGCACTGGCAATTACGGCGGCGACTATCTCGCTGCTGCCCTCAATGGCGGCTTCGTCAACCCGTCGGCCGGCCGCCACTTTTGCAACGATACTCTCGAGAACCACGATCGAATTGGTTACCAGAATGCCGGTCGACAGGCCGAGAGCCAGCAGGGTAACCGTATTCAGGGTATAACCCATCAGGTAGATGAAAAATACCCCCGCGACAATGGTCAGGGGCATTGTTATAGCAATGGTGAAGGTCGAACTGAAGTTATAAAGGAAAAAAAACATCAGAACGGCAGTGAGAACGATGCTTTGCCAGATGTTACCGACGGCATTGTCGGCCGATGACTGAATATAAGCGCCGGCATCTGATACCCAGACGACTTCAATGCCACCTGGCAGGGTATTATTCAGATCTTTGATGCTTGCTTTGATGTTTCTGACGACCTCAACAGCGTTGGCATCAGCTTTTTTTATAATTTGAACGGCAATGCAACGACGGCCGTCAATGCTTGCTGACTGGCGCAATTCTTCGCCGGCCATGACCACATTGCCGACATCTTTCAGATAACAGCGTTGCCCGTTGCGATTCGCTACTTCAAGGCTTGCAAGATCGGCAAATTCCTGAAAATCGGCATCAAATTTAACCGTGTATTCAAAGCCCTGATGATTAATGCGCCCCGCCGGAATCATTTTGACATCCCTGCGCAGCGCTGCAACCACATCAAGACTGCTGAGACCTCGCGCTGCCAGACGCTCGCGGTCGAGCAGCACCTGCACTTCACGTTTTGAACCACCGGTTAGTTTAACGTCTGCTACACCTGAAACCGCGGCCAGCCGGTCTCTGAATTCGTTATCGGCGTAATCAAATAGTTCATCAACTGGCCGGTTGCCGGTTACCGCAAGATTGATGATCGCCTGGGCGTTAATATCAAACTTGAGAACCTTGGGCTTCTCAACACCTTCCGGAAAATCCCGCGCGATCAGATCAAGTTTTTCTCTGACGTCGTTGGCGGCCAGATCGACATCAGTACCGATATTGAACTCAAGAAGCGTCTGGCAGGCATTTTCCATACATGATGAAGTCAGGCTTTTAAGGCCGTCAATGGCACCGGTTGCGTCTTCAATACGCTTTGCCACATCAGTTTCGATTTCACCGGGTGAAGCGCCAGGGTAAACGGTTACGACCGTGATATAGGGCATATCGGTTTTGGGAAGTTCTTCTAGCGGGAGTTTGCGGTAAGCGTTGATGCCCAGGCCTGTAATGGCGAGCATCAGACAGATAATCGCCACCCAGCGGCGAACTGAAAAACTGATTAAATTCATTGCCCAGCCCCCGCATCTTTTTGTGGCTGAATTTCCTGACCATCATTGAGCAGATTCTGACCCTTGATTACTACCTGCTGCCCGGCTTTCAGACCGCCCGCGCTGATTTCGCAGAAACCGTCAGTTTCAAGCCCGGTGCTGACCTCAATCATTCTGGCCCGGTCTGAATCGACCACAAAAATAACTTTGCCCTGACCGCGGTTCAGAAGCGAAGAGACCGGAACTGCCAGACCCCGGTGGTTCGCAAGAATCAGGGTAATTTCAGCAAGTGCGCCGGGTACCATTGAATTATCACCCACCTGTAGAGTGCATTTAATCTGAAAAGTTCGTAGGTCCGGGCTTATTTCGGGGCTTTTAAAAGAAACGGTTGTCTGAAACCGCGCGTTTGCGTATGAACTGATGATTGCCTTGCACTTGCCGACCTCCACCCGGTGATAATATTCTGCCGGAATAAAAGCTGATACTTCGAGATTGTCGAGGTCTTTGATCAGCAAAATCGGTTTGCCCGGAGCCGCAATTTCGCCTGCTTCCTGCAATTTGCTTGAAACACGGCCACTGATCGGTGCAAGAACTGTTGAATCGGCGAAGTCTTTTTCGGCGATTCCAAGCCCCAGCTGGGCTTTTTTCAGCTGTTCGCGGTCAAGTTCAATGAGCGTCTGGGTGTGCTCGAGGGTCGCTTCGCTGACCTTGAATTTGAGTTGCGCCTTCTCGTAGTTATCCTGGCTGGTTGAGTTTTCTTCCCAGAGCAGGCGTGAGCGATCCACATCGAGTTTTGCCTTTTCGAGATCGGCCTGTGCCTGCTTCAGCCTGGCTTCTTTTTCTTTAAGCGAGAGTCTGGCGATTGCTGACTCCTGGCGCCTGATTTCGAGGTTTTTTTCAAGTTTCACCGGATCAATAACGAAAAGCCTGGTTTTGCCGGCAACGACACTATCACCTTCTTTAACAAAAATTGCGTCGATGGGGCCTGGAATCCGGGGCGAAACCCTGGCAATGCTCGCTGAATCGATGTTTCCCTGCACCCGCAGTTGTTCAGTGAATTCTCTTTCTTCAATGAGGCCGACAGTTACGGGCAAACCCTGAGCACCGACTGAACAAGTCAGCAGACAGAAAGACAGCAGCAGCAATCTCAGTGCGTAACCTTTGTTGCAGGGTTTGGTAATAGTTGAATTGACAGGATTTTCTGGTGTTGAAAACTGCATAGATTTACTCCTGTTAGCTGGTTATCTTGAAGATTTGGCTGTTTTGAGGTTGCTGTGACACTTTTCCGAACGTTCTGACGGGTTCAGCCAGTCGGCCGCCATCGAAAAAATATGCCCGGCAATTGCCCTGATTGCTTTTGCAGTAAAGGCCGACTGCTGGTTTGCCAATAGAATCATGTCGCGACCGTAAACGTAAAAAAAGATCTGCCCGACGACTGAATAGGCCCAGTATTTGGCTTCCTGGGGTGTCAGGGTTGATTTTATGCGCGTTGCCAGGTGTTCGAGGTAATCGAAATCTGGTTTATAAAATTCTATGTTTTTTATATTCAACGACATTTCAAAACCTGCTCTGACAACCAGTTTGCCATACCACAATCTGTCAGGGTCACTCAACAAAAACTGGCAGCGGTCGATGATGTATTTTTCGAGTTCTTTGAGCAGGCTTGCCTTGCGGCAAGTTTGCTGACCAGGTATGGGAGTCATGATTTTGCCAAGAACGAATTTAAGCGTTTCAATCAGCAGGTTCTGTTTGCTGCCAAAATGGTAATTGACTGCCGCGATATTTTGCCCGCTGGCATCGGCGATCATTTTAATACTGGTGCCTTTAAAGCCGTGCTCGGCAAACAGACGCCCGGCCGTTTCTAGAAGCTGGTCATGGGTCGAAACTTTTACTGCTGACATAAGCCACCGCCTGAAAATTCGAGTTGTTTCAAATATTCATTTTAAATGATTATTTGAAAAATAGCAATTATTGTTTTGCGATGCAACTTCAGACCCGGCGAAACTTTTTTATTTTTGCATGGTATTATGTACTGCATTGAATTTGTATGAGGGGGAGCATATATGCATTTGCGCAAAATCTCCGGTCTAAACCTGATTTTTTTGTTGCTGGCCATGTTTCTGGTCAATGGCAACCTGGCAGTCAAGGCTGCTAACCCGTTTGCTGATGACGAAAAAGTCACAATTAGCGAAAGCGCCTCGCTTGATGCTACCGAAGCCAAATTTAATAAGGCACAAACCGGCGCATCCAAAGATGATTCACGCGATAAACCTGTTGTAGTTGCCGTTTTGAGCGATCTGCACTGCCGGCCGGCTAACGTTGAAAGTCTGTTAAAAGCAATCAGAACTATCAACAAGATGCCTGGTATTTATGCGGCAGCGATAACCGGAGACTTGAACGAAAAAATCGGTTCACCATCCGAATATAAATTCCTCGTTAAAGCGCTCAGCCATTTTTCGGTGCCGGTTTTTGCCGTGCCAGGCAATCACGATGTTCAATACAAAGACTATTACAATCCGAACAAGAATGTTAAAAACCCCAAACTGCGCACCAACCCACAAGAGCGAAAAGCCAAGCTCGAAAGATTCAGAAATCTGCTCAAGCTCAAAGCTCTGCGCTTTTACCGCAAAGTGGGCGGGCATCTGCTTGTCTTTCTTCCAGATGATCACCTGACGGCCAAGCGTCTTGTCACCCTCTCTGACGCAACTCTGAAGTTTTTACGTGAAACCCTGAAGAAAAACAGGAACATGCCGACCCTGGTTTTCTGCCATGGCCCGCTGCTCGGCAGTTACAACCGCAAAGGCGGTTTGCCCATTATGCAGGCTACCGCTCAGCCGTCTGCCAAGATTCACAATATCCTCAAAGATAATCCGCAGGTGTTTCTCTGGGTTTCTGGCCACACTCATACAGGCCCCTCTTCAAAAAATTTCTGCGCAAAAGTTAACAAGGTCGGCAAGGTTACAAATATTCATACCCCGGCGATTCAGCCCAATAGTTCCTATATTCAGGTTCTCAAGCTTTCGCCGAAGCAGGCTGTGGTAAGAACCCTCAACACTAAAACCGGGAAATTTATTAAAAAATTCGACCGTGTTTTTAAACACAAGATTGCCGACACAGATAAAGACAAAGACAAAGACAAAGACAAAGATAAAGACAAGGATGAAACAAAAAATCCACCGGTTGTAACACCGCCAGAAGAAGATAAAGATGACGATGTGGTTGTTGAAGACGATACAACCGAACCCGAAGAAACGCCTGAAACATCTGTTGATAATGATCCAGCAACAGAAAACGACCAGGAAGTTGATGAAGACCCGGAATCAGAAGACAATGGTGATTCTAAAACTGGTGAAGAACTCGAAGAAACCGCTGATGACCCTGACGAATCAATCAGCGAACCAGGCATCGACAGTGATGATGCCGCTGCTGAAAATAGTAGCGCAGCCATAGAACGTATCCGTGAACTGATTGCCATTGCTATTGAATACATCAACAATCTGTTTACCGACTTTATCAGGATTCTACGCCCCTGAAATTGCCTCGAACAAAAGCCCGTCATCTGCAACCCAGATGACGGGCTTTTTATGTACGGCAAATTAATAACCCGCATCAGAGACTTGTCTATTGGAATCGGGGTTTGGAATGGGGATTTTGTTTGGTGATGGCGGGGGCGGTTTTTTTTGGGAGAAGTTACTGTGCTGACAAGGGTTAGAAGAGTTATTTAATGACGATTTGGTGTTTTTCTTGTTATTGTAATGCGTGTGTATTACAATTAAGAGTGGTGGGGGTAATTATGAAAACTGCTTTGATTCAGACCAGGGTTGAGCCGGATCTTAAAGCCGAAGTTGAAAAAATACTTCGGGAGATCGGTATTTCTACTTCGGAAGCGATTACGATTTTTTTGAATCGGGTTAAGCTGGAAAAAGGAATTCCGTTTGAGTTGAAGATTCCGAATGCCAGGACTCTTGAAGCCATGAAGGATGTTGAAGAAGGCCGGGTTGAAAAGTTCAAG
>Ga0116170_10003997_pt1 | contig 13640 bp, 14 predicted proteins | sample AD_JPNHW1_MetaG_FD_89797 | JGI IMG/M metagenome (GOLD analysis project Ga0116170, IMG submission 89797) | Active sludge microbial communities of municipal wastewater-treating anaerobic digesters from Japan - AD_JPNHW1_MetaG | ecosystem: Engineered > Bioreactor > Anaerobic > Digestate | place...
CCACGGATCTTCGAGATTCAATGCAATCTTGAATAGGACTTCCATAGACTGAGACACGGATAATAATTCAAGAAATGATATTATTAAACCTTACCCTATACCCACTCAGAACAGCGAAGAACCTTCATATTTCCTTCTGAATCTTCGAGGGATAGATTACAACTACCTCATTTATCATACTTATGATGAGAAATAGAACGATAATTGAATTCAGGAATATAATCTGCAATATATAATGAAATGAAGGCGGCGCACCCGCGCAGAAAGCTGTGGGGAATCCGAGACGCACCACCGCTTGATGCTGGAACCAAGCTACGCTCAACTAAGGCCAAATCGAATACATATGCACTTTATCACAAATGCGAGTATCTGTATATTATGACAAACTAAATTAAATCCGTTTCTATTTCAAAATTACCAGAAAATAGGTGCCGGGGGCGGGATTCGAGCCCGCGACTTCGAGATGCCTCAGGAAGCGCGCAATTGTCGTGTTTACCCTATGAGTCTCGCGCCCTAACCAGCTAGGCCACCCCGGCACGGCATAGTCCCTCGATTGAATTGTTAAATAAGGTTTGTGCCTGCTCGGACCTCTCCGCCCGCCCGGCCGGGCCTGCGGGCCCCCTTGGGCAGGGGAAAGAGCCATCTTTGTGTAGCACCATAGTGGCGCAGGACCAATCATGCCCTCCGATATCACAGGCACGGTAAGCGATACGCTTTCGGGAAAGACAATAGTAGTAGCTGTCACCGGCAGCATAGCGGCGGTGCGCACGGTCGACCTCATTCGCGACCTGATCCGGCGCGGAGCCGACGTGCACTGCGTCATGAGCGCCGCGGCGGCCCAGATCCTCCACCCCTACGCCCTGGAGTACGCCACGACCCATCCGGCCATAACCGCCATCACCGGCCGGGTTGAGCATGTGCTCTTCTGCGGCGTGGGAGGCCTCGCCGACCTTCTGCTGGTCGCCCCCGCCACGGCCAACACCATCGGCAAGATGGCCTGCGGCATAGACGACACCCCCGTGACCACCTTCGCCACCACCGCTCTGGGCAGCGGCAAGCCCGTAGCAGTGGTCCCGGCCATGCACGAGGCCATGTACCGCCACCCTGCCGTCCTCAGGAATCTGGAGGCCCTGCGCGGCATGGGCGTGGCGCTCATCGACCCCAGGATCGAGGAGGGCAAAGCCAAGATCGCAGACAACGCCCGCATCGTCATCGAGGTGGAGAGGCTGCTGGGGCCCGGCGACCTGGCCGGCAAGCGGATAGTCATCACCAGCGGCTCCAACGCCGAGGCGGTCGACCCCATCAGAATCCTCACCAACCGGGCCTCAGGCAAGACCGGCGTGGCCCTGGCCCTGGAGGCGCGCCGGCGCGGGGCGGATGTGACTCTTATTCACCGCTTCCCCCAGGAGATCCCGGTGCATCAGGTCTACGCCGAGAGCGCCGGCCAGATGCTCGACGCCGTGATGGCGGAGGTGGCCCGCGGCTGCGACGCTCTGATCAGCGCCGCGGCGGTGGCCGACTACACCCTCGACCCGGCGGCGGAGAAGATAAAGTCGGGTCAGGAGCTGGTGCTGCGCCTCCTTCCCACCAAAAAGATCATCAAGACGGTTCGTGAGGCCTATCCCCATCTCAGGATCGTGGGCTTCAAGGCGGAGACGGGCCTCTCTGATGAGGCCCTGGCCGCCCGGGCGGAGCAGTCCCTGCGCGGCGCAGAGCTGGACTTTGTGGTGGCCAATGATGTCTCCAGGGGCGGCATGGGAACGGACGACAACCGGGTGCTGATCATCGACCGGCAGGGCCGGCGGCGGGAGGCGGCAGGCAGAAAGAGCCTCATCGCGAAGAGCATCATAGACGCCCTGGCGGAGGTTCTATGAGCCGGGACGATACAGACGAAATTAGAACTCCTGGGGCCAGGTCTGTGCGGGCCTGGGTGCCCTCCCACATCACCGGCTTTTTCGCGGCCCACAGGAGGGATGACCCCCGCCTCTCCGGCTCCATAGGCTGCGGCCTGTGCCTCTCTCTGGGGGCAACTACTACTATTACCACTACTATTACTACTACGGCTACTGCTACTACTATTGGCGCCACTGCGAGTGACTCCATTAAGGGAATTGCCGACAATCACGAAATCCTTCTTAACGGGATTCCTTCTTCTGCACCCGTCAGCCGGTTTGTGGCAGAAAGGCTGGCCCCCCGGCCGGTGCGGGCCTCGACGGAGCTGCAAATGCCCTTCGGCTCCGGCTTCGGGGCCAGCGGTGCCGGGGCTCTGGGCGCAGCCTACGCCCTCAATTCCCTCTTCGACCTAGGCCTCACTGCAGATCAGGCCGCTGCCGTGGCCCATGAGGCGGAGGTCACCCATCGCACGGGCCTGGGCGACGTCATCGCCCAAAATGCCGGCGGCCTGGTGGTGCGCCTGCATCCGGGAGCGCCGGGGGCCGGCAGGATCGACCGAATTGCAGTCCCGCCTCTTCCCATCAGCTTCGTCGTGCGTGGCCCCATCTCCACCAGCGCCGTCCTCTCCGACGATCGGGTCATGCAGGCGGTCAACCGGGCCGGCGTTGCCGCCTTAAAGGACCTGCTCAAGAGGCCCACATTCAAAAATTTCATGCTCCTCTCCCGCCGCTTCACAGTGCAGTCCGGCCTGGCCAGCGACTGGGCCCTCCAGGCCATAGAGGCGGTAGAGGCAGCCGGCGGCCTGGCCAGCATGATCATGCTTGGCGACGCAGTATTCGCCTGGAGCGAGGGGGGCGACGGCTGCCGCCAGGCATTGAAGGACTTCGGAGAGGTCCATACCACTACCATATCTCAAAGAGGTGCTAATCTTGACTGAAATTCCCAAATCCCATCCACGATATGCCTCCCTGGTGGCCCGCGAGCGGGTGGCCGACGGGGTCCGCCAGGGCTACACCAGTACGCAGGGGCTGATTGCCCAGGGCCGGGGAGAGTGCTTCGACTACCTGCTCGGCGAAAAGACCACGCCTTCTGCGGAGAAGGCCATTCGGGCGGCTGCCGCGTTGCTCCTCCTGGCGGAGCGGCCGGCTCTCAGCGTCAACGGCAACGTGGCCGCCCTGGCGGCAGAGGAGATGGTGGCCCTGGCGGAGGCTCTCGACATCCCCCTGGAGGTCAACCTCTTCCACCGCTCCGAGGAGAGGGTCAAAAAGATCGCCGACCTGCTGCGCCAAAAGGGCGCCGGGCGGGTGCTGGGCGAAAATCCCGATGCATCCGTGCCGGGGTTGCAGCACGCCCGCGCGCTGGCGACCAAGGGCGGAATCTATGACGCTGATGTGGTCCTCATCCCTCTGGAGGACGGAGACCGCTGCGAGGCCCTGGCAGCTATGGGAAAGAAGGTGATCGCCATCGACTTAAATCCCCTCTCCCGCACGGCCCGAAAGGCGGCGGTGAGCATCGTGGACAATATCCTGCGAGCTGTGCCTGCCCTCATAGAGCAGGTGCGGACTCTCTCCGCTCTCCCCCGCTCCGATCTGGTGAAGATGGTCGCTGAGTATGACCACGAAAAGGTGCTGCATCAGGCGGTGCAGGAGATCTCTGATCATCTGCAGAGGCAGTTTCGGGAAGAGTCTCATGAAGACAGTGGCGATTGAGAGTGATTATATCTCTCGTTCACGTTTTTAGCTCTTCTCTGTGCATCGGTGTGGTACAAAAATGCCATCTTTGTGAGTTCTTTGTGTGCTTTGTGTCCTTTGCGGTTATCAGTTATCAGTAGATCAGTAGAAAACAGAATGATTAATTATGACCTAAGGATTTAACCTCAAGGATCACAAAGCTCACAAAGTACGCAGAGGCGAGAGAGACACAGAGAACAAAGAACCATTTCGCCACCACACAAAAAAAGAAGAGCCAAAAATGTGTGCCGGGTCTTGCGGCACTGCACTCCCGTTATCCGTCTCGTTTCAGGCAGTCTTCTGCCCCTCGGCATTTCCGGTCCAGGTCTCGCCGCTGGTGGAGATCGCCAGGAACTGTCCGGTTGCGGCATCTCCGCTCACGTCTAAATCCAGCTTGTAGAGGCTGATGGTGCCCAGAGATACCACATTCAGCTCGAGCCTTGAGCCGTCCACAGTCCCGGATAGGGCGACATCCATCAGGCTCTCTCCCGCCCTCATCTTCCCGGCTCCGAAGACGTCGCCGTCCTTCTGGAAGAGGGATACGGCCAGGTCTTTCTGCTCAGTATCGTTGAGCAGCAGCGACCAGCTCCCGCCCACAGTCATGACCGCCGTCTCCGTTTGAGCGGGGGGCAGCTCCGTGTCAGCCGTTGCGGCTGTTGCAGCGGTCGATCCCGCCGCTACGCTTTCGGTGGATGCCGTTTCCACGGTGGTTTCATCGGCTGATGTGGTTGTATCAGACTCAGACTCCCCTGTTGCCTCCGCTGCGGCTCTGGACGCTTTGGCGCTATCGGTGTTGCCGGAGAGAGTGCTGGGCATTGTCCATTCCAGAGAGCTTTTGTTCTTTTGCGAATCCCTGGAGAGCTTGGGAGTTGCCGCCTGGCCCGCAGGCTGGGTGATGGTTTGTGTCTCTCCTGAACTAATCATCTCATCGGCATCGTTGGTGGGATCATCCCAGTTAATGCCCTGAGCCAATATCGCCAGAAAGGCGATGGAAAGCAAAGATAATAGTATCAGCGAAATGTATCTCATGGCTTATGCACCTTCTTTTTTGCATTCTTGCAGTTGGCTGGAAGCTATTTATTAGTTGATAAGCTTAATGGTTATACGACAATAGCCGATAAAAATTTTAAAATTTTTAAAAAAAAGAAATTGGGGGCAATCAGCTTATCTTTCCCATGGCAATCCCCTTCCAGGTGACTATGGTTGGGCTGTAGCCGTGATAGTCTCCGGAAAGAGAGCTGCCGCTCATGGTCAAAGACAGCCGGAAGAGGGTGAGGTCGTCGGTGAGGATATCCATGCTCACTTTGTTGCCGCTGATGGTCCCGCTGGCAGAGGCACCTTGAGAGCCCCCTGGCGCGGCAACTGTGCCCTTGCCGAAGATCACATCATTCGACTGGCTCATCTGCAGGGATGCCGACCTCTCCAGGCTGTCCAGCAGGTTCAGGCTCCAGTTGTTGCTCGGGCTGAGAAGCCTGGCATGGGGTGCCGGCTGGCTGCCCACCGAGGCGGCGGGCAGGTTCTTTCCTGTAATTACCGGAGTGGCATTGCCTAAAGAGTCCTGGCCGGTATTCAAAATGTCCTCTCCCATGGTCTTTCCGATGTCCTCCCTGTAGGTGCTATCGTTTTCCCCAAGCGGGTCAATCTGCGTTGCAGACGCCATCGCCAGGAATATGAAAAATAGAATTGCAATTATGCTGTATTTCATTTAAAGCCTCCTCGTATCGGATGGTAAACGACCTCTGTTGAGCGGCCATATAACATAAAGATGGTGGCAGATGCCAGACATGTGACCGCAGGAGATACAGTAGAAATGCCAAAGAATGATAAAAATTTAATACTGCATTTTTTGCAGTCTTCTCTACTCCATCACGAGAATTATCTTATATAGTCTTGTTTAATTCGACTTCAATCCAGTCCAACTTGGATTCTTGGATGACCTCCAGAGACACACTATCATTGGCTCCGGGATGTCCCACTGTTATCGAGCACCAATCGCCATTCACCAAAGAGTTATTTACATAATTTCTGAACCTTTGATTTTGATCTCTGTCCAGTTTGAGTAGGGCAATTTCGAACTTTTGGCCGTTATCGCAGCAAAGATAAGCATTTCCCTCAAAAGACCAATCCTTCTTTATCAGGAGCTGTTTTTCAGCATTATTCTGTGGGAACCAATTCGTAACAGCATTTAATGGTTTTACCGCTATCCAAAAGAATTGATCGTCACCCGGTTCTGACGGGAGTTGACCCTTCACCACTACAGAGCTGCCAACGATATCGTTATGAATTGGAGAGGTAATCATTTTTCCAGGCCCAATACCTTCCTGTGCGCTTGACAAAAACACAATTGCCATTAAGAGCACTATACCCGAAAATAGCATGGTTCTCATGTACGCTCACCTATTATTTATCATACCTTTGGCATTTATGTTATATCAATTTAATGGATGTTAGAAAGCGAAGCCAGGATTTGGCTTGGTTTTACCTTTTTGTTTCGAAACTTATTTAAGAATGATATCATCAGAGTGCAATTGAATCTATAAAATAAAATGAAGTGATATCATGAAATATCTAAGCTTGCTAGGAATTATCGTTCTCTCCCTATTTCTGGCCCTATCGGGGGCAGCATCCGGAAGCTCTGCTGATGCATCTCCTGCGGAGAACGCAAATGTCGGGGTCAATATCTCAGATCATCCGGAGATGAAGACCATCGGCATCATCGGCGGCGTCTCCTGGGTGTCGTCGATCGAGTACTATCGGCTGCTCAACGAAATTGTGGGACGGGAGCTGGGGGGCCTGCACTCTGCCAAAGTGCTGATGTATTCCATCGAATTCGGAGAATTCTCCCAGCAGGAGCGGCTCGCCGAGAGGGGAGACTGGAGTGCTCTGAATGAAACAATAATCGATGCCGCCTGGAGGCTGAAGAGGGGCGGAGCCGATTTCATCATCATCGCCTCCAACACCATAAATTCCCGGGCGGACTATATCCAGGAGACAGTCGGCATCCCCGTCCTGCACATCGCCGATGCCACAGGGGCGGCTGTCAATGAAAGCGGTTTAAAAACCGTGGCGCTGCTGGGCACCAGGTACACCATGGAGCAGGACTTCTACAGAGAGCGGCTGGAAAGGCACGGCATCAATGTGGTAATTCCCAATGAATCCGAGCGGGAGGCCATCAATTCTGTGATCTTCGATGAGCTGTGCGCCGCAAAGTACTATAACAGCTCCCGGGAGCGTTTTGTGCAGATCATCAACCGCCTCGCTGCCGAAGAGGGGGCTGAAGGCGTCATTTTGGGGTGCACTGAGATTCCATTGCTGATCAAACAGGATGACGTAGACATTCCCGTTTTTGATACCATGACCATTCACTGTGAGGCGGCTGTCAAATATGCTCTGAACAGCACTTCAAAGGAGCCTCCGTCCTTTGTGCATCCTTCGTGATCTTCGTGATCTTCTTGATCTTTGTGGTGAGGGCGTGGCGCCAGGGCCAGCCTGTGGCGCTGACTTTCACCACAAAGGACACAAAGCTCACAAAGAACTCACAAAGATGGCATTCTCATGCCAGTCGCAGAGATAGAATGTGAATAAAAAGCCACCAAGAAATGAAAAAGCAGAAGCCAGAAAGGGGAAAAAAGAAGGAAGAAGGCAGCTTCAGTCCTGCCCGGCCTTCTGAACCTCTATCTTCTCCCCTTTCTTCATGCGCTTTAAGATGCGCTTGGCCATCTCCGATGACTTGGCCACTCGAATGTCGCCTCTCCTGCCAACCGTTGCCGTGAAGACCGGCTCAGCCCCCACAAAAACCTCCACTGACTCTCCGGCCATGCCTTCCAGCCAGATGATGAGGTGCTTGGCCGTCTCCTCCACCCGCAGGTTGGCTAAAAGCGCCTTCTCCTCTTCCCCGGCCTGAGAGGCCCGGACATCTATGTGCAGCCCCAGGTTCTTTTCGATCTGGTCGATGTTCTTTCCCGCCTTGCCTATCACCCGGGCCGCCTCATCCTGAGGGACATGGATCACAGCCGACGAGTCGGTGAGCATCTCCACCTGGAACGGTCCGCGCACATGGTGGGAGATCTCCTTTTCTATCTCCCGGCTGGCCAGCTTCCAGGAGGGCTTCTTGGCCTCTTTGGATACCGGCATGACCACGATCTCCTCGCCATAGGAGTACATCTCATACTCCGCCTGGCCGCTCTCAAAGTCCTTGACCACAATCACCGGCCGGGCGAGATCCGCCTCCACCATCCCTAGGGGAACCTTGACCACGAACTCCACATCCAGGACGTGGGTGACCTCTCCCTTCTCAATGAAGACCACCGTGTCCACCACCTGAGGAATCATGCCCAGGTCCACCCGGCCGAGAAGCCGCTGCAAAGCATCCACCGGCTTGTTGGCATGAACCACTCCGATCATGCCCACGCCCGCGAGGCGCATATCGGCGAAGACCTGAAAGTCGCGCGTCTTTCGCACCTCATCGTAGATGGTGTAATCCGGTCGGACCAGCAGCAGAATGTCGGCAGAAGCTTCCATGCTCCCCTCCAGCGGCCCGTACTGAGTGATCTCGGGGGGAACCTGCAAGTCGCGAGGCGACTCCAGAGTCTTGACCACATAGTTGCAGCTCAATAGATACTCAGCCACTCCCGCGGCAAATGTGGACTTGCCCGACCCCGGCGGCCCGGCGATGAGAATACCCCTCTGCGCCTCTTTGAGCCTCTCCTTCAGCATCCCGGAATGGCGATAGGAGTCGAAGCTGACCTTTGCCACCGGCCGCACGGCAGTGATCTCCAGGCCGTCGGAGAACGGAGGCTTGGCTATGGCGATCCTCATGGGTCCCAGTTGAATTATGGAGGCACCCATCTTCTCCATCTCCACATAGCCCTCCGGGTCGGCCTTGGCCCTCTCGTAGATCTCGCGGGATAGGTCCCTCAGCTCCCTCTCCGAGAGCGGCCGATCTCCCAGCCGCACCAGGGAAAAGTCGCCGACCCTGCCCCTCTTGGCCATGGGTATGGCACTCTCCTTGAGGTGCACGGATAGGGTGTCATCGGTGAAGTACTTCTCCAGGGTGAGGGGCTTGATAGCCTCGCGCTGGGGGCGGACGTACTCCACATCCAGTCCCATAGCCTCGGCCACGCGGGACTGCACCTGGTCGCTGGTGAGAAATGAGGCTCCAAGCTCCAATGCTACATCCCTGATCATGGCATCGATCTCGCCGCCTCCCGCCAGCTTGATCTGGTCCAGGTTGGGGCGGATGCCCACGTACTCCAGTTCTATCTTGCCCATCTTGGCGAGTTCAGAGAGGCGCCGCAGCTCCTCCAGTCCGCGCAGGCCGATATCCCGGCCGTGATTGGCCTGGGCCTCGAGCTCTGCTACCACGGCCTCCGGCACCACTATCCTTCTGCCCTGCATCTCTCCCGCTCTGATCTTGGCAGAGACCCTGCCATCAATTACCACACTGGTATCTGGCACTAACGGTTGCGCCATTGTCTAAAACATCCTTTGAATCAATCAATATCATCTAAAGCTTATATAAAGCTAGAGATAAACTATATCCATCTTTCGCTTTTTCGCTATCCATTCCAGAACATAGTCGATGTCCAGTTGCCTTCTCGTCTGCATCCCGGCCTTCACGACTATGATCGGGTCTTCCTTCATTGCCTCGGATATCTTCTGAGACTCCGCCGCCCCGAAGCCGGGATCAAGCCTTCTGAGGATGTAAAGGGAAATATCGCCGCAGGCAAAGCCCTCATCGGTTCGATGGCCGAGCTTTATACAGACCTTTCCCGGATACGACTCCAACCGAAAGGCCACGCTGTAGCTGGCGAATTTGCTCCGGTCGTAGAGCTTTCTCTCCTGAAAAGCAGGCCGCAGGTCCTCTTCTATTATGGCGTTTCCAAGGTCTGCGAGTTCCCGCGAGGCCTGGCAGGAGTACTGAACGCATGCGGCAAGCTTGGAGGCTGTGAGATTCTTAAATGACGCATCTTTGCCGTGGCAGTACTCGCTCTCGTCCACTACCCAGAAATCGTGGCTCAGGGGAAACGATGCAGTGGCATAATTGTCGCAGGACCTGCATTTCATGTCGATTATCACCTGCTTGCTCAAGAACAGGGCCATGCCCTCCAGCATGGCCAGAGCATCCGCGACCCTGAAGTCGGCCCCCTCATCCAGGTTCTTCCTGGCATCCCTGACGGCAGAGAGTATTTCATTCCTGTTATCCATAGGCTCTCCTTTAAATGCCGGTGACCCGCCCGGCTTCGTGAACTCTGCTTAGTGTTGAGCATCATACATAAGAACTTGCCGCGGCTCCGAAAGGAATATATTTACTCATCACTTTTTCGCGGGGAAGAGGAGATCAGCCCAAGAGGAGATCAGCCCGCAAGATATAGGAGGTCAGGGTCTTGAAGGAAATACGCTTACACGGTCGCGGCGGTCAGGGATCTGTCACTGCGGCCGAAATAATAGCCGTTTCTGCTTTCGAGGACAAGAGGTTCTCCCAGGCATTCCCGGCATTTGGAGTTGAGAGGAGAGGCGCTCCGGTAATGGCCTTTGCCAGGATCGCCGACAGGCCCATCCGCATCAGAAGCCAGATTTATGAGCCTGATTACGTCATTGTTCAGGATGTGACTCTGCTCGAGGTGGTGGATGTGGCCGGAGGCTTAAAGCCCACCGGCAAGATAATAATCAACACCGACCGGCCCAAAGAGTCTCTCAAGCTCAAGACTGAGGCCGAAGTCATCACCATCGATGCCACCAGGATCGCTATGGAGATCCTGAAGAGGCCCATCGTCAACACCACCATGCTCGGCGCCTTCTGCGGGGCCAGCAAAGAGGTGGGTCTGGATAGCCTGAACAAAGCCATCTCCGAGCGCTTCAAAGGAGATCTCGGCAAAAAGAACTTGCTTGCCATAAAAGCAGCCTATGAGAGGGTCTCTTAATGGGAATTCTAGCAGGGAGATTGGTTGATCCGTGCAGCACCCGCATGACCAAAACCGGTGCCTGGCGGACGTTTGTGCCCGTAGTTGACCATGAGCAGTGCATAAAGTGCAGCCTCTGCGAGATCTACTGTCCGGAGGGCTGCATTCACCAGGTGGATGGCAATTTCGTCCCTGACCTGGACTACTGCAAGGGATGCAGCGTATGCGCTAACGAATGCCCGCGCATGGCAATTACAATGGTCCTGGAGGAGAAGTGATGAGCGAGAATACTGCTAATATGAAGGTGGTGGAGGGCTCTTATGCCGTGGCCCATGCCGTTATGCGCTGCCGGCCAGATGTAATCTCCGCCTATCCAATAACGCCTCAGACCCATATCGTGGAGAACCTCTCTCAGATGGTGGCCGATGGCGAGCTTGACAGCGAGTTTTTGACGGTGGACTCCGAGTTCTCGGCTCTTTCCGTGCTGGTGGGAGCCAGCGCCATGGGGGCCAGAAGCTACTCCTCAACGACCAGCCAGGGCCTGGCCCTGATGAATGAGGTTCTTTACAATGTATCCGGCATGAGGCTGCCCGTTGTCATGAATGTGGCCAACCGGGCTATGGGCGCGCCCTTAAACATCTGGAACGATCAGCAGGACTCCATAGGCGCTCGAGATGTGGGCTGGCTGCAGATCTATGTGGAGGATGTGCAGGAGGCGGTGGATGCCACCCTTCAGGCCTACAAGATCGCCGAGAACCCCGCCATCAGAATGCCGGTCATGGTCTGCATGGACGGATTCGTCCTGACCCATGTCTACGAGCCGGTGCACCTCCTGGATCAGGAGCTATGCGATCAGTTCCTGCCCCCCTTCCGGCCGGCGGACGTGCTGGACCCCGCCTACCCCAAGACCTTCGGCGCATTTGCCGATCCGTCCACCTACACGGAGTTTCGCTATCAGCAGTTCGATGCCCAGTTGAAGTCCCTGGATCTCATCGAAAAAGTGGCTCGCGAATTCGAGCAGACCTTCGGCAGGTACTACGGCGGCCTGTTGGACGGCTACTACCTGGATGATGCCGAGGTGGTGCTGGTCACTTTAGGCTCGGTCGTAGGCACCATCAAGGATGCCATTGATGCCATGCGGGCGGAGGGCAAGAAGGTTGGTCTTCTCAAGGTTCGAAGCTACCGGCCCTTCCCAGTGCAGGCTCTGAGGAAGGCCCTGAAGAATGCGGCAGTGATTGCTGTTTTGGAAAAGGACGTGGCCATCGGAGGCGAGGCCGGCCTGGTCACAGACCTCAAGGCTGCCTTCTACAATAGCAGCATTAGAATTCCCATCATCGGCTTTACCGGAGGCCTGGGCGGCCGCGACATCACAGTCAAGGGCATCAGAAAGATTGTGGACCGGGCTGATGCAGCCAGAAAGGGAATAGAATCTGAATTTGAGTTCCTCGATCTGAGGACGGAGATCCTTTAGGAGGCGGATGAAAATGGAAAAATCTTTGCTGGCACCGGGACACAGGGCCTGTGCGGGATGCGCTATGCCCACCACCATCAAGCTGGTGCTGGACGCGGCCGGGCCCAACACCATTGTTGTCTCGCCCACCGGCTGTCTGGAGGTCACAACCACTCCCTTCCCGGAGAGCGCCTGGTGCGTTCCCTGGATTCACTCATTGTTCGAGAATGCGTCTGCCGTGGCTTCAGGCGTGGCGGTAATGCTCAAGAGGCAGAAGAAGGATACCAACCTGGTGATCATCGGCGGAGACGGCAGCACATTTGATATCGGCATGGGCTGCAACTCCGGCATGTTCGAGCGGGGCCACAAGGTGCTCTACGTCTGCTACGACAACGAGGCCTACATGAACACCGGCGTGCAGAGGAGCGGATCTACCCCCTTCTGCGTGCACACCACCACTACACCATCGGGCAGCCAAAGCCAGGGCAATCCCCGGCCCAAGAAGGATATGCCGGCCATAGCTCTCGCCCACAAGGTGCCTTACGTGGCCACGGCGTCCGTCGCTTATCCGGTGGACCTGCGAAAGAAGGTCAAGAAGGCTTTGCAGGTGGACGGTCCGTCCTACATTCAGGTCAATGCGCCCTGCATCACCGGCTGGACGTTTGACGCCGGCACGATGATTGAGCTTGCCCGGCTCGCTGTGGAGACGGGGCTATGGCCGCTGACCGAATACGAGAACGGGAGCCTGACGTCCGTCAAGAAGATTAGGATGCCAAAGCCCGCGGCAGAGTACCTCAAGCTGCAAGGCCGCTACAAGCATCTCTTCAAGAAGGCGGAGTGCTCCGGAATGCTTGACCAGATCCAGGCCATGGCCGACGCGAATATCGCCAAGTACAATCTGGTTGACTGAATATGTACGTGGGCCGAATAGTAATAGTAGGCCGCATCCAGGGTAGGAGCTTTGTGGCATACAGAGTCTCCTCCCGCTCTTTTCCCAATCGGCGGGCTGCCGTGCGCGGCAATACCATTCTCGTCTCGCCTCTGGACAGCTCCGACCTGGCCAAAAATCCCTACATAGCCTATAACTGCATCCGCGTCTGCAAGGACGCCGCGGTGGTGGCCAACGGCACTCAGGCCGATATGATCGCCGAAAGGATCGAGGACGGGTGCAAACCTCTGGATGCCATGGCCCTGAGCCTGACCGCTTACGGCTATGAGAGGGATGAGCTGGACACGCCCCGCATTGCGGGCGCTGTTCGGGGAAACCGGGGCTGGCTGGGAATTGCCGCCAGAGATGAGATTCGGGCACGGCAGTTCGAGCTGGCGGACGGGCAGGCCCTGATGGTTGCGACCTACGAGAAGACGGGATTTGAGCCGGTGGCGATAGCAGGATCGAGTGCTGCGGCCCTGGCTCGCCAGGCATACGATCTGCCTTTGGAGCGGCCGGTCTGCGCGGCGGCGGCAATGGCCCTGTTCGAGGACGGGAGAGAGTACGAACTTGCGGTCTTCAATCCCCGGTAGATTGGGGCATTGGATAAGATTGCATTTCATTTCATTTTGACTTGATAGCGTAAATTAGAGGGATGATATGGAGATCAATGGCGTGGTTATTGAGGACACCTTTGCCGAGGGCTTTCCCATCAAGATGGCGAGGGTGACGGTTAC
>Ga0116170_10003999_pt1 | contig 13639 bp, 11 predicted proteins | sample AD_JPNHW1_MetaG_FD_89797 | JGI IMG/M metagenome (GOLD analysis project Ga0116170, IMG submission 89797) | Active sludge microbial communities of municipal wastewater-treating anaerobic digesters from Japan - AD_JPNHW1_MetaG | ecosystem: Engineered > Bioreactor > Anaerobic > Digestate | place...
GTGAAGCTTCGTGCGCTCTATTCCTCGAATATTGCGTATCCGCACGCCTTAATCACTTCCGGCATGTGGCGCACGGTATCCCGGTCGTATTCCTTGATGGGTTCCTCGAGGCTTTGGTAGTCAAGCAGGTACGCATTGTGCTTCTTCTGCTCGTCGCGTACGGGGTCATACGTCCAGCCATGCAGGATTTTTTCGCCCATCCATTCGGCATGTTCGATTTCCGCCAGCATTTCCACCGTGCGAAGCGGGAACGATGTGACCGGCCTCCCCGGCGCGCCGATGGGGCGCAGCACACAGCCGATGTGGCGCAACTTGTTGGGTATCCCGCGCGCCTGTCGGCGGTTGCTCTCCTTCTTCTCCTCGGAAAGCTCCTCAAACGGAATCAGCTTTTCATCCGGCCGGATGAGTGCGGTGCGCTCGTTGTAGTAATTGTGAATACTCCGTGCCATGGTTTCGACCTGTTCGGGAGTGAAGGCGTCCACCGGCGTCGGCGTCCTGCGATAAACGCCCAGGCCGATAGCTCCCAGCAGCTTTGGTATGTCCCGTGCCGGTTCCAGATCGTACTCCTGTATCTCCTTTGGCAGGGATTCATAGGATACCATGCAGGGGTTGGTCTTAAGCGCCTTGCTTTTTACCTCGCCATAGACCCAACCCTGTTCGGCGCGGCAGCGCATCCAGTGGTCGTGCTCGCATACTGCGAGCCTTTCCACTTCTTCGGGGGTAAAGCCGGTTACGCGTTCCTCGTCATAATCCCCCAACGGCCGGATCTCGCATCCGACGGTTCGCAGCATGGCGGTGTACTCCATGGCGGTGTGATAATTGTAATACTTTTTCTCCTTGGGCAAATCGGAGAAACGGGGATACTTGATCTTCGCTTCCGGGTTTTTGCGCAGGGTGAACGCGTTGTAACGATTGTGGATGGCGATAGCCAACTGCTCCAGCTGCATGGCGGTCAATACGGTTTTTTCGGGCGGGATGGGCTCGTCGATCACGGCCTCGCAACCGATCGTCATCCCTGAAGGAAACACGGCTTTCACATTCAATAACGTGTTGAGAAGGCCTGTCTTTTTTCCGATAAATTCCTCCGGCATCGCGCCTTTGCTGATCAGATAGGTTACGTTCAGCCGCCCCTCTGTCAGGGTGATCACAGCGGAATCAATGCTGACCTGCTGGCGGTCTTCGTCGCCGTATGTTTCACGATTCCAATCCTGAAGCTCGTCGCAAAGCATCAGCAGGTAAGCGATAGCATGCTTCTCCGGTTCCAGCGGCCCCAGATGGAAGGGGTTGGGGCGTTTCGTGTTTTCCACCAGCGCGACGTTGTAAAAGTTGTGCAGCAGTATGGCGCTGGCGCTGTCCAGCACCGGATAGAAAAGCTCATCCGGGTCGCATGGCGATGCCTGAATCAGAAACCCATACCATTTCAAGAGAATGACCGCCGAAAAGAATCCGTGGTCCACGCGCCCGGTGCGTCCGGAATCCGCCACATAGCCGTCCAGACGTTCTTTTACGGCCTGAAGATCAACGCCCAGGGTCATGTGCAGCTTTTGCGCCAGCAGATCTACGGGCTTCAGCAGGTCAATGTACACGCAGGAGTCGTATTTGTCGTAATATTTCCGAATGAAATCGCGCTTCTTCTTCTTTTCGGGGATCGTGTTTACCGCGTCGAAACGATCATATTCCACATGCGCGAAGATCGGCTGATCCTCTTTTTGCACCCGTGTGGAAAAATTGATAAAGTCGTTCACCATGTTGGTGATGATTTCAATCGGATAGCCGATGTCATGGCACAGGCTCGCCAGCCCCCACCGGAAAAAGAACTCCTCCTGTGCCGTGTCGCAACGGCCCGCGTACAGCTCCTGCCTGAAATTGTGAAGGTAAAAAACCTCCCGGTACTCGCCGGAACTCTGATAGACTGCCAGCCCCAGCAGAAACACATTAACCGAATGGATGAAGTGATCGCGCTGTTTGCGGGTCAAGGCCGCAGCGTTCTGCTCGTACCGGCGCATCTGATCCAGAAATTCGACGAAGCTGTGCTGCTCTCCCACGGCGGTGTACCCGTAACAATCCAGAAAGACCCGATACACATCGTAGGCGTATTCTTTGGCCTTATCCTTATACTCATTTTCGAGAAAACGGTTGATGGCCGCTTCGATAAAATCCTTATAATGATGTTTTTCGTGTTCGTCGGCACCGATATGCAGCTGCATAAAGAACTCGCGGACGTATTCGCTGATCTGGTTCATGCGTTTTCACCTTTCTGGCTATTCTGCCAGTCGCGCAGATTCAGTTTTTCATTGCGCCTTCGCCGGAGGGGGTTCCGTTGGTTTTCATACGGATCGTTTCGAGGTGCCGGAACGGGTGGGAACGATGGATTGAGAAAGGCTTCCGTTACGATTTGTTTCTGATTCAGATTATATCAATCAAAATTTGTTTTTGCAATCTCTCGATGAATTCCCAAATGTTTCTTGACATGCTTTCAGAATTCTTTTATATTGAAGACACTTGATAAAACATCATTCCTGCATACCGTTCCTGACAGATTGCCGGAGGGATTGCCATGACTGGCACAAACAGAACGATGAGAGGCGTACAGAACCCGGAAGCAAGGCGGGATGTCTTTATCTCCTACCGCCGTAATGGCGGCAGCGATTTTGCGAAGATTCTGGATGACCGTCTGGAACAGGCCGCCTACAATGTGTTTTTCGATGTGGAACATTTGCGGAGCGGTAAATTTAATGAAAAACTGTACTTCTTTATTGAAAACTGTCAGGACTTTCTGCTGGTGCTCCCCAGAAACGCATTAAAGCGCTGCAGCGATCCGGAGGATTGGCTGAGAAAAGAAATTGAATGCGCCCTTCAAAACGGAATCCCCATTATTCCGATTATGCTTCGCGGCTTTAAATGGCCGGATCCGGCTACTCTCCCGGAATCCTTGCGAGAACTGCATCTTTTTAACGCGTTGCAACAGCCCAGCAATGAATACTTCGACGCGTCCATGGAGAAGCTGACCTTAATGATGCACGCAAAGCCATATGATATTGGCGTTGGTGCTCCTTCTTATAAATACCCCAAAAGCCCGTTGCGTATCTTTTTGGAACGTTTAGCGCTTGCGCTGGCCATCCTTGCCATCGGCATTGGTGGCACGCTGGCGATTCAGCGTGCGGTTCCATCCGGGCAGGAATCCATAGACAACGTTCAAATGGTCACCGCTTCGGCGGCACAACCTTCGCAGACTATTGCAACTGATGCTCCCGCCTATGCGCAGGCATTTCAAAAGGGTGGCGCAGTGGATCAGGCGGTTCGGGAAAAGCTGGGGATGCCCGAGGGCGCGCCGCTGCAAAAAGACGTGGAAAGTATCACGGAAATCAATCTGTCCGGGCGCGGGCTGACCGATATCAGTGAGGTTTCGGCACTCACCGGTCTTACAACGCTGGATTTGCACAACAACAAAATAACCGACCTTACGCCGCTGACGGTGCTGACAAAGTTGGAGACCCTTCTCCTTTACGATAACCGCATCGTGTCGCTTCAACCGCTGTCCGGCCTGACGCTCCTTACGGAGCTGTCTGCCGAGAACAACCGGATCGCCGACGTTGCGCCGCTTGCCGGGCTTACGACGCTTAAGAAACTCTACCTGCAAAACAATCAGATTACGGACGTATCCCCGATCAGGAACCTTGTCAACCTGACGCGGCTGGTGCTGGACGGCAACCCCGCGACGGATTACACATCCCTGCGCAATTTCGACACGACCGTATTTCAAACGCCAAAAGAATAACAGGGGAGGTACTGCCATGAAAAAGTTCAGCTTTGGGATGCTCGCCGCACTGCTGACCGCGCTGCTGATGGCAGGGGCGGCACAGGCATCGGATCAACTGGTTGTGTACACCGACTATGACAACCCGGACAACCACTTCTTCTATAAAGCGGCCTTCTTTTCGGACGGCGGGCTGGCTTACCTGTCGGCCATGAACGAACAGGATACGGAAAATGTCCACAGCGGCAGCACGGACATCCGATGCCAGTTTGAAGTGCGAACCGATAACTGGGGCGGCTGGTATTTTCAAAACGGCGTCGTATCGCCGGAAGCGGAAGCGCTTGTGGAAAACTGGGGCACAGTTCCAAACGCGGGGTTGGATCTATCCCCGTACAGCAAACTGACCTTCTGGGCTCGCGGTGACGAGGGCGGCGAACAGGTGCAGTTCTTCTGCCTGGGGATTGGGCGCGACTCCCAGACCGACGCTACACAAGCCGCATACCCATACCCCGACAGCAGCCCAAAACAGAGCACGAAATACCTTAAGTTGAACAAGGAATGGACACAGTATACGATTGACCTGAAGGGCTGCGACTTAAGCTATGTGTTGGGCGGGTTCGGTTGGGCTACAAGCGCCGCGAAAAACAGCGGGCGCAGCAGTATCGCCTTCTGCCTGGACGATATTGTGTACGAGTGAGCCAAACCCTGCCCGGAAGCATGCGCGGAATCGAAGCCGAAGAGTGAGGAGAACGCAATGATCCCCCTGCACAGGAAGGATCATGGATTATTGCCCACTTAAAAAGCAGGGGGATTCCCCGCCGTCTCCCGGCCCGCTCCGGAAGGTTTTTCCGGCAGAACAGCGAAATATGGGCCAAACAGGATAACTGGCAACGGAAAGAAGAGCGTACCGAAGAACAGGACGAAGAGCGGGGCGGGGGACTGGAACGGATGGCGGAAGATTTGCGCAACAGAACCGGGAGCAGGCGATACGCCGTCTGTTGCGTTGCTGTGGGCGTTGTGCTTGCGGCCGTGCTTGGGCTGGTGACGTTGGGACAATCGAGTTTTTCATTCGCCTATCCGCAAAACGCATTGCTTCCGTATCTGGTTTTATTAGCTCTGGCAGGGTCTGTGCTCGCGCTGTTGGCTGCTTTACGGCCCCTGTTCGCGGTGCGGCCCTATCGTGTGGCATTCTGGCGGCGGCTGCCGTTTGTGTGGGCCGCGGCCCTCTTTTGTGTACAGTTGGTCGTAGCTCGCAGCGTCTGGTTCTACCCCGGCTGGGATGTGCAAAGCGTATATGAAGCCGCCGGGCAGATTGCGACAGGGCAGCCGTTCAGCGGCGACTATTTCCGCCTGTGCCCCAATAACGCGCCGCTTACGCTGCTGCTGGCGGTTCCGTTGTGGGTGGCGGGCAGGCTGGGGCTGGCGGTGCCCTACGCGGCGCTGCCGTATACTGGCGAGCTGATGGTGAATCTGGCGTGCCTGTTTACCGCCCTGGGCGTGTGGCAGCTGACCCCCAGCCGGTTCGCGCGGTTGGGCACGCTTTTGTTGGGCACGTTCTGGATCGCCCTGTCCCTCACGGCGACGGTACCGTACACCGATGCGTTTTCCATCCTGTTTCCGGCGCTGGCGCTGTATCTGTGGCTGCGCGTTAAAAATCCGTCCGTCAAGTGGCTGGCGGTTTCGTTCGTATGCTTTTTCGGCGCGTCGATCAAGCCGACGGCGCTGATTTTTCTGCTTGCGTTACTGCTGATCTCGGTTTTGGGCGCGCTGCGCCGCGGAAGTTGGAACCGTGCGCGCTGGCGGCGGGCGGGCGCGGTCTGCCTTGCCGTGGCGCTTGGCGCGGTCCCGGCGGCGCTGTGGCAGGCGAAGGCCACCGCGTATCTGGCGGGTTCGGCTCAGCCGCAGGAGCAGTTGAGCGAAACCCATTACCTGATGCTTGGAATGAACGGGGAAACCTACGGGGGACACTCGCCGGAGGACGTGGCGTATTCTTCCTCGTTCCCCACGCTGGCCCTGCGGCGGCAGGCCAATCTGGCGCGCGCGTGGGAACGGGTAAGCGGCCGCACATTTGAGCAGAATGTATTCTTCTTTTCGGTCAAGGCGTACAAGGCTTTTTCGGATGGCTCGCTGGCCGCCAACCAAAGCTACCTGACGATGTCCAAACCCGCGCGCAGCGACGTGCTCAGCCGTTTTCTGCGGGCCGTATATTATAAAAACGGGGCGCTGAACCCGCTGTGGACTGCCTTTGCGCAGCTGATGTGGATGGGGGTGCTCCTGCTTTGCCTCGCGGCGCTGTTCGGCCGCGCCGGGCGGAGTAAAATAACGGCTGCATTGGCGCTGACGCTTTTCGGGGCGCTGTGCTATCTGCTGCTGTTTGAGGTGTGGCCGCGATACCTTTACCTGTTTGCGCCGCTGTTTACGGTGCTGGCCGCGCTGGGGGCGGAGCACCTGCGTCTGCCGCGAAAACCGCGGGGATAATGGGCGCTGGCTGCCCAACGGGAGAAACGGTCGCTTTCGCCGTTTGGTCCGTAAAACGCGGTATTGAAACGGCTTCTGTTGACAGTGCGTCCGCGCGGGCGTACGATAAATCAGTCTTGTACGGAACGTAGAAAAGGGAGGGGAACCGCGCCGTGAGCATCGTGGAAGTGAAGAACCTGAAAAAGTATTATGGCAGCGCCCGCGGAATCGAGGACGTCAGCTTTACCGTGGAGCCCGGGGAAATCTTCGGCTTCATCGGCCCGAATGGCGCGGGCAAATCCACCACCATCCGCACGCTGCTGGCGCTGATCCGCCCCACGGGGGGCAGCGCGACGATCTTCGGGAAGGACTGTATCCGCTTCGCGCCGGAAATTGCCCAAAACGTGGGGTATCTGCCCAGCGAAGTGTTTTATTATGACGGGATGCGCGTAAAGGAATTGCTGGAATACTCCGCCAGTTTCTACCGCAGGGATTGTTCGCGCCGCATCACGGAACTGGCCGAACGGCTGGACCTGGACCTGAAAAAGAAAATCGACGACCTGTCTTTTGGTAACCGTAAAAAGGTGGGCATTGCGCAGGCACTGTTACACGAGCCGAAACTGCTGATTCTGGACGAGCCGACCTCCGGGCTGGACCCGCTGATTCAACAGCGGTTTTTCGAACTGCTGAAGGAAGAAAACCGCAAGGGCGCGGCGGTGCTGTTTTCCTCGCACGTGTTAAGCGAGGTGCGCAAGCTTTGCGACCGTGTGGCGATCATCCGGGAAGGGCGCATTGTGGATATGGCCAGCGTCGGAACGCTGCAGGAGAACGGTTATAAAAAAGTGGCGCTGGAAACCCGCGGCCCCGTGCCGGAAGGCGCGTTTGCGCTGGAGGGCGTGGCCGATTTGTCCGTGCGGGACAACGCCGTTACGTTTATTTATCGTGGCAGCGTGAACGGGCTTACGCAGCGGCTGGCCGGGCTGGACCTGGAAAACCTGACCGTGGAGGAGCCCGATCTGGAAGAGATTTTTCTGCATTATTATCAGTAAGGGAGGTGTCCTGATGAATGTCTACCTCCGGGAACTGAAAACCTGGCGGAAGAACACCGCCCTGTGGATTGCCGCGCTGTGCGTGGGCACCCTGTTCCTGTTCTGGATGTATCCGACTTTCGCGCAGAACGTGGCCCCGCTGCAGGAAATGCTGAACCGCTTCCCCGTGGCGCTGCAGGCAGCCTTCGGCCTGTCCGCGGACACGATCGGTTCGGTCAACGGTTTTTACGCGTTCGTGATTACCTTCCTCACCCTGTGCGGCGCGGTGCAGGCGATGATGCTGGGGCTGTCCGCGATGGGGCGCGAGACCGCCGGCAGAACGACGGATTTTCTGCTGACCCGCCCGGTAACGCGCGGCAGGGTGCTGACGGCCAAATTGCTGGCCGTGTTTACCTGCGTAACGGTAACCAGCGCGGTTTTCCTCGGCGTGTCTGCCGGTATGGCCCACGTGGCGGGCGGAGCGTTCGATTTCAAGCCGTTCCTGTTGATTTCGCTAACGTTTTACTTTGAACAGATCATGTTTCTGGCGATAGGCTTCTGTATCGGGGCGTTGGTCCCCCGGATCCGTTCGCCCCTGCCGGTGGCGTTAAGCGCGGTGTTCGGTTTCTTCGTGATCGGCATGGCGGCGGCGGCGCTGAACCGGCCGGAACTGTACTATCTTGCGCCTTTTAAATACTTCGATACCCTGAACATCCTGATGCGCCTTACCTACCAGCCGTCTTTCATGCTGGCGGCCTGCGTGCTGACGGGCGGATGTGTGCTGGCTGCGTATGCGGGTTTTCTGCGGCGCGACCTGCGCGCCTGAAAGGGGGAACGGCACGGTGAACATCTATCGCAGGGAAATGAAAACCGGGTTTCGCCCGCTGTTCTGGTGGTGTCTGGGGCTGATTGTGTTTATCGCGGCGTCCGCCAGCAAGTTTGCGGCCATGGGGGGCGACGTGCTGGGCATGACGGTCTTAATGGCGCAGCTGCCCGCGGGATTGAAAAGCATGCTGGGCGTGGGTGCGCTGGACTTTACGACCGCTTTGGGTTTTTACGGCATGATGATTCCCTATCTGGTGCTGCTGGCGGCGGTGCATGCCGTGATGCTGGGCGCGGTAAGCGTGTCGCGGGAGGAACGGGACCATGTGACCGAGTTCCTGTACGCCAAACCCGCCTCCCGCACGAGGGTGCTTACCGCGAAACTGCTGGCGGCGTTTACGCAGGTCGCGCTGCTCAACGTGGTCAACACAGTCTCGGCGCTGGTGATGCTGCGTGCCTTTGGCGAAAGCGCCACAGGCACAGTACTTACGCTGGCCTTGGGGATGCTGCTGGTGCAGCTGGTGTTTCTGGCGTTGGGTGCCGCCGCCGCGGGCAGCATCGCCAGCCCCAAAGTCGCCGCGGGCGTGGCGGCCGGGGGCATGCTCGCAACCTATCTAGTGTCCGTCGCGGTGGACATCAACGGGCATATCGGGTGGCTGAAAGCCTTCTCGCCCTTTGCCTACTTCGACGCACGGGCGATTGTGGGGAACGGGCAAGGGTTGAGCGCCCCGTATGCCCTGCTCAGCGTTGCGCTGATCGCGGCGTTTACGGCGCTGGCCTACCTGCGCTTTACCCGCCGGGACCTGAAGGTGTAACTGAGGTTGTCAATAAAGTGGATTCGCCAAAAACATACAAAGCCCCCGAATCCCGGCATATCAGCCGCCGCGGATTCGGGGACGTTTTCGTTTGGGTTACACTTTCAGCTCAAACACCCGCGCGGTCAGCGGCGCAAGGGAAAGGCGCAGCGCGTTGTCCGCCCATTCGGCGGGCACGGGGCGCTCCGCGGGGTAGAGGCAGCGAACGCGCTTGATCTTCCGACCCGGCAGGGGCAGCGCGATTTCGTTTTCATCCCCATGCACATGCCACACAGCCAGATAGAGCGTATCGCCGCAATCCATGCCCAGCGCCAGAAAGGGCGACGCGAAACTGCCCAGCCCGATGGGCCAGAAGGGCAGTCCGGTTTTGGTGCGCTCGCAGATCGCCTTGTGGCAGGCCAGCCCTTCCGTAACCAGCGCCTGCCGCGCTGGGGAAAGCCGGGGCAGAAAGCCGCTCTGGTGCACGCGCAGCAGCAGGGCGTTCACCATGTTGAAAATGGTTTCTTCCTCATCCCCGTCCGGCAGGGGATAGCTCCAGATGGCTGCCTGTTCCGGAGTGACCGCCGTGGGGCAGTTACACGCGATAGCCGCCATTTTGCGGTAGTCCGTCTGGTCGGTCACGGACTGGATGCTTAACCGGGACAGCAGCGAATATTCCATGCGCATGCCACCGCTGCCGCAGTTTTCAATCACCAGCTCCGGATGGCGGGCCAATACGCGGTCCAACCATTCCAGATAGGCCCGGGTATGGGAAAACAGCCCCTCGCCCACGCTGTCCGCCTGATAATCGGTGCCCACTCCCGCGTTGATGTTGTAATCCATCTTGATATAGCCCACGCCGTACTCGTCTACCATCCGGTCGATCACGCGGTCGGCGTGGCGGAGCACCTCGGGGTTGCGAAAATCCAGCTGATAGCGGCTGCGGCAGATGATGGGGCGCCCGTTGCGCTGGAAAAACCACGCGGGCGGCACGGTTTTCGCCAGAGGGCACTGGATGCCCATCACCTCCAGCTCCAGCCACAGGCCGGGCACCATGCCGTGCGCGCGAATCTGATCCAGCACAAAGCGAATCCCTTCCGGGAAACGGGCCTTGCTGGGCAGCCATTCGCCTACGCCGTCCCACCACGGGCCGTCGGAATACCAGCCGCAATCCACGCAGTAGTATTTACAACCCGCCTCCGCCGCGGCTTTGATGAGGGGGAGTTCCTTTTCGGTGGTGGGGTCGCCCCAGAGGCAGTTCATATAGTCGTTATAGATCACGCTGGGGTGGGTGTTATCCGCGTTGGGCCGACGGATGCGCCGCCGGTACAGCGTAAGCTGCTGGATGGCGCTGTCGAACCCCTCGCCCCACGACAGGGCGCAGGGCACGGATACGAAGGTTTCGCCGGGCCTGAGCAGCTTCACAAAGCTGTTCTCCTGCAGACTGGGGCCGGAAAGTGCCAGATAGGGCTGCCCTTCCAGCGCGGAAAGCTCCCAGTTCCAGGAGCCCGCGGTTTCAATCTGCCAGGCGACGGTATCGCCGGTCTGCGCGTCGCGAAGCGCCCCCATGGGCAGGTGTTCGCCCGCGGGCCAGGTGCCGCTGGAAGAAAACGCTGCGCGCTTCATGGAAAAATGGTCGCCCGCCTGCTCAAAAATGGGGCTTGCGCCCAGCGCCGCAAGCGTTTCGGTTTGCCATTGCGCCTCTGCGTACCAGGTGTGGTGGGGGATGTGCAGGATGCGGTTCTGGCCGTTAAACAACGCGCCGTTCCGTAAAATCCCGGTCAGGCGGAACGAGGAGAGGTACTCCACCGGATGCACGGTTTCCGTTTCGGCGCTGGAAAGCTCCGTCCAGCTGCGCACGGCGCAAACGCCGTCGTAAAACTGGAAATGGCTCACGGCGGTGAGGCCCTGCCAGCGCTGGCGCACTTCCACCTTGGCCCCGAAGCGGTTACGGGACACCTCGTGTCCGGCGTAGCGCAGCAGGCTGCCCGGCTGTGTGCCCGTGTGCTTACTGCCGCAGTTATCGTCCTGGTTCTGGCCGGAAATCTGCAATTCCAGCATTCGGAACCAGCGGCTGTCCGCAGGGTCGGGCAGTTCCTTTGGGGAGAGGTTCAGCAAGCGTACGTCGCCTTCCGATGTCACCAGAATGTCCAGAAACAATCCGTTCTCATGCTGAGAAATGCGCATGGCAATCGTCCTTCTCCGGCCCGGCGGGCGCGGTAAGCTTATCCTTTTGGGAATACAATACCCCGAAACCGCCGGTTGCGCAAGCGGGTAAAAGGAAAAGTCCGTACAGGTAACGGATAAAAATACGCCATCGGAAACGGAAACAGAAACGGGCGTTTCCATGATCTTTGCCATGGCGTGCCGGAAAAAACCATGATACAATAGAAACCGATGTAATACTATTTCAATTCATGAATGTACTTAAGATCGCGAGCGATTTTGTTCTGTGACGAGGAGCGGAGGCGACTGGCGTAGCGGTGGCTACGCCGAGACTTCGCGACGAAGTCACAGGAGAAAAGCGCCGCGAGACTTGTACGGTCATGATTTGAAATAGTATAAAGAAGAGCACCGCGGCGGGGCGCGCCTTCCGCGGCTGAAACGTTCGAACAAATGAACAAAGGAGAACCGTATGGCAAACATCACTGTAAACGCCCGCCGTTGTGCGGGCACCGTGAACCGGAACCTGTTCGGGCACTTCAGCGAGCATTTGGGCCGCTGTATCTACCAGGGTCTGTATGTCGGCGAGGATTCGTCGATCCCCAACGTAAACGGCATCCGCACCGATGTGGCGGAGGCGCTGAAAAAGATCAAAATCCCCGTGCTGCGCTGGCCCGGCGGATGCTTTGCGGACGAATACCACTGGCGCGACGGCATCGGCCCCAAAGCGGACCGCAAGCGGATGGTGAACACGCACTGGGGATATGTGGTGGAAGATAACTCCTTTGGCACGCATGAGTTTATGGAGCTGTGCCGCCAACTGGGCTGCGAGCCCTATGTAAACGGCAATTTGGGCAGCGGCACCGTGCGCGAGATGAGCGAATGGGTGGAGTACTTAAACAGCGACGGCGATTCCTCCGTGGTACGGGAACGCTGGCAGAACGGCCGCAAGGAAGCCTACGGCGTAAAGTACTTCGGCGTTGGCAACGAAAACTGGGGCTGCGGCGGCAACATGCGCCCGGAATATTACGCAGACGAATACCGCCGTTACCAGACCTATTGCCGCAACTACGGCGAAAACAAGCTCTGCCGTATCGCCTGCGGCCCTTCCGAGGCGGATTACAACTGGATGGAAGTGCTTATGAAGAACGACGCCCGTTTTATGGACGCCATCACCATGCACTACTATACCGTGCCCGGTCCGGACTGGCAGCACAAGGGCAGCGCCACCGTCTTTACGGAGACCGAATATTACACCACCCTGCGCAAGGCGCGGGCGATTGAGCCGATCATCGAAAAGCACCTGCAGATTATGGATCGTTACGATCCCGAACATCATGTGGGGCTGATCGTGGACGAATGGGGCACCTGGCACGACGTGGAACCGGGCACCAACCCGGGCTTCCTCTACCAGCAGAACACCATGCGCGACGCGCTGGTGGCCGCCCTGTCGCTGAACGCCTTTATCCGCCATTGCGACCGCGTGGTGATGGCCAACATCGCCCAGACGGTGAACGTGCTGCAGGCCGTGGTGTTGACCGAAGGGGACAAGATGGCGCTGACCCCCACCTATCATGTGTTTGACCTCTACCAGGCCCATCAGGACGGCGCATCCGCCGACTGCTTTGTGCAAAGCGAGCCGGTAGCGGACGGGGTGCCCCAGCTGGACGCGACCGCGTCGGTCAAAAACGGCGCGCTGACCCTGACCGTAGCCAACGCCAGCGCGGACAAGACCGCCGACGTGACCGCCTCGCTGGACGGGTTTGCCGCCAAAGCGGTTTCTGCCCGTATCCTGACCGGCGCGACCGGCGATTACAACGACTTTACGCATACCAGCGTGGCCCCCAGGGCATGGAATGGCGTAAAGCTTGCGGAAGGCCAACTGACCTTCACCCTGCCCGCCTGCGCCGTAGCGGAGATTACTTGCCTGTGATCTGCCGCCGGTGCCTGCTGGCCGAGATGGAAAGCGAAAAACCCTTATACGAATTGCTGCGGGAGTGGCTGGCCGCCCTGCCGCCGGAAGATGCGGCCGCGCCTGAAACGGTTCAGGCGCGGCTTTCCGCCTGCCGCGCGTGCGACCGGCTGACCAACGGCATGTGCGCACTGTGCGGCTGCTATGTGGAGCTGCGCGCCGCCAAGAAACGGATGGGGTGCCCGGATACGCCGGGGAAGTGGGAGTGAAACATTTTCATTTGTAATTTGGGGGCATGCCTTTTATGTTTTTATCCCTTGATTCTTGCTTCAATTTCTTGCAGCCCTTACATTTATTTAAAACATCTAGAGGCTTATTCTTCGTTTTTCTACAGTTAAAACAAGTATGGATATTTGATGCTTGACAAATGGGATCAGTTTTTCGGAACTGTTGGACATCTCTAATGTTGACTTCGCCGATAATTAGTAGATCATTATTACCTCCCTTAACTTGAACGATATTCTTGTTATCGGTATTATATGGTCCAGTTATGCGAGAATCACCATAAATTGATGTGTTAGCTTGTATGACAAAACAATGGAGATCGCGTGCGGTGGATTCTACAATTGATGAAAAGTACCTTGTGTCCTTGTTAAACTGGGGGATAAAGAATAGATCAATTTTCGCTTTCATGGCCGCTCGAGAA
>Ga0116170_10004000_pt1 | contig 13637 bp, 5 predicted proteins | sample AD_JPNHW1_MetaG_FD_89797 | JGI IMG/M metagenome (GOLD analysis project Ga0116170, IMG submission 89797) | Active sludge microbial communities of municipal wastewater-treating anaerobic digesters from Japan - AD_JPNHW1_MetaG | ecosystem: Engineered > Bioreactor > Anaerobic > Digestate | place...
GCCGGAAAACAGGCAGATCAGGATGCGGGAAAAATGACCGATATACAGGTATATTCCCAATAGAAACTACAAAAAGATCATTGCAGTGGCTCAATTGTTGTAAGAACTAAAAAATCTCTTGTCTGGAAATGTTCGGATATAATTGATCAAAGCATGGTTAACGGAACATAATTTGCATACCTGCCCCTTCTTATTTAAAGATAACAATATATAGATACAGGAGTGATTATGAATTCCAGACGGTTGTTGATCCTGCTGGTCACAATGCTCGTTATTCTGAGCGTTTTCGCAGGGCTTTTTGCCCAGACAAGGCAGATATCTGTATCAAATGAACCGAGCCAGGCGATCCTGCGTTCCAGCGACGACCTTGGCTTCGAGGTTCAATATCAGGTCGGAGAACTCCGGCTTGAGGAAATTCAGACCCGGGGAGGGACCTTCGATGAACTTTCCCTCGAGGGTTGGGGCTCTACCAACAAGATCGGGGAACCCAAGCTCCCCATGCTGCGCAAGATCATTGCCGTACCTGTCGGCGCGGACGTCAGCTTCACGATCAATGCCAGCAAAGAACGTGTCTTTGACAGCAAAGACAGCCAGCTAAAGAACCGGATCGTACCTGTTCAGGCTTCGGTGTCCAAATCCGCGGATCCTGCTTCGATCAAATTCGAGCTCAATGAATCCGCCTACAGCCTGCGTGGCTTTGCCGATCCCGAACCTATCAAGATCGAAGAGATCGGTATCATGCGTGGGGTCAGGATATTCGCTCTGGATTTCTATCCGGTACGCTACAACCCCGGAGAAGCTTCTCTCAGAGTGGTCGAGGATCTCTCGGTTCGGGTGAATTTTGATCATCCCGATCTGATCACGACCGCGGATATGCTTGCCCGCACCGGATCTTACGAATTTGACTCTCTATATGCCAATACTATCTTTAACTGGCAGAACGATACACGCACCAGTCTCGTGCGTTATCCCACCAAAATGCTCATCCTCTGCCCCCCGAACTACGTCTCAACGATGCAGACCTTTGTGGACTGGAAAAAGCAGCAGGGCTACAACGTCGTGGTCACCACCGTGGGAACCGGCGGAACCGTCGCGAACACCAGCGCGGCGATCAAGACCTATATGACAAGCGTATGGAGCGCAGCTACAGCCAGTGACCCGGCTCCTACATACCTGCTGATAGTGGGTGATACTTCCACCTCCGGTGACAACATCATCGCCAGCAACGCTCAGGTCACCAGCCCCAGCAGTACGCACATCACGGATAACTATTACGCGCGTCTGAGCGGGACAGACTTCGTCCCGGAAATGTACTATGGCAGGTTCACCTGCTCCTCAGCTACGGAACTGACCAACATCATCACCAAGACGGTCACCTTCGAAAAGACAGCGATGACCGATCTTTCCTACCTTGGAAACGTGGTGATGATCGCCGGAGCGGACGCAACCTACGCTCCTACCTATGGTAACGGTCAGATCAACTATGGAACTACTCTGTACTTTAACTCGACCAATGGTCTGACTTCGAACACTTATCTTTATCCCGCCTCGGAAAGCAGTTCCAGCGCGATCCTCGCCAATGCCAACGCCGGACGCGGATATATGAACTATACGGCTCACGGAAGTGAAACAGGCTGGTATAGCCCTGCCTTTACGGTGACGAACGCGAATGCCATGACCAACACGGGAAAATATGGGGTTATGGTCGGAAACTGCTGCCTGACGAACGCTTTCAACACCGGCGTCTGCTTCGGGGAAGCGCTGCTTCGCAAAGCCAATGCCGGCGCGGTCGCTTATATCGGCGGAACGAACAGCACCTACTGGAGCGAAGATTACTGGTGGGGAATCGGTTATAAGACCCCGATCCAAGCTGCCGCGCATCCTTACAGCGCCACCACATTGGGCGCTTATGATGCGATGTTCCACACACACAATGAAGCCTTCACGGATTGGGCGACCTCTCTGGGAGAAGCGAACTATATGGGAAATCTCGCGGTGGTTCAAGGCGCTAGCTCGTATCAGAACTACTATTGGGAGATATATTCCATAGATGGCGATCCTTCCCTGATGACCTACTTTGGAGTTCCCACGGCAAATAACGCGACTTATCCCAGCCAGATCATGATCGGCGCAAGTTCGATCACTGTGACGGCGCAGCCCTATTCCAGAGTCGCGCTGACCCAGAACGGCACGATCTATGGAACCGCGATCGTTCCTTCGACTGGGACCCTGAATCTCACGATCACACCCTTTGGCACGGTCGGGACAGCTAAGCTGGTGATCACCGCTCAGAACAAGATCACCCTGCAGCAGGATATCAGCATTATCGCCAACAACAGCGCTTTTGTCACAGTCTCCGCCAATACATACGGCGACTCCAACAACAACGTCGCTGAATACAACGAGACCGGCAGATATTCCACGACCTTCCACAATTCCGGAACCGTCGCATCTGGAGCAATCGCGGCTACCCTGACCTGCACCACCCCGGGCATTAGCATCACGGACGGAACCGAATCGATCGCGGCTCTTGCCGCAGGAGCGACATCCTCCGTCACCAACGCTTTCAGCTTTACAGTTGCCAATAACATCGTCAACCAGCTCACCGCTTCCTTTACCATCACCATGGTCAGCGGCAGCAATACCTGGACGTATCCTTTCACCCAGATATTCAACGCCCCCGCTCTCGCCTTCGGTAGTTTGACGATCTCCGATCCCGCGCCGGGCAATGCCAATGGCAGGATCGATCCCGGTGAGACCGTGACGCTGACCATCCCGCTGAATAACACCGGAGCTGCGGCAACGGTCGCCGGTTCGGCAAGTTTGACCTGCGGTACTACGGGAATCACGGTCAATAACGGAACTGCTTCGTTTACGGCTATTTCCGCTTCCGGATCAGCCAATCTCAGTTTCTCGATAACTGCGGCATCGAGCATGACGATCGGAACGGTCGCGGCGCTCGCTTTCAATGCCACCGCGGGAGCTTATACCGCCTCCAAGACGGAAAACACAGCGGTCGGGTTGATCACTGAGACCTTCGAAACCGGAAACTTCTCCTCCTATCCCTGGGTCATGGGAAGTTATCCCTGGACGATAGACAGCTCGACATACTACGCTGGAGCTTACTCTGCCAAAAGCGGAACGATCACTTCCAGCCAATCCACCACCATGGAACTGACCAGGAACGTGACCTCCGCTGGGAATCTGACCTTCTATTATAAGGTCTCATCCGAGTCCGGTTATGACTATATGAAGTTCTATATCGACGGTACGATCCAAAACGGTTCAGGATCCTCCGGAACGGTGGATTGGACTCAGGCAAGCTATGCCCTTACTACAGGAAACCACGTCCTCAAATGGGAATATATGAAGGACAGCAGCGTCGACAGCAACTCGGACTGCGCCTGGATCGACAATATCGTCTTCCCCGCCTCGACGAATCTCTACACCTATTACCCTCCTCAGAACCCCACTGCAAACGCGGGTAATTCGTTCGTTAACCTCGCCTGGCAGGCACCTGCCTTCGGAACTCCCACCGGATATAAGATATTTAAGAACAGCACCCTCCTGACGACCGTCACCGGATTGACCTACAATGACACAGCGGTCACCAACGGGGTGACCTATAGTTACTATTTGAAAGCCGTCTACAACGGTGGCGAATCAGATCCTACGACCACTATGACCGCTACGCCCAATGCCATCAGCTCCGTGATCATTGGCGCCGGAACCACGAGCAACGGAGTCACGATCGCCTGCCCAATCAATCTCTATTACAAGAGCTTGCACGGTCAGTCGGTCTATCTTGCTTCCGAACTGAACATGGCAGGAGTGACAGGAGCGGTCAGCATAACTCAGATAGGCTTTAATATCACGGGGCTTCCCGGCCAGGCAATGCCGAATTTTGTCGTGCGGATGGGAACTACAACCGCAACCGACGCCACGAGCATGGTCTCCACGGGACTGACCACGGTATATTCTTCGGCTTCTTATCTGCCTACGGCAACGGGCTGGAATATGCTGACCCTGAGCACTCCCTTTGCCTGGAACGGAACCAGTAACATCGTTATCGATACTGCTTTCGGTCTGATGTCGTCTTATACTCAGACGGGAACCACGCAGTATACTACAGTCACCAACGGATATAACTACCTTCGCAGCGATACTGTCGATGAGACGACAGTCTTCACCGGGGGCTCTACCTCGACATTGCGGCCCAACGTAAAATTCGTCTTCCCCGCTCAGTCTGTCGGCGCGTTGATCACGGTCAACCCCACCACTCTGGCTTTTGGAGACGTTGCGATGGGTTCCAGCGCTAATATGCAGTTCACCATTCAGAACACAGGTGATGCTACTCTCTCCGGAACGATCACTACACCGTCCGGATACTCAGTTGCCCTTGCCGCTGCGCGTAGCACTGAATTCGGTTCAAGAGGCAATAAGGACATCCGGAATAATCTTAGCTTCAGCGTCAACGCGGGAGCGACCAAGACATATATTCTGACCTTCACCCCGTCACTGAACGCGGCTTACAACGGAAACGTCGTGATCGCAAGTAACGCTTCCAACGGCGCCTCGGTGAATCTCGCGGTCACGGGCAATGGCTATGATCCGAATCACACCCCGACCATAGATCTTCCCGCAAGCTTCAGCTTCGATAAGAACGGCAGCCTGACGGTGGACTTTAGCGCTTACGTCAGTGACGCTGATAACGATCCTCTCACGATCAGCGGATCCTGCGGAACACATGTCTGTTCAACGATCACAGGAATGAGCGTGACTATCAGCGCGTTGCAGAACTGGACAGGAACCGAGACCCTGACCTTCACGGTCAGCGACGGTTCAGCCTCAGCGGTCGATTCTGTCCCGATCACGGTCAATCCTGTCACTACTCCTGCCTGGACACCGGTCACCTATCCCAATAATTCTGCCACCGTCTATGGCACAGCAACGATCGATCTGACCGCCTGTGCTCTCAACGACGTGGTCGGAGCCTTCGTGGGAACGGAATGCCGTGGAATGGCGGAAGTCACGACCAACGCGGGAACAGCCTACGTCACCCTGCTGGTGAATCTGGCGACAGACGGAGAGACGGTCTGCTTCAAGATCTACGATTATAGCGCCAATAGCGTCTATACAGTGCTGGCAACTCAGGCACTCAGCTTCGGTCAGGTCCTGGGAAGTCCCACGCCTCTGGCGATAAATGCAGTGACGAGTATTGGTCCCCGCATCAGCGTGACACCCCTTACTCTTGCCTTTGGAGCTGTTGAAACCGGTCTCACCGGAGTTCAGCAGTTTACGATCAGCAACCCCGGAGACAGGAATCTGCTCGGAAGCATCGTGACCCCCACGGGCTTCAGCGTCGCTCTCGCCTCAGGAAGGAATAGCCAAACCCTCGCTTTGAGCAATTCGGATCGTAATTCCCTTGCCTATACGATCTCCCCCGGAGCAAGCAAGACATATAATCTGACCTTCGCGCCTACCGCTGTCGGAACCTACGGCGGGAGTGTCTATGTCACAAATAACGATACGACAAGCTCGACGATCCTGATCGAAGTTAGCGGAAGCGGTTATATTCCTCCTACGATCAGTATTGATGACAATGCGCTGAACGCGGAACTGCTCATCAACGCGGAAGGAACGGACAGCTTCAAGATAAGCAATTCAGGCAGTCAGACACTTACCTATACCATAGCCGAATCACCTACGGTTGCTTGGTTCAGTGCTCTGCCTCTCAGCGGTTCGATCAATGCCGGCGGAGAACAGAGGATCACGGGCTCCTTCACGGCGGATGGCTTGACCCCCGGCACCTATCAGACCCAACTGGTGATAAGCTCCAATGACCCAGATATGCCTCAAATGCTGGTCTCTGTGGGAATGGTCGTCTACAACACCGCTCCGGTCATCAATCTGCCGGTAAGCTACGCCTTCGACATGAACGGTAGCCTCGTCTCTGACTTCTCCACTCTGGTCAGCGATGTCGATCTCCAGCCCCTGACTCTTGGCTACAGCGGCAACACCCACATCAACGTCGCCATCAATGGCATGAACGTCACCTTCACGGCAACGGAGGACTGGTTCGGCTCTGAAGATATCACATTCTCTGTCTTTGATGGTTACGAATATGCCTATGATACCGTCATGGTCACGGTCAACTTCGTGAACACGCCTCCGACACTCACTTTGCCGGAAAGCTTCAGCTTCGACATGAACGGTAACCTGTCCACGGACTTCAGTTCCTTCGTGACCGATCCTGACGCGCAGACGCTTGTCCTTGGCTACAGCGGGAACACCAATATCAGTGTAGTCATCGACGGCATGAACGTCACCTTCACGGCAACGGAAGACTGGTTTGGCTCCGAAGTCATCACCTTCTCTGTCTTTGATGGTTGTGCTTTTGCGTATGACACCGTCACCGTCACAGTCAATCTGACCTATCTGGCTCAACCGGTGATCAGTTCTATCACCAAGACGGGCGGAAACATCACGATCTCCTGGAGTCCTGTAGCAAACGCCGGGCTTTACCGGGTTTACCGCTCCACAGATCCTTACGGAGAGTACAGCGATTTCCGGGGAACGACCTCGCTCACGACATTCGTGGATGACGGCGCAGGCACTATGGACAAGCTGTTCTACCGCATAGTAGCCATAAACGAATAAGTAACAAGGTATCTTAATGAAGAATATAATCATAGCTATCACGCTGATCCTACTCACCCTGCCGCTTCTGGCAGGGGAGTGGACTCAGTACTACTTCCGTTTCGAGATCCAGAGCAAAGCCGAGCTTCAGACTCTGACCAGGATCGTTTCTATCGACAATGTCCGTGGCAACACGGTTTATGCCTACGCCAACGATCAGGAATGGTCGGAGTTCAACAGACTTGGCTACAAAGCCCAGATATTGCCGGCTCCGGCTAGTGAATTCCCTGCGGTGATGACCAGCAGTCAATCACAGCTCCGTTCCTGGGACGCTTATCCCACCTACGATGCCTATGTTGCCACGATGAATGCCTTCGCGGCAAACTATCCTTCCCTCTGCCAGATCGTTAACGTTGGCACGACTGTCAATGGACGCGCCATCCTCATCGCCAAGATCTCGGATAACGTAAGCGTGGAAGAGAAAGAGCCGGAAGTGCTTTACACCGGCACGATCCACGGAGATGAACTCACGGGATATATGCTGCTTCTGCGTTTGATCGACACCATGCTCAGCGGTTACGGTACAGACACCAGGATCACCAATCTCGTGAACAATATGGAGATCTGGATCGGACCAAACACCAATCCGGACGGAACGTATTACGGCGGCAATTCCACCGTCGCCAGCGCACGCAGAGCCAATTACAACGGTTTTGACCTGAACCGCAACTATCCCAATGCGGATGGAAGCCTCAATACCGGTGCGATCCAGACCGAAACCCAGCTGATGATGAATTTCGCCAACGCGCATAACTTCGTCATGGGAGTAAACTTCCATGGTGGCGCCGAAGTCGTGAACTATCCCTGGGATAACACATATACTCTGCATCCGGATGATTCCTGGTTCATCAGCTCCAGCCTTGTCTATGCCAATAGTGCCCAGGCTCATGGTCCCAGTGGTTATTTCACCGGGATCAATTCCACCGGGGTCACCGATGGCGCCCAGTGGTATATGATCGGTGGCGGAAGACAGGATTGGATGAACTATACCGGCAACGGACGCGAGGTCACGATCGAGGTCTCGAACACCAAGGCTCCCGCCGCGTCCACCTTGCCCAACTACTGGAACTACAACTACGACGCGATGCTCAGCTATCTCGAACAAGCTCTCCTGGGAATCCACGGCACTGTGACAGACGTCTATGGCTACCCCCTGGACGCGACGATCACCGTTGTGGGACATGACAACACGGCATCGGTGATCGGAACAGATCCCACTCATGGCGATTTCTACCGATACCTTAGTCCGGGAAGCTATACCCTCTCCATCGCCACAGCCGGTTATGACACCAAGACCGTCCCCGTGACCGTCACTGCCGGAGCGAGAACCCTGGTAAACGTTAGCTTCGGAGTACTGACCAACGCCCAGGATATCAGCCTGAGCACCGGCTGGAATCTCATCAGCTTGAACGTTGTTCCTTCATCTTACGAAGTTAGCAGTGTCTTCAACGGCATCGGTGCGTTGACACAGATCAAGAGTGTGGACAGAAGCTATGCTCCCGGCATGGCTGAGTGGTTCAACAACCTCAGCCTGCTGGAAGTCGGCAAAGGCTATTGGGTGAATGTGAGTTCTCCGGTCAATCTCTCCATCGAAGGAGAGCAGGTTCCCTGCGCCACGACCCCGATCTCTCTCAAAGCAGGCTGGAACCTCGTATCCTACCTTCCCGAGACGTCCCTGGCGGTCGCCACAGCCCTCAGCTCCATCTCAGGCTACCTGCAGGAAGTGAATTACCTTTCCTACAGCTATCCCTCTGCCAAGACCCGATCGCTGCTTACTCAAATGGAGCCGGGCAAAGCTTACTGGATAAAGGTTTCCGGAGCCTGCACCCTGATCTACCCCTGATCAACAAAACTACAAATGCAATAAAGAAAGCGTCGTGTTCACACGACGCTTTTTATATTCCTGAGATATATCCGGTAGTTATGCCTGACGACCCAGACGAAGAGCAGATCCGCCACGAATAGCACTACGTTGATCGTGCCCGGATCGTAAGCGCTGTAATAACCGACGCATCCGGCAAGAAAGATGAGCAGAACGCTCTTGAAGATGACGATCCCGCGCACCAGACCAAGCTTGCGAAAGATCCAGCGGGCGACGGGATTGCGCTCCCTGCGGAAGTGATCCGGCTGGAGCACGCACCAGGTGCTGTGTCCATCCAGAACGTTCAGCAGGAGAAAGCCCACTCCCAGGATCAGAGAAAGGCGCGCGTCACTCCACGCAGTCCAGAAACTGTCTAACATTATCTATCAGTATCCTTTAGTTTTAGTACTTGAGCACCTTTACTGTGGCGCTCTGATCGCCCTCACGGTATCTGATGATATAGATCCCCTTGGGCACTGCGAACCCATCACTGTTGGTGCCATCCCAGTCAAGGGCTTTCTGAGGAGATTCGAGCTTTCTGACCAGTTGTCCCCGCAGATTGTAGATCTTGAGCTCCGCTATTCCGCTGCCTTTGCTGTCACTTAGGAGTGTGAGCTTGTCCCGGAAGGGATTGGGATAGGCGCTCAGCGACATACCGGCAGAGGGGATAAGGGGATCTTCTGCGGAGGATACCTGTTCCCAGACATAGCTGACCCCTCCCCAGCTGGGTGGAGACAAACCATCGTCATAACTATAATCCAATCCGAGGAATCCTCCATGCGGGGCAATGCCGAAGCTCCAGACTGAATGTCCATAATCAGGAGCACCCATGTAGGGTAGATACCAGGAAACGATGTTGTACGAGACAGTCCCATCGGGATAGACCACGATATCGTAAGTATCGCTGTAGTTATGAACCCATTCACCGTCAATGTACTCCTCGGTATGCACCGAATCCACGATTCCTGTTTCCGTCAGACCGGGAATACTCAGCAGGTCATAACTACCCCAATACCCCGGAGGATTGATATCGAAAAGAACACTATTCAGCTTGAAACTTGTGCCCGGAGGAAAGCTGTCGTCTGATTGCCAAAGGGTCACTCGTTTCTCAGGAACCCAGCTTGTGGAGTCCACTTCTGAGATCGAGACCAGCTCCCCGGTTTTGCGACCCATCGCGTCATACTGCATATCCCGCTTGCGGAAGATCACTCCGGTAGGGTCAAAGCTGGCGGTCACAAGGCTTTCCAGCCTGCCATAAACATCATAGATAAAATGTAGCCGTTTGCCCACTGTAGCCGGCATATCTCCATTGGTGATGGTCAGATACGCCATGCGTCCCATATCATCAATTGTTTCCACCCGTTGCTTGTACCAGGTTCCATTTGTGATAATATAGTAAACCGTGCGGTGATAGGCATCGCTGGCAACCGCGGGATTACAGATGATCGTGGGGAGATCATGCCACTCTCCGTCGCCATTGGCACCGGTGTGCCTGGTTCGGGTTTCGATCCTGTCCACCACGTCATAGTAATCAGGACTGTAGTAAATGGTCTCTTCGACCCTGTCCGTAAAGGAGGTAATGCCTTCCGGGGCATCCGGAGAATACTCCCAGCCGGAACTTTGCGAGATCCGGCTTGCAACCCTCCAGCCCATATCCTGCCCGGCACATAAAGACGCTACGCTCAGCACTGCCAATAATATAAATAAACGATGCATCGGCTTCATGGCTGACTCCTGTTCAGTTTATTTAATCTGCTGATTAATAAAGCAATTTCCGTTCCCTGATACATTTTATCTCTGATGCTGGAAAACACCGGATCAGTTAGTTAGAGACCTTTCGGACGGGAATCAACAGTATCCGCGCCAGTAAGCGGAAAATCCTCATGTTTCTGCTGGACAGATATACAAACCGACTAAGACTGCGACTCACGAGGTGATTTATGAAACTAAGAGTTTATTTGCTTCTCATACTTCTTGTGTTGCTGGGCTCTCAGCTTGGCGCTCAGTGCAACGGAGTTCTCACCCAAAACGGGAATAAACTTATCCTCCACGTCTGGGGAACTCACTACGAACGGGGCTACGCGCAGGGTAACCTTCTCGCAGACAGGTTCATGTCCCTGTTCACGAACTACTTTTTCATGGCGGTGGCGTCCAACAGCGCCTCACGCTACAACATGCTGACTAATTATTACGCTACGCACTTTGAGACCGATCCCCGCTTCCTCAGTGAAGCGGAAGGCTTTGCCGCGGGACTGGTCGCCAGCGGACAGAACCTCTGGCATGGTCCGCTTGGACGTGATCTGGGATTGACTGATATCCTGCTCGTCAACGCGGTCGTGGACATGATCTACGCGCAGGGGATCACACCGATCGAACTGGGCTGTTCCGAGCTGACCAGCTGGGGCGTAGCGACGGAGAACGATCCGGCGCTCCAGGGTGATCCGGTGGTCACCCGCCTTCTGGACTGGACGGGTAACACCACTTTGAAGAATAATGCCCTGCTGATCGTGCAGCATCCTTCTGAGACCGACGAACACAAGTGGATCTCCTTCGGTTATCCGGGACTGATGGGTGCCCTTTCCGCGATCAACGACCAGGGGCAGGCTGCCTTCCTGAACATCGGTAATATCCACACTTCGACGGAGACCTTCAACCTAGATTCAGTGCTCTATTCCGTGCGTAAAGGGATCGAGAGATACGACTACGACTCCAACGGTTTTTATGACGCGGATGACACCTGGGCAGCCGTCAATGCCGACCAGCACATCTCCGGAACCCTGATCCACAATATCTCTTTCACGCCTCAGGGAACCATCGCCCAGGTCATTGAGAACAACAACAGCGGTGCGGCTCGCAGATTCTATGGCGATGCCTATAGCAACGTCGCAGGGCAGAACCTTGCCTCCACCAATCACTTCCGCGTTCTCTACACCCCCGTCGCCTGCACCAGGTATGACCGGATCCAGGATTCTCTGCTGGTCTCGGCAGAGATGAGCGCGACCCGGCAGTGGACGCTGATGGGCGGTGCCGGAGGAGTCAGCCAGAACATGATGGCGATCCAGTATATCCCTTCGACCGGCGCGATCCTCTGGTCTGTGGCGTCTCAAACCAGCCCCGCATACACGCAGACACCTCTGGCGTTGGATACCGATGAGCTATTTATCCAGCCTGTGAGCGTTGACGACGAGACCCTTCCCACGCCTGCCTTCAGGCTCTGGAGCTATCCCAATCCGCTGGGACGGCAGGACAGGCTGAAGCTCTCTTCGGGCAACGATCTAAGCCGCCTGGAGATCTTCAACCTCAAAGGGCAACGGGTTGTCGATCAGAAACTTAGCTCCCGGAACGCGGAGCTTTCGATCGAAGCTCTGGCTCAACCCGGGATCTATCTTCTCAAAGCCACGGACACTGACGGCAGGACTGTCTCGAGGAAGCTGATCCGGTATTAGCTTCGGAGACTGACAACATTTCGCCATAGTGTCGCTCGCCTTACTGTAGCTCGCCGTAGCGACAACAGCTGAGTTATATGTACTGTCGCTCGCCGTAGCGACATCACCGGAGTTAGATGTAGTGTCGCTCGCCGTAGCGACAACACCGGAGTACTGATCTTTGTGCCAGATAAAAAGGCGCTACGGCGAGCGCCTGTACAGAGAGCAGCCCCCCCGTATCGGCTCGTTTTTTGCATACCAACAGAAACTGCTTAGATTGTTTCCACGAGGTATACATGAAATTACGATATATATTCGCTCTGAGCCTGACACTGCTGGCTTGGACTATTTGCGCGCAGGTCAATGGCGAGCTGAGCCAGCTCAACGACAAGCTGATCCTCAAGGTTTGGGGAACTCACTACGAGCGTGGCTATGCCCAGGGTTATCTCCTGGCAGATGAGATCCTGGAAGTCTTTCAGGATTACTACTATACGATGATGGCGTTCTCCGACCCCGGGCATTACAACACGCTCTGGAGCTATTATCAGGAGCACTTTGTCACCGATCCGCGTTATGTCGCCGAGTTGAATGGTATGATCGCCGGCATGGCCGCATCCGGAACCAGCCTCTTTCATAATGGTTTGGGGCGCGACCTGAGCGTCGAAGACCTAGAGCTTGCCAACGCGGTCGTGGACATGTCCCAGGTCAGAGAAGGTTCGCCGCTGGAGCTAGGCTGCGCCTCGCTGGCAAGCTGGGGAGTCTCAACGCAGCAGGATTCGCTTCTTGCAGGCGCGGGAGTCGTCACCCGTCTGCTGGACTGGAGCCAGAATTCCGCTCTGATCGCCCATCCACTTCTGATCGTGCATTATCCTTCCGAGGCAGATGAGATCCGCTGGGCTGCTTTCAGCTATCCGGGGATGATCGGTGCCCTGACCGCCGTCACCCAGAATCACAGCTATGCCTCGCTGAATATGGGCAACGACAACAGCGTCAACGATCTGACCGGTCTGAATCCCATCCTGCTCTCCATCCGCAGCGGGCTGGAACGGGCGGACTGGAATTCCGACGGGACTTATGATTCGGACGATCTCTTCGATGCCGTGACTGCCTCGAATTCTCTCTCCGGCACCATCATCCAGAATCTGGCGGAAACCCCTGATTATTTTCATTCCAGCGTGATCGAGACCAATAACGTCACCACCATCCGCAGGCTCTACAACCAGAATGGCAATCTCCCCGGCAACCACATCGCCGCCACCAATTCCTTCCGCGTGATCACTTCCGGGACTTGCTGCACCCGCTATTACAACATACAGGATTCGCTCTATACCAATCCCAATATTACCGCCAAACGCCAATGGAACGTGATCAGCGGCGCCGCGGGAATGGAAAACAACCTGATGGCGATCCAGTTTATCCCCTCGACCGGGTACATCCTCTGGTCGACGGCGACTCTGGCTTCACCCGCCTATTCCCTACCGGGGCTCGTGCTGAATACGGACGCGCTATTTGTTCACCCCGTGGCAGTTAGCGATCCAACCAGTCCTGAAGTATATTCCTTAATCCTGACGAACTATCCCAATCCGTTCAATCCAAGCACGACCATCTCCTACAGCGTTCCCAAAGGCGGCATGACCACCCTCAGGATATAC
>Ga0116170_10004001_pt1 | contig 13634 bp, 12 predicted proteins | sample AD_JPNHW1_MetaG_FD_89797 | JGI IMG/M metagenome (GOLD analysis project Ga0116170, IMG submission 89797) | Active sludge microbial communities of municipal wastewater-treating anaerobic digesters from Japan - AD_JPNHW1_MetaG | ecosystem: Engineered > Bioreactor > Anaerobic > Digestate | place...
CGCCACCGACAGGCGGGCCGGCGGCGGCTATGCTATAGTTGGATGCTGCGGCATGGCGGAGGTGACCGGATGCGCGGGCTGATGACCGTGATGGCGCTGATGATGCTGCTGGTTGGCAGCGGCTGTGATGCCGTGCAGGATACCGCGTTGCCGGCAGACGAACAACCGGCCCCGGCCGGGGCGGCGGACGATTATGCCGTCTGGTCGGCGGTGCTGGCGGAATGGTATCCGCCCGGGACGGGCGTGCAGACCATCCTGCTGGCCGACCATACCGACAGCATGCCGCTGGATGCGGATGAGGTGGAACTGCCGGCGTATTTTCGCGGGCAGCTGCCGGACCTTGCGCCGGCGACCTGGCGCGACTATCGTCAGCGCCGAACCACCGCCGTCCCGCTGCAGGCGGACCGCTTCGATCGTCAGCTGCCCGGCGCCCCGGTTTGCCTGATCGGCGACGCGGAACTGCGGGAACTCTTTGCCGCACCGCGCGGGTGGGAGACGCTGCATGCGCGCTATCCCCGCAGCAGCGGCATTGTTGCCCTGTCCCTTCCCGGCTACAACGAAAACCGCACCGAGGCGCTGCTGTCGTTCAGCAGCACCATGGGCCCGCTGGCGGGGAGCGGGCATCTGGTCATGCTGGCCCGGCGCCCCGGCGGGTGGCAGGTCGTGGCCAGGGCCAAAACCTGGATTTCGTGAGGAACGCGATGAAACGAATGCAGATGCAGCTGCGGCGCACCAAAATTGTGGCGACGGTCGGCCCGGTGTCGTCCTCGCCCGCCATGCTGGCGAAACTTATGCGCGCGGGGGTCAACGTCTTTCGCGTCAATTTTTCGCACGGCGACCCGCGCGAGCATGTGCAGCTCATGCGGCGGATCCGCCGGGTGGCCGACCGGCAGGGGCTGACGGTCGCCATTCTTGCCGACCTGTGCGGGCCCAAGATCCGCGTCGGTGAGTTTCCCGACGGCAGGGTGACGCTGGTCACGGGCGCCACGGTGGCGATTACCGTGCGCCGCGTGCCGGGGAGCGCGACCCTGCTCCCCTCGCAGTATCCCGGGATTGTGCGCGAGGCCCGGCCCGGCGAACGGGTGCTGCTCGACGACGGCAATCTTGAACTGCGCGTGACGGGCAAACGCGGCGGCAATCTGCTGGCGAAGGTCGTGCGCGGCGGGGTGCTCAAAAACCGCAAGGGGATGAATCTGCCCGATACCCGCTTGCGGGTCGCGGCGCTGACCGCCAAGGACCGCGCCGACCTGCCGCATATCGTGCGCGGTGGCGCGGACTATATCGCCCTGTCGTTCGTGCGCCGGGCGGCGGACATCCTGCAGCTGAAACGCGCGCTGGCGCGGCTCAAGGCGGACATCCCGGTGATCGCCAAGATCGAAAAGCCCGAGGCGGTGGCGGATATCGCCGCCATCACCCGCGCGGCTGACGGCCTGATGGTCGCGCGCGGCGATCTGGGCGTGGAACTCCCGCCGCAGGAAGTGCCCCTGATCCAGGAGCAGCTGATTGCTGCGGCGGACGAATGCGACAAGCCGGTGATTGTGGCGACGCAGATGCTGGAATCGATGATCGACCATGCCACCCCAACGCGCGCGGAAGTGAGCGATGTGGCCACTGCGGTGCGGGCGGGTGCGGATGCGGTCATGCTTTCCGGCGAAACAGCGGTCGGCAGGTATCCGCTCGCGGCGGTAACCGTGATGGATCAGGTGGCGCGCACGGTCGAGGCCCACCAATACGCGCATGGCGGGTTCGCCCGCCCGCAGCGGACCTGTGAAACCGGGATCAAGCCGGCGGTGGCGGCGGCGGTGGCGTTGCTGTCGCGCGAGCTGACTGCCGCCTGCCTCGCGGTGCTGACCCGCAGTGGCGCGACGGCGCGGATCATTGCTGCCGGCCGGCCCGCGGCGCCGGTGCTGGCCCTGGCCGCTGCGCCTGCCGTGCGGCGGCGGCTCTGCCTGCTGTGGGGGGTCTATCCCGCGGCAGTCGGCCGCGGTGATTTTGCCGCGCGCGTGCGCCTGGCCGGGATGCTGGCGCAGCGCCAGGGCCTGGGCCGGCGCGGTCAGCCGGTGCTGGTGGTGTCGGGCCTTACCGCCCGGTCCGCGGCGCCGGATTCAATCGCGATTACGAGCATCCCCTGACGTGACCGCATCAGAGTTGGCCGGGATTGCCCGGCTTGACCAGTTCGGGCTCGGTTTTCATGTGCCGGACGGACTCGGCCATTTTGCCTGCTGCCTGCGCGATTGGCTGCGCCGCAACGGGATTGCCTCGGATTTGTATGCGCAGTTCAGCAATCTGCCGGCGGATGCATGGCGGCATTATCGCGAGTGGCGGCCGTCGCCCGGCGGGGCGGTACTGCTGCATTACACCACGGGCTGCGCCCTGAACCGGGCGGTGGCGGAGGCGGCGGTGCCGCGGGTCATGTACTACCACAACGTGACGCCGCCGCATTTCTTTGCCGGCAGCCAGCCGCATGACCTGGCAGCGACGGAGAAGGGCAGGGCGGCACTTCCCCTGCTGGCGCCGCTTTTTCCGGTATGCTGGACCCACAGCGAATACAGCGCCGCGGAACTGCGCGCGGCGGGCGCGCCCCGGGTGCGCGTGGTGCCGCTGCTGCGCGATTTCGACCGGCTGAACGAACCGGCGGACCCCGCATGGGCACGGCAGCTGGCCGGGTTCCCCGGAATCACCCTGCTGGCGGTCAGCCGGGTGGTGCCGCACAAGGGGGATGAAGAACTGCTGGCGCTGGCGGCGGAACTGGCGCGGGAGCATGCGGTCAGGGTGCTGCGGGTCGGGCCGGGTGACGCGCAGTGGCAGCGCGAACTGGCATCGCGCGCCGCGGCGGCGGGACTGGCGGACGTGGTGCAGTTCACCGGACCGCTGTCGCAGGCGGCGGCCAACGCCTGCTGGCGCGCGGCGGATGTGTTCCTGTGCCTGTCCGAGCATGAAGGGTTCGGCATGCCGCTGGTTGAAGCCATGCATTTCGGCGTGCCGATTGTTGCGGTCGACCGCACCGCGGTGCGCGAAACACTGGCGGGGAGCGGCATCCTGGCGCGCGAATTTGATGTGCCGCTGCTGGCCCGCACGGCACTGCGGGCGGCGACGGATCCCGCGCTGCGGGCGGCGGTCATTGGCCGCCAGCGGCAGGTGCTGGTTCGCTATCAGCCGGCGGCGGTGCAGGCGGCGCTGGCGGCGGCGCTCGCGGCGGATTTCCCGTCGGGAACGCTGCCAGTCGCATCTTGACAAGCCCGCGCCGCGGGTGGTAGTATTCACCAACTTTTTCTGACGGAGGTGGGGCTATGGCTACGGAAATGCTCAAGTCGGGCGGCAAGCAGCGGCAGTATCTGCTGCAGGATGTGACGGAGCCCGAGCTGTACCGCGAAATGTTTCCGTACGACGAGGTGCCGCGTTTCATGTTCGACGGCGTCTCGGTGCCCATGGCGCTGCCCGAGGACTTCTGGATCACGGACACCACCTTCCGCGACGGCCAGCAGTCGCGCCCGCCCTACACCGTCGAGCAGGTCGTCGACCTGTACGAGCTGCTGCACCGGCTCGACGGGCACAGCGGACTGATCCGCGCCTGCGAATACTTCCTGTACACCGAGAAGGACAAGGAGGCGGTGCGCCGCTGTCTCGAACGCCGCTACAAATATCCCGAGGTGACCGGCTGGATCCGCGCGGTCAAGAGCGATTTCGCGCTGGTCAGGGAAATGGGCTTGAAGGAGACGGGCGTGCTGACGTCCGCGTCCGATTACCACATCTTCCTTAAACTGAAGAAGACGCGCAAGCAGGTGATGGAGGATTACCTCGCCATCGTCAAGGAGGCGCTCAGCCACAATATCCGCGTGCGCTGCCATCTCGAGGACATCACCCGGGCCGACATTTACGGGTTCTGCATCCCCTTCGCGCAGGAAGTGATGAAACTGGCGGAGGAAAGCCGGATTCCGATCAAGCTGCGCCTGTGCGACACCATGGGCTACGGGCTGCCCAACTCGCAGGCAACGCTCCCCCGCTCGGTGCCCAAACTGATGTACGCCTTCATGCATCATGGCGGGGTCCCCTCGCACCTGCTCGAATGGCACGGCCACAACGATTTCCATCGCGTGCACGTCAATTCCGTCACGGCGTGGCTGTACGGCTGCAGCGGCGTCAACTCGTCGCTGCTCGGGTTCGGCGAACGGACGGGCAACTCCCCGCTCGAGGCGCTGGTGGTCGAATACCTGTCGCTCAAGCCCGATGCCAAGGGGATCGACACCACGGTGATCACCGAGATCGGCGAGTATTTCCGCAATCAGGTGCGCGCGGAGATCCCGACCAATTACCCGTTTGTGGGCGAGGACTTCAACACCACCCGCGCGGGGATCCATGCGGACGGCGTGATCAAAAACGAGGAAATCTACAACATCTTCAACACCACCAAGCTGCTCAATCGCCCGCTCGAAGTCGATATCACCGACAAGTCGGGGGTCGCGGGGATTGCGCACTGGGTCAACCGCCACCTGCCGATCAAGGGGGCGGAGCCGGTGGACAAGCGCCATCAGGGAATCGCCAAGATCAATGCGGCGGTGCTCAAGGAGTACGAGGCGGGGCGCAATACCTCAATGTCGAATGACGAGCTGTACAAGCTGGCGGAACGCAATCTGCCCGAGTATTTCGAATCCGACTTCGACTGGCTGAAGAAGCAGGCGAAGAAGGTGGCGAAGGAACTCATCGGCAAGCTGGCGGACCATGCCCTGGTGCGCAGCATGGACGCGGCCAAGATGCTGCCGCTGCTGCAGCAGGCGGAGGCGGACGATCCGTACATCCAGCTGATCGCGGTGGTCAACACCGAGGGGAAGATGGTGGCGCTGGCCACGGCGGTCACCGACAAGGCGAAGTACAAGGCCGCGCTCGGCGACGATTTCTCCGACCGCGAATGGTTCATTCAGCCGATGAAGAACGGCAAGGTCGCAGTGAGTGACCTGTATACCTCGCGCATCACCGGGGTGCTGTGCATCACCGTTTCGGCGCCGGTGACCAACGACGCGGGGGTTACGGTCGGGGTTATCGAGCTGGACATCAAGTTTGAGGAGCTGGTCAAGGCCCGGGGCTGAGCCGTTGCCATGGCCGACCCGTTCGATCTGGCGGCGCTGGGGCGGAGTTACTGCGCCGAGGCCGTCGAGCTGGCGGCCCAGCTGCAGGACCACATCCTGGCGCTCGAACGCGGTGCAAACCGGGCGGAACATGTGCACGCCGCATTCCGGCTGGCGCACAACCTGAAGGGGAGCGGCGGCTCGTACGGGCTGCCGGCGATCTCCCGGATCTGCCAGCCGCTGGAAGATTGTCTGGAGCTGCTGCGCCGCGGTGATGCCGCCGTGCCGCCGGCGACGATTGAGCTGCTGCTGCGCTATGCCGATGTGCTGGCGGCGGCGGCCCGGGCCGGGGCGGCGGGGATGGACATGACGGAGTTTGCGCAGCAGGCGGAGACGCTGGCAGCAGCAGGTGCGCCGGCCGCCGCCCCGGCGCCGGCGGCAATAGCGCCAGTTCCGGACGCCGTCATTGTCGTGGCGGACCATGCCAAAGTGCAGCGCCGGATCGTGGTCAATCTGCTGCGGGACTGTCATTGTCAGGTGCATGATACCGACGACGGGATCGCGGCGCTCGAACTGCTGCACCGGCACGCGGCGCGCGCGCTGATCACCGGACTGGAACTCAAGGGCATTTCCGGGCATGCGCTGACGGCGGCGGTGAAAACCGATCCGGTCATGCGTGCGGTCAAGGTGGTGTATCTGACCAGCCGGCCGCAGGCCCGCCGCGAGGCGGTGTGCCCGCCTGACGCGGTCATTGCCAAGGATGCGCAGCTTAGCCGGGTGCTGCCGGAGACGCTGCGCCAGCTGCAGCTCCTGCCTTCGGCGTGAGCAGCAGACCCCGCCTCAAACTGATCGTCAGCCCGCGGGCCACCGGCTGCACCCCCGCCCGCATCGAACGCCTGACCGCCGCGCTGGCGGCCAGCCATGCGGTGACGGTGTACGAACTGCGCGGGCCGGGTGACTACCGGAATGCGGTGGCGCCCGGCGACGAGCTGGTGGCGGTCGCCGGCGGCGACGGCACGGTGCGCGAGGTGGCGACCATGCTCGCCGGGACTGATCGCCGGCTGGCGGTGATCCCCGCCGGGACGACCAATGTGATTGCGATCGCCCTGGGCCTGCGTGACGACGCTGATGCGGTCGCCCGCATTCGCGCCGGCCATGCCCGCGACTGGCGCATGTTCCGCGCCAACGGCGAGCCGTTCATGTTCTGCGCCGGCGCGGGGATTGATGCCGAGACCTGCCGCTGCATCAACCCCGCGCTCAAGGCGCGCGTGCGCAAGCTGAGCTATGTCGCGGCGCTGCTCGGGGTTATCGCCCGCTACGACTATCCGCGGTTTGCCGCTGATGCGCTCCCGGGCCGGGAACTGACGCAGGCGATCCTGCTGGGCTGCGGCTACTATGCCGGCGCCCGCCGCCTGGCGTGCTCCGATCCCGCCGATGCGCAGCTTGAACTGCTGGCGTTGTCGCCGACGCGGCTGACCACGCTGGCGGTCCTGGCGGCACTGACCATGCGCGGGATGCGCAATCCGGTGACGGCGGTGGGCAGCTGCTCCCTGACGGCAGACGCCGGGGCGCGCGTCCCCTATCAGCTCGACGGCGATTTCGCCGGCTATCTGCCGCTGCAGGTCGAGCCCGCCGCGGTGATTCGCCTGATCGGCTGACGCACCCGGCCGGGCGGGCCGAACCGCCGCAGCGTGGCGGCGGTCAGTCAAAGGTCTCGACGATGCTGAACATCGGAAAGAAGAGCGCGGTGACAATCAGGCCGACCGCACCCCCCATGCCGACGATCATCAGCGGTTCCAGCATTGACGAGAGCGCCGCCACGGTCTCATCGACGATCATCTCGTACTGATCCGCCAGCTTGTCGAGCATGGTCTCCAGCGAACCGGTCTCCTCGCCCACGGCCATGATGTGCGTCACCATCGGATCGAAGACCTGCGCGTCGTGCAGCGTGCGGGCGATTCCCTCGCCTTCGGTCACTGCGCTGGCGACCCGTTCCACCGCGTCGCTGACCACCGTGTTGCCCGCGACATCGCGCACGATGGTCAGCGCCTGCAGGATGGGGACGCCGGCGCCGAGCAGCGTCCCGAAGGTGCGGGCGAACCGCGCGGTGGCGACGTTGCGGTTGAGCAGACCGAACACGGGGAGGCGCAGCGCCAGCGCGTCAAGCTGCCGCCGGCCGGCGGCGGTGCGCCGCACCCGGTGGAACGCCTGCATGCCGCCGGCGACCGCCGCCGCCACGAGATACCAGTAGCCGCAGAGAAAGTTGGAAATGCCCACGACAATGCGGGTTGGCAGGGGGAGCGATACGCCCACATCGTCGAACATGGTGACGAAGGTGGGAATGACGAAGATCATCAGGAAGACGACCACGCTCACGGCGACGAGACCCATGATCGCGGGATAGGTCAGCGCCCCGCGGATCTTCGTGCGCAGTTCCAGGTCCTTTTCGGCGAAGGTCGCCAGCCGGTCGAGGACCACCTCCAGCACGCCGCCGATTTCCCCCGCCTTGACCATATTGATGTAGATGGCGCTGAACTCGCGGTGCCGGCCGAGCGCGGCGGAAAGCGATTGCCCCCCCTGAATGTCCTGACTGACGGCGGTGACGATGGCGCGCAGGCGCGGGTTCCCGGTCTGCTCGGTCAGGACCGTCAGCGCGCGCAGCAGCGGCAGGCCGGCGGAGAGCAGGGTGGCAAGCTGGCGGCTGAAGGTGGCAAGATCGGCCGGCTTGACTGCAGGCGCATGGCGGAAGACCGATTGGCGACCGGCCACTGGTGTGGCCACCTCGCGCAGTTCGAACGGGCGCAACCCGCGTTCGCGCAGCCCGGTGCCCGCCAGTGCGCGCGTGGCAACTTCGATAATCCCCGACACTTCCTGCCCGGCACCGTTCAACGCCTGATAGTGAAATGCCGCCATGACCCACCTCCCGAATGGATTGACTGACCATTTCTTCAGCAAGGAGTGCGCACGCGATGACCAGACCGGCAACTACTGATGTTACTGCCTGTCCGGCTGTACGATAGCAATGTGGTTATGGGGTCGCGACGGACAATAGCCCATCACCTGACTCAGGCAAAATCGCCCGAGTTCCGGCAAAACTGCAGTACCATACCCCGACCATTCCGGGAGAGTATTCGTTTTTACCCGCTCCCGGTGGGAGCTGGCCGCGGGGGATTGTGATGTCTCCTCTCGATGCTGCGTGCCGACCGCTTTGTATGGGGAAAACGGGAGCAGCTTTCCCCGCTGCCCCGGTGGAGGACGACGCGCAGCGTCGCGGTGAGGGCAGCAACGGATGTTCCACGCATCTTCCAGAGCGACCCTACAGCCCCCCCGTGGGGGGAGGGAGCAAATGCGCGTACTCCGCGACAACGCACAGAGCTTCCCAGGGGAACATGTGTCAGAATAGCCCCTATTATGGTATACTTGACCATTACGGGAGGCGGGGATGGAGAATGAGCGGGAAGCGTTAGCGGCGCTGGCGGCGCGGGTGGAGCGTGAGCTGCTCGCGACGACCCGGCTGCCGCGTTACCGGGCGCAGGTGCTGCGCGGCACTCCGGCGGAGCAGACGGACTGGGGCGTGCGGCTTATCGGCGCCCCTGACGTGTGGAAGCTGACCCGGGGCGAAGGGGTCAGCGTGGCGGTGCTCGATACCGGCAGCTCGCCCGACCATCCCGATCTCGCGGCCGCCTTCATCCGCCGCGCCGGCAAGATCGCCGGCGCCAATTTTACCTCGGCGAAAAGCAGTGATGTTATCGACCGGCAGGACCACGGCACGCATTGCAGCGGAGTGATCGCCGCGGCGAAGAACGGGCGCGGGGTGATCGGTGTCGCGCCGCAGGCGAAAATCGTGCCGGTGAAGATCCTCGGCGACGACGGCGGCGGCGAGCTCGACTGGCTGGTGCAGGGGATCCGCTGGTGCATCGCCAACGCGAAGCGGCACAATATCCGCGTCCTGTCCATGTCGCTCGGCGCGTCGGTCGGCGCCTCCGCGCTCAAGGACGCGCTGGCGGCGGCGAAGAAGGCCGGGTTGATCGCGGTTTGCGCGGCGGGGAACGAGGGGAACGCCAGCGACCTCGGCTACCCCGCGCATTATGCGGCGGACGGGCTCTGCCTCGCCGTCGGCGCGGTGCGCACGGACCGGCATATCACCGACTTTTCCAATACCGGCCGCGGCATGACCCGCATGGGGCTCGTCGCCCCGGGGTTTGAGGTGCTATCGACGATCACCCGCGGCCGCTACGCGCGCTTCTCGGGGACCTCCATGGCTGCGCCGCATATCGCGGGCGTGCTCGCGCTGGCCATTGCCAAGCATGCGCGCTACGGCGGCAAAACCCCGCTCACCAATCTTGACCAGGCCTACGAGCATTGCCGCCGGTTCACCGTCGATCTTGGCGGCCGCGGCCGCGACCGGATTTACGGGCTCGGCCTGCCGGTGCTGACGGCAGAAAACATGCGCATCCTTGGCGTGCGCTGACAGGAGAATGCGGTGAAGCTTGCTTTTGTGGATGTTCAGCTGGAATACCAGCGCCAGCGTGCGGCCATTGATGCGGCCATCGCGCGGGTCGTAACGCACGGGCAGTTCATCCTCGGGCCCGAAGTGAAGGAACTCGAGGCCAGGATCGCGGCCATGACCGCCATGCCGCACGGCATCGGCGTGGCGTCGGGCACCGACGCGCTGATCCTCGCAATGCGCGCGCTCGATATTGGCCCGGGGGACGAGGTGGTGACGACACCGTTCACCTTCATGGCCACTGCCGGCGCGGTCCGCCACTGCGGTGCCACGCCGGTCTTCGCCGATCTCGACCCGGTAACGCTCAATCTCGACCCCGCGGCGGCGGCGGCGGCGGTCACCCCGCGCACGAAGGCGATCATCGTCGTCCATCTTTATGGCGCGCCGTGCGCCATGGATGCCTTTACCGCGCTGGCACGCGAGCGGCAGCTCTTCCTCGTTGAGGACTGCGCGCATGCGCTCGGCGCGACGTACGCCGGCCGCCCCGCCGGCAGCTTCGGCGATATCGCCTGCCATTCGTTCTTTCCGACGAAAATGCTCGGCGCCTACGGCGACGCCGGCATGCTCTGCGCCCGCGACGAGCGGCTGGTGGAGCGGCTGCGCACGCTGCGCGCGCACGGCTGCCGGAAGAAGTACTTCCCCGACGAGATCGGCTACAACAGCCGGCTCGACACGCTGCAGGCGGCAGTCCTCCTGGCCAAGCTCGACCGGTTCGACGAGTCGCTGCGCGAGCGGCGGCAGGTCGCGGCCTGGTACGACGCGGCGCTGGCGGGCGTGGCGCGCGTGCCGGTGGGCGAAGGGCATTGCGCCTACGCCTATACGGTGCGGGTGGCGAACCGCGATGCGGTGGCGGTGAAATTGAAGGAGCAGGGGATCCCGAGCATGGCGTACTACCCGGTCGCGCTGCACCAGACCCCGGCATACGGCGGCGGGCGGCAGCAGTCGCTGCCGGTGGCGGAACAGGCGGCGCGCGAGGTGCTGTCGCTCCCCATCTATCCGGGAATGACGCGCGAGCAGGTAACGCTGGTTGCTGGGGCGCTGCGCGAGGCGCTGGCATGAAAGTCGTCACCGTCGTCGGCGCGCGGCCGCAGTTCATCAAGCTTGCCCCGGTCTCCCGCGCCCTGCGCGCGCAGGCGGCCGAGATCCTCGTGCATACCGGGCAGCATTTCGACGATGCCATGTCCGAGGCGTTCTTCCGCGAGCTCGCCCTGCCGCGCCCTGACGTCAATCTCGGCGCCGGGGGCGGCCTGCCGGAAACGCAGCTGGCGGCCATCCTGCCGCCGCTGACGGAGCTGGTGCGGCGCGAGCGGCCCGACTGGGTGCTGGTCTACGGCGACACGACCTCGACCCTGGCCGGGGCGCTCGCCGCGGTGATGAGCCATACCCCGCTGGCGCATGTCGAGGCGGGCCTGCGTTCGTTCGACCGGGCCATGCCCGAGGAGAACAACCGGGTCGCCACCGACGCGCTGGCGCAGCTGCTCTTCCCGCCCACCGCGGCGGCGGCGGCGCAGCTCAAACGCGAAGGGGTGGTCGGCCGGATTGCAGTGACCGGTGACGTGATGTACGATGCGCTGCTGGCCATGCGCCCGCAGGCGGCGGCGCGGTCCGCGGCCGCCGCGCTTGGGCTCGCGCCCGGAAGCTATTATCTGGCCACCGTGCACCGGGCGGGGAATACCGACGATCCGGCCCGGCTGGCGGCGATTGTTGACGGGCTGTGCGCCGCGCCGCTGCCGGTGGTCCTTCCGCTGCATCCGCGCACCGACAAATGCCTGCGCGCCGCCGGGCTCTACAACCGGCTTGCGGCCGGGGTGAAGCTGGTGGCGCCGCTCGGCTACCTCGACATGCTCTCGCTGCTGCAGGATGCGGCCATGCTGATCACCGATTCGGGCGGGGCGCAGAAGGAGGCCTACTGGCTCGGCGTCCCCTGCGTGACCCTGCGTCCGTCGACGGAATGGCATGAGACGCTCGGCGACGACTGGAATGTGCTCACCGACGCCGACCCGGCGAAACTCGCGGCAGCGCTGGCGCGCCCGCGCCCGGCCGCGGACCGGCCGCCGCATTACGGCGACGGCCACGCCGCCGCGCAGATCGTCGCCGCCCTGCTGGGACGCTGAACGGTCGGGTGCGGGCATGTTGACGGCTCACGCCGGCGTAGTATAATCGGACGCAGGTGGAGGAAAGCATAACGATGATACGGGTTGGTGTGGCCGGCTGCGGCCGGATTGCCGAATACCATTTGCGCGCGCTGAAGGAAATCCCGGATTTTCGCGTGACCGCGGTTTGCGACATCATCCCCGACCGCGCCGCAGCGGCGGCGAAGACGCTGACCGGCGCCAAAACCTACACCAGCTACCGGGATATGGTCGCGGCCGCAGATGTCGACCTCGTCGACATCTGCACGCCGAGCGGCCTGCATCCTGAAATCGGGATCGTCGCGGCGCAGGCGGGGAAACATGTCGTCACCGAGAAGCCGATGGCGGTGCGCCTGGCGGACGCCGATGCGCTGATCGCCGCCTGCAGCGCGGCGCAGGTCAAGCTCTTTGTCGTCAAGCAGAACCGGTTGAACACGACGATGCAGCTGCTCAAGCGCGCCCTTGACCGCGGGCGGTTCGGGCGCATTTTCATGGCCAACGCCACCGTGCGCTGGCAGCGGCCGCAATCGTATTACGACTCCGCGCCGTGGCGCGGGACCTGGGCGCTCGACGGCGGCGCGTTCATGAATCAGGCGTCGCATTACGTTGATTCGCTGGTCTGGCTGATGGGCCCGGCGGCGAATGTCTATGCGCTGACCGCGACGTACAACCACCAGATTGAGGCGGAAGACAGCGGCTCGGCGGTGATCCGTTTCGCCAGCGGCGCCATCGGCACCTTCGAGGTGACCATGTGCGCCTATCCCAAGAATCTCGAAGGGTCGGTGACGATCATCGGGGAGAAGGGGACGGTCAAGATCGGCGGCATCGCCATCAACCGCTTTGAGACCTGGCAGTTCGCCGACTATGACGATGACGACGGCATGATCTACAAGAGCAACTACGAGCCGCCCAATGTCTACGGGTTCGGGCATCTGGCGTATTTCAATAATGTGGCGGCCACCCTGCGCGGCGAGGCGACGGCGGGGACCGACGGCGATGAGGGGCGCAAATCGCTGGAACTGATCTGCGCCATGTACCAGTCGGCCCGCACCGGTCAACCGGTCAACCTGTAGGGGGGCGGAGGCCATTCCGAACCGTTGACCATTTTGGCGCCGCACCTGAGCGGGCAGCAGCGGCGGCGACCGGCATGATGAGCTGAATGCGGTTGCCGGAAAGAGCTGTTCCGGCACATTCGCCGTGCGGGAGGGAGCCATGCAGGAAGTCATTGCCGTGCTGGTACTCGCCGTGGTTGTGGAGAAGACCCTCGGGCTGGTCAAGGATTTGACGCGGCGCAAGCCGTCGCCGCGCCTCATGCGCCTGGCGTCGCTGTTCCTGGCAATGGCGCTGACCGTGGTGACCCGCGTCGGGATCCTCGGCTATTGCCGGATGTTGCCGCCTGACGCCAACGCCGGCCATTTCGTCCTCGACTGGCTGGTGACCGGCGTGCTGATTGCCCGCGGCAGCAATGCGGTGCACGATGTGCTGGCGCTGCTGGAAAAGGGGGCGCACGCCCTGCCGAACACCGATTCGCGCACCTGAAGACAGGAACCGCCGCGGCTGCGCATCAGTCGGCGACGTCAGGTGATGAACAACACGCATCCCATGGCGAGCAGCAGGGTGGTGAACAACCGGTTATAGGTCCGGCAGCCGGTGCACCGGAACAGGTGCCGGCCGATGCCGAGATACATGCCGCCCGCCAGCAGCGGCAGCAGCAGCTGCAGCGGGCGGAGATGGTCCATGGTATACGGGATCAGGAACAGCAGCTGGCTGCCGGCCAGGATGAGATAGCCGAGCGCAACATTGTTCCGCAGTGCGGTCTTGTCGGCATAGCGGGCGGAACAGAAGATGACGAGCAGGCCGCCGCCGAGGTTGGTCATGCCGTGGATGATACCGAGGGCCAGCAGATATGGTGAGGCATAGCGGCAGGAGAAG
>Ga0116170_10004003_pt1 | contig 13625 bp, 11 predicted proteins | sample AD_JPNHW1_MetaG_FD_89797 | JGI IMG/M metagenome (GOLD analysis project Ga0116170, IMG submission 89797) | Active sludge microbial communities of municipal wastewater-treating anaerobic digesters from Japan - AD_JPNHW1_MetaG | ecosystem: Engineered > Bioreactor > Anaerobic > Digestate | place...
CTTTATGAGGGCATTTTCCAATCAAATTATTGGGGTAACAGGTACTAAAGGTAAAAGCACTACGGCTTCTCTTATTTTTCATATTCTGAAAAATAATGATTTGGATGTTTTTTTGGCAGGAAATATCGGAATTCCTTTTTTTGACATTGTTGATAAGATTGAAAAAAAATCAATTGTTGTTGCTGAGCTGTCCGCACATCAGCTTGAATTTATTCACACATCGCCTCATATAGCTATTTTATTGAATCTCTATCAGGAACATCTCGATCATTTTATTTCTTTCAATAACTACCAGTTGGCAAAGTTAAATATTACCTGTTTCCAACATGAGAATGACACTTTGATTTATAATCAGGATGATTCATATATTCCAAAATTACTTGCTTCCTATCAGTATCAAAGGTCTTTTCTGCCTTTCAATACGAATGCTGTGGTTGCTAACGGAGCTTATAGAGTAAATAGTACTATTTTTTTGACAAAAGAGGGTGAAATTGTATCTGAGTTTGAATTGGGAGAATTGAACAATTTGCCCGGAGTTCATAATTATAATAATATTATGGCTGCCATTTTGGCTTGTAAAAGATATGCTCTCTCAGATAATGCTATTTATGAGCAGTTGAAAACATTTAAAGGGTTGGAACATAGAATTGAATTTGTGGGTAAATTTAATGATATACTCTTTTACAATGATAGCATATCAACTATTCCCGAGGCAACAATTGCTGCAGTTAAAGCTCTGAAGAAAGTGGATACCCTTATTTTGGGAGGATTTGACAGGGGAATTGATTATAGAGTATTGCTCGACTTTTTAAGGGATAATCCTATTTCTAATATCGTTTTTATCGGACAGGCAGGGAAACGTATGTTTAATGAATGGAAAAAAGCTAATTTTTCTATGCCCAATAATTTCCTTTTTGAAAATGATTTTACCGAAATTGTTGATTTTGCATATCGATATACTGCTAAAAACAAAATTTGCCTCCTTTCACCTGCTGCAGCAAGCTATGATCAGTTTAAGAATTTTGAAGTCAGAGGCAGATTGTTTAAGGATACCGTTAAGAAATTGAGCAATCCAAATAGTTGAGTTCAGAATTCTTTTAGTATTTTTGCACCCCAAATATTATTCTTATGAAAATTATCAGGATTTTTTTAACTGTTGTTGTTTCAATTTTTCTTTTTGTTTCTTGCCATAATACCAATAAAAAGGCTGAATCCGATCAGGCTGAAGCTAAAACTGCTGTTGAAATGGCTCAGAAAAATACTTCAACAAGTCAAGTGGTTACTTTAAAGACTGAGGAAAACTTATCAGGAGAAGTGCAGCATCTTACTGAAGAGCAATTTGTTGCAATGATTACTGAAATTGATAATCCCAAAGGGTTTCAGTACAAAGGAACTACTCCTTGTATTGTGGATTTCTACGCAGACTGGTGCAGGCCATGTGTGTCGATGAATCCGATTTTTAAAGAGCTAGCGGCACAGTATAAGGGGAAGATTATTGTCTATAAAGTTAATGTTGACAAGGCTGCTTCCATTGCCGAAGCTTTTAAAATTGAAAGTATTCCTACCATTATTTTTTTCAAGCCTAATGCTATGCCCACTATTATGGTAGGAGCAACCCCCAAAGAAGAGCTCGTTAAAGCTGTTGAATCGGTTCTTCTGAAAAATTAATCCGCTAAAAACTGCCATTATATTCAATTAAACTTGTTTTGAAAAAATTATTGCTGCTTTTATTATTATTGTCGGGCGATTTTATCCTTTTTGCTCAAAATAAGATTGATTGCTATCAAATAGATTCAATGTTGCTCTCTTACGAGACAAGAATTTCTAAAATTAATACTACTGACCCCGACTTGATACCTCTTCATTATTTTTTTATGCAGGATATTAAGAAAGAACTCGATCTTTTTTCTGAACAGGTTATCCCTTTAATTCCACAATGTAATAGTCTTAATTACTATCAGACTGTTTCCAGATTTGATAATATTGCTTTTAATGCAAAACAAATCTATTTAAATCTGGATTATCTTAAAAATATTGTTGATTCTCTCTTTTATGAAAAGGCTTTGGTAGAGCTTTCTTTTGGTAATATAAACAATGCTTATTATTTTTTGAATCGTGCATTGCAGTATAATAAAACTAACCCAAATGCTCTGTTATTGAAAAGTAAGCTTTTGTTTAATGATGAACACTATTCCGAATGTATTGATTTGATTCAGATTTTATATCAAGATAATCATTTGAATAGAGTGCACGAAGAAGAACTTATTTCGTTTACTTCTGAATTTTATGACAAACTCTATCGGAAAGGGGATTCTTTGGTAAAAATAGATAAGGCATCAGAAGCATTGGATTTATTTAAAATATTGGAATTGTTTTGTGTTAATATGCCTTCCAATTATTGTAATGACGACTACTATCATGGAATATTACGTTCCAAAACAGGTGTTTATGAGTCATACATTGCAATTGCCAAAGCTGCAGAAAAAAGACATAATCCTGAAATGACAAGGAAATTTTATGATTATGCTGAACAATACAGATTAGAAAATAAAGGTGAAATTATCAATAGTGCAGAATACGAATTAATTAGCGAAAAACTTTCAAAATCTGATTCCCTCTCTGAGCTAGTGCCGGAGAAAAATGTGCCTTTGTCAGAAAAAGAGAATGTTTTGGTGGATAATCAACAACAAGCTAAGGAAAAGCCCTATCAGCCGGTTTCATCGAATAAGGTTGCTGTTGTTGATAAAATTGAAGTTGTGCAATCAGAATTGCCGAAAGAACAGGATTCTACTTTTTTATCAAAGCAAAAGGAGATAGAATATAACAGGCTGGTTATCGAAGGTGTTGATTATTGCAAGAAGGATGATTTTGAAAACGCTTTTATGGTTTTCGGGAAAGCAATAGAGTTAAGCAAATGTAATTGTTTTGCTACTGATGAAAGAGTTGATATGCTATATGAACAAATAAGGCAACTAATACAGTAAAATAGTATCAATAATTTAGATAAGTCTCATATAGATATTGCAAAAAAGCTTTGTTGTATAATATTTCCTGATTTCTGACTGAGTCATTTTCAAAGCCCGATACTTTTGATTCATTTTTAAATCCGTCGTAAAATATAAATCCGTTTGGTCTTATCCAATTAAGTCCTACAGTTGTTTCAACAGGGACAAACTGTCCTGAATTTGGGTTCAGAATATCATTACTCCACTTGTAAGAATCAGAATTAATATCTATTTGACGAAGAATAGTGTAAGGAATATCTATCTGAGAGCATAGCTTGTCAATTTGTTTCCCTCTGAATTCATTTTTAAGCGCTCCTCCCAGCCATAACATGGGAATGTGCTGGTATTCGACTGAATGATAATCCCACTGATTATAGGTTCTGTGACTATGGTCTGCAATAAGGATAAATAACGTGTTTTCGTACCAACCTTCTTTTTTAGCCTGTTCAAAATACTTACCTAAATAATAATCTGTGTACTTAGCAGAGTTCAAATAAGGAACTTCAGGGATTTTCCAATTAAGCTGATCAACAACATCTTTTGGTTCATCATAAGGGGAATGAGTAGTAGCCGTGAATAGCATTGAAAAAAAAGGTTCTTTTTCATTGTTTAAATCAGATAGCTGTCTTTCAAAACTGTATTTGTCGAAAATGGATAGTTTCCCACGAGGAGTATTGTATGGAAAGTCTTTTTCATCAATGATTCTGTCAAATTCATTAGACATTAAGAAAGCTTTTAGATTCCCGTAAACAAGGTCTCCCCCAAAATAAAATGAGGAAGTGTATTTCCTTTTTTTCAAATCTTTATTAAAACTATTAAGCTTAGTGAACTTTTCAAAATTGTCGGTGAGGACATTGATTGGAATTGGGGGAAACCCGTTTAATACTGCCGAAATTCCCTGCTGTGAACGATGACCGTTAGCATATGTTTTGGTAAATAAAAGTCCCTCTTTTTCTAATTCTTTGAAATAGGGAGTAATTCCCGGCTTTCCACCTAAACTTTCTATCAAATCAGCAGACCAACTCTCCAAAAGAATAATGACAATATTTGGATGAGTTGTCTTTAAAACTTTTATACAGCTGTCCTGTGTAATGGGATATAGTTCTTTTACCAATTTTTCTGCTTCTTTTTCATCCATTCTGACAAAAGGATTTACATTGTTAAGTCTGCTAAACTTAATAGTAGTGCAAAGTAAATTCCATTCCGGGTTCACGGCAGCATCATTTAATAGCTGATGTTTGGAAAAATAGGAAGCGCTTTGTGAGATTGGTACTTGTGATACTCCACCTCGAATTCCTACAAAAATTAATCCACTTCCGATGATAAGACATAGTGCCGATTGCCAGTAAAATTTGCTTTTTTTTGTTATTCTGGGTTCGGAAATAAATCTGTCATAAATATAATAAGAAAAGGTAAATAAGACCATTGTTCCTAAAATAACAAATACTATTTCCCATATTGTTGCAGATCTCATTATCTCTGAGGGATTCTGTAAATAATAAATAGCTTTGTAATTTAATTTGAAATCCCATTCACGATACAGACATATATCCGTTAAAATAGCCATACTGGATGCAATTACCAATACAGCCATATATATTTTTAATAATTTGTTTAGCCAGTTTTTATTAGTAATAAGTTGACAGGTCATGATTATGAAAGGGATGACCATTATATAGCAGGTTGTAGATAAATCAAGTCGAAGTGCATGCACAAATGTCAATAAAATTTCTCCTACATTTATGTTATTGAGCGAGCTGATATTAAACAGAAGAAAAATAGCCCTTCCAAGAGCAAAGAAAAGCATCCAAAATAGAAAATTTTTACAGAGAGTGATTAAATATCGTTTCATAAATATCTTTTCAAATTTAATTTAGAGAAACTAAACGCTAATATTTCCCGAAAAAGTATATCAGAATTGAAGGAAGGTCAATTTATTTCTGAATTGTCAGATCAGTGTCATTCAATCTTTCGAAGTTGTTATTGTTAGAAATTAAATAGTATCGGTTGTTATTATAAAGGTAGTATTGTCCTTCAACATTATAGATTTCAATATTAGAAATATCCATCCCTTTTATCTTAAGAATATTCTGGTTCCTTTGATATGAAATACTGTTACGAATTGGCGTACTCCACTGCTGGATTTCAAAAAACTGAACAGGGTGTTCATTTTGCGATTCGGGCTCAGCAGTCAAATTCTGAAATTTTACCCTGATTTTTTTTGTAGATATGATTTTGTCGAGTACTATTTTGTCATCATTATATTCATCCAATGAAAATTCAACCTCTTCATAATTATCCATTTCTTCTTCAATGGGAGATGTTATTGTGTCACTCGGGATGGAGTCGGATGGAGAAATTGCTCTCTCTTTTTCAATTGGAAGTGCCTCATCATTGTTACGATGCTTTTTATTATTGTTTTCTGAACTTTCATCAGGTTTTGCAATCCCTTCAATTGTTCTGACAAGATTCATCCTTGAATCGAAAAAATATTTATCTGCTAAAAAAATGGAGATACTCAAAATAAACCCTATAATCATCCCAATTGAAAAAACAAGCCATGGCCTGGTTTTTCTTATAGTTTTGGGTTTGTCAGGGATTTCTTCCATTTTATTTGGTATTGAATGCAAAAATACAATTTATTCCTTTTTATTCTTCTGAAATGAATTATTATTATTCGCATTTTTTGAAATAAAGTTACTAAATCAAAAGGGTAAATTGTATTTTTGTCAACAAATTACTTCGTATGAAAAAGTTGTCCATGTCTGAACTTAATCGGTTGTCAGTTGATGAATTTAAAGAAAGGAAAAAAATGCCTATTGTGGTCATTCTTGACAGTATCAGGAGTATGAACAATGTCGGCTCTATTTTCAGAACTTGTGATGCCTTTGCCATTGAAAAACTCTATTTGTGTGGGATAACTGCTCAACCCCCTCACAAGGAAATTTCCAAAACAGCTTTGGGAGCGACTGAAACAGTTTCTTGGCAATATGTTAATGATGTTGTTGAACTGGTGGGTGAACTTAAAAATTCAGGTTATGCTGTTTATGTTATTGAACAGACAGATTTTTCAATAAGATTGGATAATTTTGAAATAAAGGAGAATGAAAAAATAGCTATTATTTTGGGAAATGAGGTTTTTGGAGTTGATGAACGTCTTCTTCCTCTGGCTGACGCATCCATTGAAATTCCACAATATGGGACCAAACATTCATTGAATGTTTCAATCGCAGCCGGTATTGTTATTTGGGATCTTGTTTGTAAGTCAAATAAAAAAAACTTAACAAAATAAAACAAACTTATACCGAATACTTAAATTAGTATGGCAGATCGTTGTCGGGTTGGATGCCGGAATCATCAATGTTCTCAATTTCTTCGTTATTGAAACTTGCATCAATAGTGTTGAATTTTTCATTCTGAGGCAAACTATCTGAAGGGTTCTCAATATGATAATCTTCGTCTATATCAGTAAATTTAGTGTATTGACTCTGAAATCTAAGTCTGATATTGTCGGTCGGTCCGTGTCTGTTTTTCTGAATCATGATTTCAGCAAGTCCTTTTGCAGGATCACCATCTTCAAAATCATCCATTTTATAATATTCAGGACGGAAAATAAACATTACCAAATCCGCATCCTGTTCAATAGAACCCGATTCTCGTAAGTCTGACAATTGAGGCCTTTTCATTCCGGCTCTTTTTTCTACTTCACGGGAAAGCTGGGACAGGGCAATAACCGGGACGTTGAGGTCTTTGGCCAATGCTTTTAAAGAACGGGAAATATAACTGATCTCCTGCTCACGGTTCCCTTTGGCTTTACTTTTGTCTTTATCACTCTCCCCCTGCATCAACTGAAGGTAATCGACAATGATCAGTTGTATGTCATGCTGGTGTTTTAATCGGCGACACTTGGCACGTAAATCAAAAACCGATAGGGCAGGAGTATCATCTATAATTAATTTGTCCGAATTTAATTTGCTGATTTTATCCATCAAAACAATCCATTCATTTTCTGAAAGTTTTCCTCTGGATATGGTTTCGGATGGAATACCTGATTCAATTGAGAATAATCTGTGAACTAGCTGATTAGCTGACATTTCAAGGGAGAAAAAAGCTACCGGTATTTTGTAATCAATAGCAGCATTTCTGGCTATTGACAGAACGAAAGATGTCTTTCCCATACCTGGACGGGCAGCAAGGATGATTAAATCGGATTTTTGCCATCCGCCGATTTTTTCATCAATGGCTCTGATGCCGCTGGGTACGCCATGGAAAGAGTCGGTGTCATTTCTAAGTGCGGATAGTTCATCAAGAGTTTTTTTGACTACAAGGCTCAATTCCTTGCTGTCTCTTTTGAAATTTCTTTGAATGATATTAAAAAGATTGGTTTCAGCATTGTCCATTAATTGCAATACATCTTGAGATTCATCATAAGAATCTTTGATAATACCACTGCAGGTAGTAATGAGTTCTCTAAGAACATATTTTTCAAGAATGATACGGGCGTGATATTCAATGTTTGCTGAAGAAGCAATCCGATTGGTCAGCGATGCCAGATAAGAAGGCCCCCCAACAAATTCAAGCTTGTTTGCCTTTCTTAATTGATTAGTAACTGATAACAAATCAATTGGCTGCATCTCGGAAAAGAGTTCAAAAATAGCTTTGTAAATGTGCTGATGAGATTCTTTGTAAAACATTTGATAATCTATCAAGTCAATGATTGAACTGACTGCATTTGAGTCAATCATTAAAGCTCCCAAAACCGCTTCTTCAAATTCCAATGCCTGAGGAGTCAGTTTCCCCGTTGCTGCCATGGTCGATTCAAGAGTGTTATAGGATACTTTACTATCACTCCTCTTGCCTGTAATGGGTTCGTTTATCATACGTTACAAAATAAAATAATGTTTTTTTTGCAGTTCCAAAAATAGATGAAATATTTGTTTTAGCCAAATAAAGTTATTAACAATGATTATTTTTATATTTTTGCACACTAAAATATGAAAAATGAAGGATTATATTAAATCAATTTGCTTTTTGTTAGTTTTTGTTTCATTCGGAGTTGCTCTTTTCGCCCAAAAACCTTTAGTTATCAAAGGTAGAATTGAGCATAATACTTTTAATAAGGTTGATATGAAGTTGGCTTATGGAAATGATCCTAAGCCTATTGCTTCTGCTATTGTTACCTCTGATGGAACTTTTACAATCAGTGCTCCGATTATGCAACCCGACTTATATCGTCTTGTTTTTACCGATAAGAGTTCTTTTCTGTGTGCTGTCTCTCCATCGGAACAAATAGAAATTGAAATTGATGCAAATAATTTGAATACTGTCAAGTCGGTAACCGGGTCCCCTTCGATGAACTTTGTTAAGCAAAATTCTGATTTGTGGGCCAAAAACAAGCAAATTCTTGATAGTATCAATGCTGCCCTTCAGGAGAATAAAGAACAAATGTTCTATAATAATTTTTATAAGCTGTTCGCTCCTTTTCAGAAATCGAATAAAGAGATCGATTTAAATCTTGTTAATGCAATGAAAAGCAGTGATACTCTTGAACAATTTGTGACATTATATACCTCTAAAGGTAAAGTAATTGGCTCAAAAGTTGATTCATTGCTTTTGGCTTCAGTTCCATTATTAAAGTCTGTTTCTGATGAATATGCAATTTTTGATAATTATATAAGTAATGTTAAACAAAATTATGACCTTACGGAAGGCCGTATTTCCGGTGAAGAAAGTTTTTACGCTAAAGTTGACCAATATGTTGTTCTTCTTGATGATCGCCATAAATTGATTTCAAATGATTTGAAAGATTATTTTGAAGGGGTGAAAAATCTTGTTTCTAAACGTGATAGTTTGTCTCTTGATGGCTCGTTGTCAAAAAAGAAAATTAAAGTGGCCTTTGCTGACGAAGTTGTTGCTTTTGTGTTAAAATATTCATCAGACTTGAAAATTGTTACTGATCAATTTCTTGTAAAAGCACAGGCATCCGAAAATATCAGCAAAGAAATTTTTACCGATGCTCAATACAGAATATCAGGAATTGTGCAACAATACCAAAAAATGTATGATGCTGAGAATAACAAGATTTCAACTCAAATAAAGGATTTGCTTATTGCTAATAAAAGCGACCTGGCAGTTTTGATGTTTATGGACCTGTTTCCTCTTGAAAAAAACAGAGAACTTCATTCGGATATCATCGATGCATTGTATGCAAAATATCCGAATCATCAATTGGTTAAAGAAAAGTATACTATGATGCATTCTCCTGCCAATGCAACAGCTATCGGGGCTCTTGCTCCGGAACTGGCCTTTGAAAATCCTGATGGTAAAATTTTAAAACTTTCTGATCTAAGGGGAAAATATGTGCTGATAGATTTTTGGGCTTCCTGGTGTGGCCCCTGCCGTAAAGAAAACCCAAATGTGGTAAGATTGTATCAACAGTACCACGAAAAGGGATTTGAAGTCTTTAGTGTTTCTTTAGATAAAGATAAAAATAGTTGGATTAAAGCTATCGAAAAAGATAATCTTTTGTGGCCTAACCATGTTTCCGATTTAAAATATTGGTCTTCGGAAGGTGCCAAAATTTATGGAGTAAGCTCAATCCCTTCTACCTTTTTGATTGATAAAGATGGCCGTATTATTGCGAAAAATCTTCGTGGAGTGGAACTTGCTAATAAACTGGAATCCCTTTTTGCCAATTAATTTTTTTATTTAATGATGAATTTTACTGACTGGGGCAGAATTGATTATTTGCAAGCCTGGAATCAGCAGGAGGAAATTTTTAATAAAATTTTGGATGCAAAAAAATCAGCTCTTCCAACTCATGATTTGGAGACGATCGTTTTTTGTGAACACCCCCATGTTTTTACCCTGGGTAAAAAAGGAAATGAAAATAATCTCTTAATTGATAATGAGTTTCTTAAAAAAGCGAATGCCACTTTTTATCACATTGACAGAGGGGGAGATATTACGTATCACGGGCCGGGGCAAATCGTGGGTTATCCCATTATAGATCTTGAAAACCACTCACTCTCACTGAAGGGATATATTTTTAATATGGAAGAGGCTATTATTAAAACGGTTGCAACGTTCGGAGTAGAGGCTTCTCGCCTTAATGGAGCTACCGGTGTCTGGCTTGATCCAAATACTAAATATGCCCGTAAAATTTGTGCTATCGGGGTTAGAGCTTCCCGCTTTGTTACAATGCACGGCTTTGCTTTTAATGTGAATACCGATTTGTCCTACTTTTCTTATATTAACCCGTGTGGTTTTGTGGATAAAGGAGTAACTTCTTTGCAAAAAGAACTTGGGCGAGAAGTTAATGTGCAAGAAGTGAAGTCTCTATTAAAATCTTTCTTTGAGGATTTTATAAAGTAAATTCAAATTCCCTTATAAACAATTTTCTTAATTATTTTTTTCCAATTAATGAATTGAGAAATGACCTTTCAGCCATGTAGGATGACCGAACTAATGGGGCAGATTCAACACTCTTAAAACCTAACGATTGTGCAACGATTTTGTAGAATGCAAAGGTGTCGGGATGGACATATTCAGCTACCGCAATGTTGTCTTTGGAAGGTTGAAGATACTGACCGATGGTAATGATTTCGCAACCGGTATCCCGACAGGTCTTAAGTAAATTGACAACTTCTTCGCGGGTTTCGCCAAGCCCGACCATGATTCCTGTTTTGGTAATCATGCCGCTTTTGGCAATATTCATAAGCACATTGAGGCTGTTTTGATAAGTAGCTTTACTTCTCACCAACGGGGTAAGTCTTTCAACTGTTTCAAGGTTATGGGCTACAATATCGGGCTTTGCATCCAGCACAATTTGAAGCAATTTTTTATCATAATCGGGAATAAGTATTTCAATGATAATAGAAGGATTTTCTTCCCTAATTTTACGAATGGTATTTGCCCATTGATTAGCACCCTTGTCGGGAAGATCATCTCGGTCAACGGAAGTGATGACACAGTGTTTTAATTGCATGAGCCTGATACTTTCGGCAATTTTTTGCGGCTCATTTTCGTCAACAGGCAATGGCTTTCCTGTTTTTGTGGCACAAAATTTACAGGAACGAGTACAAATATCCCCTAAAATCATGAAGGTGGCAGTCCCCATACTCCAACATTGACCCATATTGGGACATTTGCCGCTGCTGCATATTGTGTGTAGATTGTTTTGTTCAACCATTTGTTTAACAACTGGATAGTTCTCACCGCTTTCCAGTTTTATTTTAAGCCATGCAGGTTTTCTTTCAATTTTCATAGCGAAAAGGTTATTTTTTTGGTTGGCAAAAGTAACTAAAAAAATAAAATTTTTGGTAAAAAGAGGGAATATTAAAAATTTTGTATATTTGCAACTTAATTATAAATATAATAATCATGAAAAAGATTTTCAGTTTTATTATTGCATTTTTTGCGCTGGTCTTGTTGATGAATGTATCAGCTCTTTATGGACAATGTGATAAAGATGTTCATAAGACATGCAAACAGGGAATTGCCATTGTAAGAAGTGATGACGGAAATCCTACTCCTCCTACTGCAGCCTGGAAATTGCCGCACTTTATTGGAGGAACAAAGGGAATGTGTAATTATTTTTGTGAAAATATGCAATATCCTAAAGCTTTGAAAGAACAAAATATCAGGGGTGTTGCTACTGTGGAATTTATGGTTCGAACTGATGGCTCCGTTACGGATGTGGCTTTAGTTAAAACTTCAGGTTATCAGGATTTTGACGACGAAGCGCTCCGATTGGTTAAATCCTTCCCGAAATGGAAATCTGCTGAAATTGAATGCCAACCGGCTGATATGAAATCACAGGTTGAGGTGGTTTTTGACCTTGAGAAATGTGACCCCGACAAAAGAAGAGCAGAAATTAAAGAACAAGCTATGATCGCTGAAAAACTGGCTAAACTAATACCGATTACCCTTTATTTTGACAATGACAGACCTGATCCTAATAATACTGAAGTTTCTACTGTTTTGTCATATTCTGCTACTTATCAGGATTATATTGCAATGAAAGATACTTATAAAGCTAAATATTCTAAAGGACTTGCAGGTCAGAAAAAAGCTGATGCCGAAGCTGAAATTGAACAGTTTTTTATGGGTACCGTTAAGGCTGAATATGATAAATTGGCCGGCTTTTCTGATTTGTTGTTGAAAGTTTTGCAAGCAGGTGAGCCTGTTACCCTCTCAGTTACCGGTTTTGCCAGTCCTTTGAGTAATAATGATTATAACACGAATCTCTCTTTACGCCGTATCTCAAGCTTTAAAAATTATCTTAAAGAATATGGTGGGGGAGTTTTAGCTTCTTATATCTATAATGGACAACTCATTATAAATGAAAATCCACAAGGAGAGTCCACCTCTGCTGCTTCTGTCAGCGATAATTTTAATGACCAAAAGAATTCTGTTTATAGTGTTTCCGCCGCTAAAGAACGAAGAATTCAAATTTTGATTAATAAATAAAAATATTGTTTTGTAAAAAAAAAAGGAACTCTGATGAGTTCCTTTTTTTTTATCGAATTTTTTGATTAGAATGTAAATCCTACTTTTACTTCAATTCCGGTCGCAAATCCTTCGGATCCCGATTTGCAGAAGAACCCTGAAGTGAGAGAAAAGGCTTTTGCTTTGAATCCGGCTGTCATGCTGGCATACAACCCGGGAATAAATTCAGTATAGCTCTCATCAAAACTGGTGTAATAACCTGTGATAGGGTCGTAAATTTCAGTCCAGGCATGTCTGTCAGTAAAACATAATCTAGCTCCAGCGGCAAGATTTACTAAAGGCGTAACCTTTCTTTCCGGTCTGTCAAAATAGTGGCGGAAATTGAAGAATAATGGTATGGCAGTCTGATCATTTACATCCATTTCATATCCTACCCCGATACCAATTAAATTTTGATCCTTAATGGATAAACTGTTAATGGCTACACCTGTTAACCCTATAGTTTTACTTCCAAAATAATTTCCAAATTCCATGATGAAATTGTAAGAGAGTTTTTTTGGAGTAACGTCGTTTTGAGTTGAACCGGTTTGGGCAAAAGCTGAACTACAAGTTAACAATGCGGCTGCTAATACAAACAAAATACTTTTTTTCATTTTAATAAAGTGTTATGTTAATAATTTCAATTGTATGTCGAATTAATTAACGCAATAATGTCCTATTTATTGGATAGGATCTGATTATTATTAAAGGTGGTGTTTTTGTCCAATAAAAAAAGGCCGATGAATACCGGCCTTTTAAAATGAACAAACAATAACCTATTAGAGAACGTGAATAGGTTTCAGTATTTCCTTTCCAATTTCAATAGCTTTTAGATTTTCAGGAATTAGATTGTGATGTCTCGCAGGTAGTGATTTTTGTAAACCTTTTTCAATAAATTCAGGATTTATAATCGGTTTAACTTTAATAAAACCACCCAAAATAATCATATTGAATAGTTTCATATTTCCGATTTCGGCTGCTTTATCTGTTCCGGCAACCTGATAAATATTGATGTCCTTGCGGGTTGGATGAATTGTGATTCCGTTGGGATCGTAAATTAAAAGTCCACCGGGTTTTACAGATTGCTGGAATTTATCCATGGATTGTTGATTCAAAATAATCGCGGTGTCA
>Ga0116170_10004004_pt1 | contig 13624 bp, 9 predicted proteins | sample AD_JPNHW1_MetaG_FD_89797 | JGI IMG/M metagenome (GOLD analysis project Ga0116170, IMG submission 89797) | Active sludge microbial communities of municipal wastewater-treating anaerobic digesters from Japan - AD_JPNHW1_MetaG | ecosystem: Engineered > Bioreactor > Anaerobic > Digestate | place...
ATATGGATAACAACGCTCACCCTCAGGGTCTCTTCGAGTTCTCTCTCCACATGGTCGATCACCTCGTGGAGCTCCGTCGTCGAGAGGCCTGCAGGAACCTCGGCGTGGGCCGAAGCGAAGTGCTTCTCGGGGCCGTAGGTATGAACGATGAGGTCATGGACCCCCTGGATCGGCTCGTGTTCCAGGATGGTCCTACGGATGTCCTTCGCCAGATCGGGATCCGGCGCCGTTCCCAGGAGGGGCGTCAGTGTCGCCCGGATCATGCGGAAGCTGGAGTAGAGAATAAAGAGAGCGACCACCATACCGATGATTCCATCTGCAGGAAAAGTGGTGAACCGAGGCACCACCAGACTGAGGGCGACGCAGGAGGTAATGGCCATATCGCTGAAGGAATCCATAGCCGCCGCCTGGAGTGTTCCAGAGCGGATCTTTGAGGCAACTCTTTTGTAGAAGAGTCCGAGCAAAAGTTTGGTAAAAACGGAGAGGAACATCAGAAGGATCGCCCAGGGGGTGAACTTCAGCGGGACGGGATGAAGGATTCTCGCCACCGAACTCTTGACAAACTGGAGCCCAACGGCCATCACCAGGAAGGAGAGTGTCAAGGCGGCGATGTACTCTACTCTCCCATGGCCGAAGGGATGTTCCCGGTCCGCAGGCTTTCCTGCCCATCGGAAACTGAAGAGGGTGACCAGGGAAGAGAAGGAGTCGGAGAGGTTGTTGACTCCGTCGGCAACGACCGCCAGGCTGTTGACGACAAGGCCGGTGATCAGCTTCACCGTCCCCAAGACCAGGTTAACTCCAACGCCTACGGTACCAGCCCTCTCTCCCTGTTTGATACGGTAATTCTCGGATTCCGCATTCCCGCTGTTTTGTTTTTCCATGGTCGGGTCCACTACCTCCAAAGATATGTTTTTCCCTCTCTGGATCGGCTTGTCTGAAGTGAGCCGCCCCACCTCAGTCTTCCCGGCCTTCCCCTTCGAGAGGAGGGGAATCGTTAAGGCCTTCCAAATATATGTGTTAATGTACTCGGTGTAAAAGAGGATGTCAAGGTCTCGGGCTTCCCCTGCCTCTCCGCTCAACCCTTCCATCCCTTCGAGAAACTTTTTCATTCCCGCTTTTGGGAAAAAAACTCCTTTCAGGAAAAGAGTTCCTCCCCCCTTTTTCTCACTGTCGAGGTTGTTCGTCTCGTCTGAAATCTCAATAGATTAGGATGTATGCGGATCCACGCATTGCGGCACAGAGATTGAATACAAGTTTCATCTTCTTTCAGGAGGGATCCGATGGCTATCGATCCGATCACGGGACACTACTACGTCCCCTACGTTTCTTCGGTTTTTCAAACCACTTCCGCCGACTCCGCCTCCACCGCTCTGGAGGGAATCGTCCAGGACAAAGAGAATGAATCCGACAGCGTGGCCCTCTCCTCCCAGGCCAGGGGACTCGACCTCAACTCCCTCTTCGCGGACCAGATCGGCCGGAACGGCGCCGTCTCTCTGGAGGACCTCGAAGCCCTAGGCGCTCAAGAGCTCGACTCCTTCAAGGATTCTCTCTTCGCCTTGCTCAAGGAGAACAATATCGATCCCTCTCAGACGATCGAGCTGACCATCGCTTCCGATGGGAGCATCTCGGTGGGGAATGAAAACGCCCAGAAGGTACCGATCGAGAAGCTTATTGAAGAGAACCCCGAACTTGTAGATCAGTTCAAGAAGGCCATGTCCATGTTGACGCTGGCGGCGGAGGGAAAAGAGGCCACCGAGTTTCAGGAGGCCTACAAGGCGAACCCCAATGGCGCCCTCTCCCACTACGGATACCTCTTCGGTACCCACCTTCAGGGAACCGCTGACCTCTCGGCCCAGAGCGCCAGCATCGCCTTTCAAAGGGTCAGCGAGTAAGGAGCGCCCCCTCACGCCCCTCCTCTGACCAGGGAGATTCTTAATCCTTCCGAAATCTCGCTGCCTCTCCTTTCCTGAGAAGATGAGGCCGTCCTCCCTTCACGGCTTCGGCCGGTAGAGGGCTCCCCACCTCTCCCTGGCCTCTTCCGTCACCCGACGGACGAACTCGCTCTTCCCGGCGGTGTACTCCTCCCGGTTGTTTGGGAACCTCCCCCTCAGCGCCCTCTTCAGCCGGGCATACTCCTCGGCCCTCTCCGGACAGGAACGAAGGGACTCGGCGAAGTAGAGCTCATCCCAATCCCCAAGGTAACGGACGTGGAGGTGGAAGGCCTGCCCCTCAAAGCCTCTCTCCGTGTACCCCTTCATGAACATCATGTGAGGAGGAGGGTTTCCGGGCTTCTCCTCGAAGAGATAACCCTCAGCCAGAAGCTTCCTCTTCAGCTCCTCAAGGTCGCACCCTCCGTCGACCTCGAGGAGAATATCGACGGTCGGTTTGGCGACGAGACCAGGGACAGAGGTGCTCCCTATGTGGGTGATCCGCAGGATTCTCCCGCTTCCGAGAGAGCCTTCGATTCGTCTCCTCTCGGAGGCGTAGAGCTCAGGCCAACTCGGATTCGACTCTTCCAGCAGAACCGGGAAGAGCCTGCCCAATTCGTGAACGCTCATGGAGTGTAGAGATCTCTTCATCGTCGAACTCCTTGCTTTTTCTCCAAAATTATACAGCACCCGGCAAGGGAGAGAGCCTGAACGACCCTTTTTCCGGTTATCCCGACTCCTGATCCGTGAGGCCTGGAGGCTTCGGAGAGGCAACTCTCTCTGTCAGCCGGTTGACTCGGCCGAAGGGTAAGGATACACTTTCCCCTATGAAGAGCCGCTCTTTTAATCCTCTCTTTGTTGTGTCCCTACTTCTCTTCTCCTCCCTTCTCTCGGCGGAAGAGCTCCCCCTGGCACCCCGTTATTCGGAGTGGGTCAACCTGACGAAGTACATCATCACCCCGAAGGAGAAGTCGGTTTTCAAGGGTCTCCGGAGTGACAGGGAACGGGATGATTTCATCGAGCTCTTTTGGCAACAGAGGGATCCCACCCCGGGAACACTCCAAAACGAGTACAAAGAGGAACACCTGAGAAGGTTCGCCTACGCCAACAAATACTTCCAGAACGGCTCCTCCCGGGAGGGTTGGAAGACGGACCGGGGCAGAATGTACATCATTTTGGGGGAACCGGAGAACCGGGAGACCATCGACGGGAGCATTCTCTACCCCATGGAGGTCTGGACCTACCGGAGCCAGCCGAGACTGGGCTTCAAGACCGATTTCCGGGTCGTCTTCTACCGGAAAGGGGGCGTCGGGGAGTACCGAATCTACGATCCCTTTGCGGATGGTCCCAACAGCCTCCTCGCCACCGACTCTCTCTCTATTCCGGCGGGTGTCGATGATTACAAGGCCCTCTACGGGAAGATCTTCGCGGTCAACCCCCTGGCGGCGGAAGTCTCTCTGAGCCTGATTCCCGGATCGGCCCCTCCGGACCCGAACGATGGAGGCTCCTCCAACCCTACGATCTACCTGCCGAAGACACAAGGCTCTTTCCTCTTGGCGGATATCGAAGCCAGCCCCTACAAAAGGGTCAAGACGACCTACGCCACCAACTTCGCCGACCTCAAGGGAGTGGTCGATGTCAACGTCGCCATGGAGTACGTCGAGTGCGCCTCGGAGACGGTGGTCTTTCAGGACCCGGTCACGGGCTTGCTCTTCCTCCACTTCGCCGTACAGCCCGAGAAGGTCTCCGTGGACTACGTTCCCGAGAGGGGAGAGTACTACTTTGCCTTTCAAATGTCCGTCTCCCTCCAGAAGGAGGGGGACCCGGTCTACCAATACTCCCGAACCTTTCCCTTCTTCCTGGAGAAGAGGGATCTGGAACGTCTCTCTGCGGGATTCGCGATCGAAGACATGTTCCCCGTGCTCCCGGGGAAATACGTTCTCACCGTTCTTATCCGGAACACGGTCAAGGAGGAGTTCTCCTCTTTCGAAAGGGAGATCACCGTCGAAGAGAACGAGGGGCGAGGCTTTCCCCGACTCTACGGCCCTCTCGTCTCCTCGGAGATCGCCAAGAAGGTCGACGACAACCTTCAACCCTTCCGTTTTGGAGAGACCTCTGTCAAGACCGCGCCCAAGGGGGAGTTCGACAGGAGCAAACCCTTGGCAGTCTTCTTCTGCGCCGATACGAAAGGGTTCGATTCCCCCTTAAGCGCCACCATGACGGTTCAGGAACAGGCCGCTCCGCTCAAGGTTGTCAAGAGTTTCCCCCTTGAGGAGATCCCTCCAGATTCCCTGGTCTACCGAAAGGCCCTGATCGGAACCCTTCCCCCCGGTTCCTACCGCGTCTCTCTCTCCCTACTCTCCAAAGGGATTCCCCTTCAAGTGAAGGAGAGCTCCTTCTCCGTCTCCTCTAAGAAGAGCCTTCCCGAACCCGGTTCGCTCTCCAAGATGGTCCCGATGACGAAGAGCTACTTCTTCTACTTCATAGCCGGAGGCCTCGCCAAGAGCCTCGGTGAGGAAGAGAGGGGCAAGCATCTCATGAAAAAAGCGTGGGATCTCTCTTCAGACAAAGCCGGATTGTCGGAAGAGTACGGAAGGATTCTGCTGGACGAAGGGAATGGGGAGAGGGCGCTTGAGGTGATCGAACACCTTAGCGGCGTGGAGGCGAAGCGTTTCGACTACCTCTCCCTTAAGGGGCGGTGCCTGGCCCTTCTCAGTCGTGATCAAGAGGCCATCACCTCTCTCCTGGAAGCGAACAAGATCTACAACAGCGACATCCTTGTTCTCAACACCCTGGGCAGGCTTTTCCTGAAGGTTGGAGAGCGCGAGGAGGCGGCTAAGGCCCTTCGGTCATCCCTGAAACTCAAGAAGGAGCAACCCCTGATCGAGGAGCTTTTGAAAGATCTTCCTTGAGCCTTAGCTTAGGTGTATCAGATCAACTTCTTCTCTTGTAGAGGCTCTCTTCCCCTGGAGGCCTTGTCTTCCACCGCTTGTGAAACCAGAAGTACCACTGAGGTTCCTTGCGAACCCTCTCCTCCAAAGCCTTACAGATGCGGGCCGTCAGATCCAGTACCCGGGCCTTCTCGTCTCCCTGGTCGCAGGCCTCCAAGGGGGGCAGAGACTCCAGACTGAAACCGCTCGCCTCGGGAGTGCAGAAGACGGGAATCACCGGAGCCCCGGTCTTGACGCTGAAATAGGCCGCCGAAGGGGATGTGGCGGCGGGGACTCCGAAGAAGTCCACGAAGACCGCCTCCTTTCTCTGCTGATTCTGGTCCATGAGGAGGCCGACCACCCCCTTCGCGTCCAGGACTCTCTTGATCTTCACGGCCACCCGGGGCTCTTTGTTCAGGACCTTGTTCCCTCCCTGCTCTCGGAAACGGCTGATCTCCCTCTCCATGTAGGGGTTGTCGAGCCTACGGGAGACGGCGGTCATTTTGCAGAGCCTGAGGCTCAACCAGACGAGACCGATCTCCCAGTTCCCGTAGTGCCCGGAGACGATGATGACACCTCTGTTGTCGGCGACCGCCTCCCTCAGCGATGAGAGGTCTTTTTCATGGACCATGGAGAGGATCCTCTCCGAATCCGGGCAGCGAAGAAGGGAGACCACGAAGGAGGCCATGTTCACGAAAGAGGCTCTCATGAGCGTCTCTTTCTCTTGGACGCTCTTCTCGGGAAAGGCCAGGGTCAGGTTGGTCTCCAGGACCGGATAGGAAAAGGATCCGATACGGTAAAGGAGATTTCCCAGGAAGCGGGAGAAGGAGAAGACCCTCCCCTGCGGAAGAAGAAGAACCGTTCTGCGGAGAAAACGGAAGAGAAGGTATTGGCAATAATCCTTAACTTTTTTCTTCAACTCTTTCCACCAGAGCGTCAACGAAAGCCTTCTCTAATTCTACCCCTATCCTGAGAAAAGACAAACCAGGTATCACCCCTCTCACCTTCACGTAGTCTTTCTCCGTCGTTATCAGGGGAAGGTTCCATTTCAAAAGCTCCTCCCCCTCTCCCGACCTGTAAGGGTGGTGATCCCGGAAGCACCTCCTCCGCAGGACCCTCCATCCTCCCTCTTCGAGAGAGCGGAAGAACCTCTCAGGGCGGGCGATTCCACAGAAGGCGCCCACTTCCGTCCCCGGAGGCGGAGGTGTCCCCCGGTCGGCCAACAGCCCTTCGACCCGGAGCCGGTAGGGGAAGCGAAGGGTTTGGGCCGGAACTCTCTCAGAAACCTCCCCGGAGTGGAAAAGGTAATCCCCCAGGCCTAGCTCACCCAGAAAGTCCCGCCTCAAAGGGTCTTTGCTGGAGAAGTCGTGAACGAGGATGTCCAGATCCCGGGCCACGGCGAAGTGCTGGAAGCCGTCGTCCAGGAGAAAGACTCTGCAACCTTGAGCCTCTGGGGAAGCCATCCAGAGACTCCTTCGAGCCCCCACAAAGACCCTGGCCTCCGGGACCCTTCCCTTGATCAGAAGGGCCTCGTCACCCCACCGACGGGCATCTCCTCCCAGGGGAACCTCCCCTCCCCCATCCTTCGTCTCCCGCCCATAACCCCTCAGGAAAATAGCCGTGGAAATATTTCTCCTCAGGAGGGCTTCGGCCAAGGCGCAGACTAGAGGGGTTTTCCCGCTTCCCCCGAAGGTGATGTTCCCGACCGAGACAACCCTGTGCCCTGGAAAGGCCATGCCCCGAGAGAGACGCCTTCTCAGGAAGTTGATCCCTTGCAAGGGGAAGAGAAGGGGGGAGAAGAGATTCACTTGGGCAAAGTGCTCCGAACTTGGCGGAGAATCACATCCGAGGCGCCGGCCATCCCTTCGACGACCCCTTTCCCCTTCTCGCCGTGCATCTTCAGCTCATCCCGGGAGAGGGAGAGAAAGGGCCGGAGGGCCGATGCTTCGGGAAGAACCGCGATGGCCTCTTCCGCGGAGAGGTCGGCCACAAGGCTTTTAAAATTGTCGTTGTAGGGACCCGTCGTTGTCGCGACTCCATGGAAGAGAGGTTCCAGAACGTTGTGCCCGCCGTGGGGAACCAGGCTCCCCCCTACGAAGGCCAGATCGGCCAACCCGTAAATTCTCGCCAGCTCGCCCATGGTGTCCAGGAGGATCACGTCGGCCTCTTCTCCTGAGGGAAGGCTCTCCTCCAGTCCACTCCGGCGCCGGACCTTGAGACCCTTGTCGGAGAGGAACCGCTCCACCCCTTCCACCCGCTCCAAGTGCCGTGGAGCCAGAACCATTGTCCACCGGTCCCTGAAAGGGAGGTAACTCTCCAGCAGAAGGGCCTCTTCCCCCTCCACCGTGCTCCCGCAAACAAGGAGGAGCTTCCCTTCGGGAAGGTGAAGGGAACGCCTGAGAAGATCCCGCTCCTCACCGGTCATGGGAGAGAAGGGAAGGTCAGCCTTCAGGTTTCCGGAGATAACGATCCTCTCCTCGGGGACTCCGAACTCCTTGAGGAACTCCCTCCCTTCGGTGTTGGGAAGGAAAAAGAGATCAACACACCGGAAGACCCTTCGGTAGTAGAATCTAAAACGGCGGTATTTGTCGGGATCCGCGACCCGGAAGTTGACAACCCAGAGGGGCACCCCCCGTCGGGAAAACCACCAGAAGAGGTTAAGCCAGAACTCAGCCTCCGTGATCATCAGAAGGGATGGACGAAGGGATCTCTGGAAGGAAACCACCGACGGAAGAAGATCGAAGGGCCCGTAGAGAACCTCTTGAGCCGACGCTCCGTATCTCTTCACAGCCGTCACGTATCCCATCTCCGTTCCCGTGGAGAGGGTGTAGCCGATCCCCTCTTCAGAGAACTTCTTCAAAAGCGGCTGAAGGCTGATGAGTTCCCCGACGGAGACGGCGTGAATATGAACCTTCCCCTTCGGTTTCCCCTTGCGCCCGTAGAAGAAACGCCGAAGGAGGTGACCGGCCGTCCTCCCTCGGCGCCAAGAGCGCAGGAGGTAGAGGAAGAGGAGGGGCAGAAAGACGACGGTGAGAAGGATGTTATAAAAAACCATTGTCATAGGCCTATTATAGTGAGAAGAAGAGAGGAAGGCAAACACCCCTCGTTGTCTCTCCCCCTCTCCCCGGAAGAGGGCTATAATCACCCTTCGGAGGCAACAGATATGAGAACTACTCTCCCGTTTTTCCTTCTTCTTCTCCTCTCCCTTCTCTCCTTCGCGGACGACCCCCTTCAGGACCCCGCGAGGGAGAGCCGCGTCCTGGCAAGGGAGGCGGCTCTTCACCCCCAAGACTCCCGAATCCGCTCCCTGTGGGCTGAATCCCTCCTCCGGGAGGGAAAAGAGAGGGAGGCTCTGAAGCAGATGGAGAGAGCCTGGCGACTCGATGAAAGCCGGGGGGAGAGGGGGCTCCGTTACGGATGGCTTCTTGCGGAGGGTGGAGACAACGCCGGAGCCTTGAGGGTCTTCGTCGAACTGAGCCGCAGCCTCGACAGAGAGACCGCGGAAGCGGCGAAAGAGGCGGAAACAGAGCTGAGAAGGCCTCTGGAGGAGGAACTGACCAGGGTCCTTCGTTCCCTGGCCTTGTCCGGAGACGACGCGACCTTTCACCGGGAAGCGGCTGCTCTTTTAGAGAGTTTGGACAGGCCCAAGGATGCGCTGGACCACTACCTCTCCTCTTGGCGAGCCTCTCCGGAGCACCCTCTTGTCCTCTTCGAAGCGGCGCGGTTGGCCGAGACCTTGGGAGAGAGGCGCTTGGCCCTTGCGGCCCGGCAAGCCGCCTGGTTTTCCCCCTCCCTGAGGGCCCGGGAGAGGGCCCTCCGCCTTCTCAAAGGGAAGGTTCCCGATCCAGGAAGAAGGAAGGAGATTCTCTCCCTCCTGGGGGCGTCGAAAGATCCTTACCAGAGGATTTCAACCCCCAACCCCCTTCCCCTCTCTTCCCTCAACCAAGAGCTGGAACGGGAGGGGTGGATGAGGGCTTTGAGAACCTCCGGCCTGGGGACGTCCGATAGCAGGCCCTTACGGATCCTTCGTCCCGGAGACCCGGCTCCTCCCGTCAAGGAGCTTCGGGAAGAGGTGAAGAAGGGGGGGCTCCTGATCCTCGAAGGGGAAACTCCCACCGCCGAGGCCTTCGGCTTCCGCTCCCAGGGGAGGAGAGAGGGGGTCGGTTCGGGAATCTGCCTTCTCAACCCGGAAGAGGAGATCCTTTGGGCCCAGCCCCTCTCGGTTCCTCTCTTTCACACCCCCTCGGATTCCCGGCCCTTCTTCCTCCGCTCCGACTCCTCTTCTCCCCTCACTTCGGGTTTCGCCCTCGGTAAGGGAGCGATTCTCTGGAGCGCCGTCGGTCCCGGGGCAGGTGGCTACGAGCGGATTCCCTTCCTTCCCTCCTACCTGGCCTCTCTGGGCATCCGCTCCCCTTGGTCATCCCAAAGACTTTGGGCCTTTCTCGACACCTCCTACCGTCTCCACACATCCCCCTCGGTCTTGGCTAAAGGGTGGCGAAAGATGGGGGTTGCCGCCCTCCACATCGCGGGATGGCACTTTTTTGAGAGAGACCCTCAAGGGGACTCGAAGTTGCATGAGATCATCTCCGCCTGCCATCGGGAGGGTTTAGGGGTCTACGCATGGCTGGAACTTCCCCATGTCAGCGAGAGGTTCTGGGAACAGACCCCCCTCTGCAGGGAGAAGACCGCTCTCCTACAGGACGCCAAACTCGACTGGCGCAAGCTTGTGAACCTCCAGAACCCCTCCTGCGCAGAAACAGTGAAGAAGGGGGTGAAAGACCTTCTCCTCCGTTTCGACTGGGACGGGGTCAACCTGGCGGAGCTCTACTTCGAATCCCTGGAAGGGGTGACCTCCCCAGGCCGCTTCACACCCATGAACGAAAACGTCCGCCAGGAGTTTGCCGCCTTCAACGGGTTTGATCCCGCAGAGCTCTTTCGGCCGGGATCTCCTTCCCATGGGAGCGTCAACCCCAAGGGCTTAAGAAAGTACCTGGAGTACAGGGTTGAGTTGGCCGCCAAGCTCCAACAGGAGTGGATCACCGAACTCGAGACCCTCCGGACGGAAAAGCCCTGGTTGGAGATCGTTCTCACCCACGTGGACGACCGTTTCGACACAAGGATGAGGGATCTGATCGGGGCCGACGCCGCCAAACTCCTGAGGTTCACGGAGAACAGAAGGGTGACCTTCCTAGTCGAAGATCCTGCCACGGTCTGGCACCTGGGGCCGGAACGATACCCCGAGATCGCCGACCGTTACGCCCCCCTCACTTCCCATCCGGAACGGTTGGCGGTGGACATCAACGTTGTGGACCGTTTCGGTGAAGACCTTTTCCCGACGGTCAAACAGAGGGGGAGCGAGCTGTTAAGCCTCGTCGCCCTGGCCTCATCCGCCTTCCCTAGGGTGACTCTCTACGCGGAAAACACGGTCTCCCCGGAAGACAGCCCCTTCCTCCCCGCGGCGGCCTCCGGAGGAGTCAGTCTCAAGAGGATCCCCAATGGTTTTGAGGCGACCCTTCTCAGGCCCGCCAAACTCCTCTTCCCGGGCCCCCCTCTCCTGGACGGAAGGCCCTGGCCCCTGACGGATGGCTTCACCGTCACACTCCCAGCCGGGAAGCACCGCCTGACGAGAGCCGCCGTACCGCTCCCCTACTCTCTCCTGGGCCTGAACGCCGACATTGAGGAGGCCGAGGTCGGCCAAGGATGGATAGAGATCGTCTACAGAAACGAAGGAAGAGTGTGGGCGCTTCTCCCCTCTCCCCCGGAGAGGGTGGAAGTGGAGGGAACCCCTTGGGAGGGGGAGAGGATCGACCGGGAAGGAGGCGGGATAAGCCTCTCCCTTCCGGAGGGGAAGAGACGGGTCAGACTCTTCTTCCGACACTCCCCTCAGGCAGGACAACGGGCGCAGACGGAAGTGAAGAGGGTGGTGCTCAGGTAGCGGTCTCCCCTGTCCGGAAAGAGAACCACCAGGGTTCCCCCCTCCAACTCTTTCATGAGCTTCAGGGCTCCCGCCAAGGCCGCCCCGGAAGACATTCCGGCGAAGATTCCCTCTCTGGTCACCAGGGCCCTGGTCATCTCGTAGGCCTCTTCGTCGTTAACGGTGATCTTTCTGTCTATCCTCTGAGAATCATAGATTCTGGGGACGATAGCCTCGGAAAGGTTCTTGAGGCCTTGGATCGTATGGCCGGGAGGTGGTTCGATTCCGACGATTTCCACGGAGGGAGAGAACTCCTTGAGGGCCCGGGAGGCCCCCATGAGGGTGCCGGTCGAACCGATCCCGGCGACAAAGTGGGTGATCCTCCCCTCCGTCTGCTCCCAAATCTCCGGTCCCGTAGTCCGGTAGTGAGACTCCGGGTTAGCGGGGTTGGAGAATTGGTCGGGCATGAAGTAGAGGGAGGGATCGGAAGAGGCGAGGGCGCGGGCACGGAGGATTGCCCCGTCGGTCCCTTCGCAGGCTGGTGTCAGGACGACTTCGGCTCCAAAAGCCTCGAGGATTCGGCGTCTCTCGACGCTGACACAGGAGGGCATGAAGAGTTTGACCCGGTAACCTGAAACGGCTCCCAACATGGCCAAGGCGATACCGGTATTGCCCGAGGTCGGCTCAACAATCACCTTCTCCTTCGTGAGAAGGCCATCCCTTTCAGCCTTGTCAACCATGAAGAGGGCCGGACGGTCCTTGACAGACCCACCGGGGTTGGCACCCTCCCACTTGGCGAATAGCTTGACCCGAGGGAAGAGGGCTCCCAGGTTCGTCAACTCGATCAAAGGCGTATGGCCGATGGCGTCCCGTAGGCTCATCTCTTCTCCTCCCAGAAGTTAGTCCGGTAAAGCCGGTAGAGCTCCCAAACCCTATCGACTCTCTCTTCCAACCTCCTGCTCAGGGAACTGACGCTCTCCCCGTCCCTTTGTGATACCGCGTTCTCAAGGCTCTCCAAGAGGGATGGATGCCCCTTGTCGGAGTGGACGATCTCTTCCCGGGCCTCTTCAATCTCCCTCCAACGCTCCTTGTCCAAGGAGTTCTCTCTCTGCGACCGCTCCATGTGGGCCAGGGAGGAGCGGATCTCCGGTACGACCTTCTCTCCAACCTCCCTGAACCACTTGTTCAGGACCGTACTCTTGAAAGAGAGGAGGATGGTCCTATCCATGGGCGTGTTTCTGTAGAGTGAGGGGACCTCGCTTTCGCTGTTCTCGAGGGCCCTGAGGGGCTCCAAGATCTCCCAAACCGTCGTGGGAGGACGTCCGAAGAGCCTCTCCCTGTCCCCTAAGGGAAAATCCGTAAAAATATCCTTGTCCGTGCAGTACTCCCGGTCCTGCCTCAGGTAAGGGGAGGGTTCTCCCCACGCCTTCGTCAGCTCTTTGTGGAGGCTCTCCTCATGGTGTCCGTTGGAATAACGAATCCCTTCGGCCATGGCCAGGAAGAAGGCGGAAACGGCCAGGTAGGTGTTCGTGTGGGGGTTAGGCGCCCTCACCTCGAAACGGAGAGAGAGGGGGTCGGCGGATCGGACCACCCCGATCAACACGGTCCTGTTACGAGAGGGGGAAGAGGGATCACGCCCCAGAGAGGCGACAGGGCAGATAGGGGCTTCGAACCCGGGCTTCAGCCTCTTAAGAGCGGTCAAGGAGTGGGTCACGAAGGGGTTGATGTCGGACCAATTCTTCAACAACCCCATGAGAGCGCCGTAACCCCAGGAGGAGAGAAAGCTCTCCTTCCCCACAGGGGCAAGGAGGTTGATCCTCCTCCCGCTCTTCAAGAGGAGGCCCATCCCGACATGGCAATGCTTCCCAGAACCGGCCACTCCTTCCACGGGCTTAGCCGAGAAGGTCGCTTCCAAACCACGCTTTCGGAAGACCTCCCGAACCAGACTCCGGGCGAGGATGTCGTTGTCCGCGGTGGTGAGGGGATCGGCAAAACGCCAATCGATTTCCAGTTGCTCCATCACATCGTCCAAGGCCCCTCCCTTGGTCATCCGGGCCTTGACGCCGCCGACCTCCTTATGCCCCATCTCCGGTTCCAGGCCGTAGCGTCCGAGAAGGAGGAGAACCTCCTCCAGACCGCTCCGTACCTCGCCTTTGACCCGTTTCCAGTAGGACTCCTTCAGAGTTTGAGAGAGGGAGAGATCCTCCGAGCTGACCCTGGCCGCTGGGGTCCTCACCCAGAACTCCAGCTCCGTTCCGAGGGTGAAGTAGAGGTCGTCGATCTCCGTCTCCCTGACTTTGAGAGCCTTCAAAAAACTTTTGTCCTGAACAAGGAGAGGAAGGAGGGTTCTGCGCAGATGGTCCTGGGTCTCCCGCATCACCGACCTTGAGCAGACAAGTTTTCCCCGATGGCGGAAGAAGATCGGGATCCGAAGGGTCGAGACAGGCTGCCCCTCCCAGAGGAGGTCCGGATTAGCGTCTACGATCCATCTCCCTTGGAAATCGATGACAAAGTCGACCTTGCCGTCGTTCAGGGAGGCGATCCCTTCGAGGCTGACCGAAGAGCCGTCGGTTTGGATTCCTCCGGTATAGATCTCTTCCCTCTTCTTGAGAAAAACATCAACGGGGATTCTTTCGTCCGTGTCGTTCCCAAGAAAGTCGACACCCACCAGAGAAACGAAGCGCACCGCCGGGTTCTGGAGCAGAAACTCCTTGATACGGTCTCCCTTCTTGAAGTGATCCTCTACCCAATAGACGGCCATCGTATCCCTCCTGGTTCCCAATTGGCAGTAGTCTATTCCCACCGGAAGGACCTGTCAAGTCTGGAAAGGGTCAGGTTCTGAAGAGAGAGAG
>Ga0116170_10004005_pt1 | contig 13623 bp, 26 predicted proteins | sample AD_JPNHW1_MetaG_FD_89797 | JGI IMG/M metagenome (GOLD analysis project Ga0116170, IMG submission 89797) | Active sludge microbial communities of municipal wastewater-treating anaerobic digesters from Japan - AD_JPNHW1_MetaG | ecosystem: Engineered > Bioreactor > Anaerobic > Digestate | place...
ACTATGCCATTGTATGATAAGGCTCTCATTGGAGGGGCTGATCATATTATGGCACATGCCGCAGTTGGGCAACTCAACCATAACTGCATTATGAAGTCATTTGGAAATTGCCAAATTGTACATCATTCCTCTCGCCCTTTCCACGATCTATAGTGTGAGGGTGACTTTCAAGAAATACTTGGAAGAGAGGAAGGAGTACAATAATGCGGTGGCCAATGACCCATATTATCACTCGCACTTTCGCGTTGGGGACATTGTATATGCAATGTTCATTGCAGGATGTCCTGTGATCAACATCTTCACCGCAGTCTTCCGAGCAATCCCTATGATTTGTGGCAACACATACACCTTCCTCTGTGAGACATTTGACTTTAAGCTGATCCCTGACCATACGCCCAACAAAAGGATAAGCAACGTGGCACTGAATCTTGAAAAACGCACCAAAACTTCCATTTAGTGGTATTATATTCTAAATACGTAATGAAAAATAAACAAAAAGGAAATGAAATGAATAGTTTAAAAGTCAATCAAATTTCAAATAAGTTTAATAGAAATTCTTGGGTACATGTGTTTCTTATGCTGGTTCTCATGTTTTCAATGTTATTAGTGTCAAGAGTTGAGGCTAATCCAACAACTGCCGACTCTTTGCCACATTGGAAATTACAATGGTCAGAAGAGTTTAATGTTCCTGGTGCATTGGATACTTCAATTTGGGGTTATGAATTAGGGTATCGTAGGAACAATGAATTACAGTATTATACTAACAGCACTAAAAATGCGGTAGATACTGCAGGATATTTGCGCATCAGACTAATGCGAGAATCTATAGGTGGGAAGAATTGGTCATCTGCAAGTGTAATCACTCAAGGTAAGAAAACATTCACTTATGGTCGCCTTGAAGTTCGAGCAAAGCTTCCCCTTGGACGAGGATCTTGGCCTGCTATTTGGTGTATGGGTATTAATGGTACTTGGCCAGCAAATGGCGAAATTGATATTATGGAATATGATTTAAACCAATGGGGAGGGGACAATAACTTAATTCGGCCATATAGAGTCGTGGGGACTGCACACTGGTCCAATTATACCTCACAACATAAGGCATATTCAAGAGATATTAAGATTGATGACCCAACAAAAGAGTTTCATACATATTCTATAGAATGGGATTCAGTAAGTATTAGATGGTTTTATGACGATCAATTGTATTCTACTCTAGACATATCATCAAACGATTTCGATGAATTTCGTCAACCACAATATTTATTATTGAATCTTGCTTTAGATGAACACTCAGATTCTCCAGGAAAAGACACTATGGATTATTTAATTGACTATGTTCGCTATTATCAATTAGACCCAACTACTGTTCGACATCTCCCACCAGTAGCATCATACGATTACGTCAATAGAGCATATGCAAATGATACTGTTGAATTTTCTGTAAGTGTTGAAACAGATAAACTTCCTAACTTTCCTTTGACATATAAGTGGGAATCTGCGAAGATTTCACACCCTTATACAATTCTTACACCAAATAAACAATCTTCACGTTTGTTATTTCCAAAGCCAGGTGAGTATGTACTTTGGTGTACGGTGAGCGATAAGCAATATTCTAATTTAGCGTATCTCTTTTATGTTGTTGGTAGTGAAGCCGCAATGGCAAAACCATCCTCAACAACTTTTTCAGATTCTATTGTGGTTCGCTTAACACACACTAACCCAAACACAAAAATTTATTATACACTTGATGGTTCAGATCCAACTACAAGTTCTTCGGTGTATGATACTTCACATGCCTTTGTTTTTCATAGTAGTATTACATTAAAGACATTGGCGGTTGAGGTTGGATTTTACCAAAGTAAGGTTACAACTAATCGTTATACTCAGAGTTTGTCAAGTGTGGATACTACATACAAAACACCAAAACGCCCATTAATTGTATCAAACAATTCTGGAATTAAAATTCAAGAAGATAGTGAATTTACCGCAACTATATATAATCTTAATGGTACTATTCTGGAACACGGAAATAGTAATAATGGTGTATGGAAATGTGGTTCAATTAAGTCTGGAGTTTTTATTGTTCGTGTTCAGGGGGCTAATATTGCTCCAACTAATATTCGCATAGTTCAATAAGAATGAAAATAAAATCTTTGTGTAGTATATTATCAAAGATTTTATTTTCAATGTTAATATATATATAATACTGGGGAAATAAAATTGAAGTAGAGAGTGTGTATTAATCTGGAAGATGACGCTGGAGTTAGTGAAATTTCAAGTATTAACGCAATACTTAAGTACAAGCACAATAGGTTCTTTGCTAAACTATACTTCAGAATTCAAGTATTTGAGGCCAACCAATTTCTCGTTGACATTATGAATGGTCCTAATGAGAGTGATCGGGTGGTATATCGCGTACAATTCAATCACATGACACCTGTCAATATTGAAAATCACATTGATAAGGTGTTTATGCGAAAATGTTTCATTTAACAACACATAAGAAATAGCCAAAGGAAATAATATATGGAACGAGTAACCATTAATAGATGTTCTTTCTCTGAGTTATTTCATTTTGCTGAAAAGGAATATGGAATTTCTTGGAATGAATGTAATAACTTATTTTTCAGCCAAGAACATCTCACATATCAGAGAATTAATAATGTCAATATTTCTGAATTGCTTGATGGAATAGATTTGGCCGAATATGACCCAGACTATGAAAACTGGGATATTGATGGAGATTTTGAGAATTGGAATAGGGTGGCTTGGGCAGTGATTAATAAGGGGCGTGATTTTGTTCTTAATCACGAGATTAAACTATATCTAATCATTGCACATTTTCTCCTCGTAAATAATGTAAACGATACCGAAATTGACTGCACATGAGTGAGAACATCAACCCCAAAAAATCCCAAATAGTTAAGAAAAAGATAACTAAGGATCAAATTGACGAACAATATATTCTAGTTATTGAGGCATTAACTAAGATTTACCAGGAAAGCAAACTTCAAACTAAAGCTAAAAGGGCCAATTGGGGAAAAGTAAAAAAGTTGACCCTTGAGTGCGAAAGTGTTAAGCTTGAACTACACACCATGCTAGAGAACTATCAAAATTAAAAAGTACATTGACGCACTAAACCAAATACAAAACTAGGAGAAACCATGTTTAAGCATCTTTTTAGGGTATCAAAGTTCCCTTCATCTAACAACCCTATCACCAAATTCCTCTTTAAAAGGCAATTTCCCCTCTATGAAGAAGGCGTAACCGAATACTACTTCACTACTGGTAAGGATAAAATTGATGCGCTACATTCTACAAATATCCTTACAGTTAAAGTAACGTCAAATAAATTGTTTAAGGCTAATGGTTATTATAATGAATTCGACACTATGTATTATTGCAATAAGAAATGCATTTTGACACTTGGAATTACAGGGGACTATGCTAATCTTTTTGCGGAGCCTATCAGCAAGGATAGGAAAAACCAAATACTTCAAGCAATTGAGGATCAAAGAATTATTGAAAACGACGCCAAAGAACGTGCAAAGGTTCAAGCTGAACTGGACAAGATCCAAAGGCTTATTGATAGGGAAACTCTTATTAAGACCAAAACCAAACAATTTCAAGACATAGTAAAACTCACCTTTGAGAATTTTCAAAACATTTTCCCATTCACTGATAAAGGAATATTCTTAGCCTCTAATGCCGGAACCTTGGCATATCTGAATATTCAATATGGCCCTAATGATTATCGTAGATATTCTTTTACCTACTATTCAAACAATGTTCTAGAAACATACATCAATGAAGCAATGGCAGTTGCTCTTATTGGGGACTATGTGAATACTTGTACAAAGGCGCTTAATGGGGAATGTAGTGCCGAAGCTTCTTTGCTTAATAAAATCTCTGAAATGCTGGACAGTCATAAAGCGTAAACAATACTAAAGAGGCCATCTTCATATGGGATATTTCGTAGAATTCTCAGCCGAGTTTGATCATTATAATGGCCCAGGTATTGTGGGTAGGATTGAAATAAGGACTGGCACCCCTAGACATATTCAACAAACAGTAGTTCTAGTCTTAGGTGACGAAGAAGTTGTATTAATGACTGTGGCTCGCGACCAATGGGGAGTATGGTATGAAGTCATGAATGCACTCATTGATAATGAGGGAAAGTTGAGTCCTTATCTGCCATCAACAACAATTGCCCAAGAGGATGGAACTCGATCCTTCCTAGATGCACTAATAAAGGCATTAACTCAGCTAAGAAATTGTAATGAAGTTGATACTAAAGAGGCCAAACTAATAAAAGCAAATGTCCAAGAATTTGAATTAGGAGATTGACATGGACGCTCTATGTGGGTTCAAAGTCTTTAATTGTGAGAACTTCCTCCCTGGTATGGGCTATCCGGAAATTAGTAGGTGTACTGTGCTCGCAGAAACCGCAGAAGTGGCACTAGGGCTCGCTCTGGAACAGTTTCCTAAGATGCCCCATAACAACTGGACGGTGGACGAAGTCAAGCTCACAGGGCGCTCCCAGGTCCTTTTTGATATGCATGAAAGCCACTAAATGAAAAATGCCGAAAAAGGGTTTAGACGAGTCACTGTTAGACTAGAAGTCGATTACGATCTCGAAATTCCAAATATTATGAAAATGGATGAAGTTAAAGATCTTCTAGTTCAATACTTCATGGATGAACATCAAATAGAAAGTACCGGCATCACCGTCCATGATAGAAGCGACGACAGACTCATTAGAACTAGGAAATTTAAATGAAAAAGCCAAAAACTCTCAAGGGAGTTAAAAGAGCAGAGTTCTGCCAAATGATCGTAAAGACTACTGCAAGAATCTTTGCCACCATGCTCAATCCAGGCTTCGTAGGACCTAATTGGAAATTCACTCCTGAGAATATTACTCGTCTAACTTGGACAGGCTTTTATGCATGTGGGTATGATAAAAACGATTTAATTGTATTATATCCAGGATTGCCAGATACATTAACCTTGGAAAAGTTCTGGGAACAGGAAAGTCGCAAATACGCTAAAGAGCTAATTGAACACTCAGGGCTTAGTGATGTTAACACCATTAAAATCATAAAAAACCTTTAATATAAAGAAAACTACATATGAGTGATCAATACTCCAAAATGGAAAATCCAACTACATTTCGTGTACCTTCGGGAAATGGCACTGAAGAGCATATTGTTCATGTTGTAGAGTATTATAGTATGGAGGGCGTGATCAATGCAAAATATGATGAGATAATGTTTTGTGTAGATCCTATTAGAAACATTGATGTGGACTATTCAATTAATGGAATTAAAAGCGGAAACACTCTTATTAAGAAAACATATAACTCAGATGTGGTTATTGTAAAAATAGGAAATGAATATAAAATACAGAAAAGTAGATTCTACAACGGGACTGTATCTGGACGTTCACTATCCGCAACCCCAAGCACAGAACAAACTACCCCACCCAAACAAAAGAAAAAACCTAACAAGAAAATAGCCCCTCCAATCGGAACGATCTATAATTGAAGCAGAACAAACCGCTAAAGAATGCTTAAAGCAAATTTGGAATTAAAACAAAGAAATGGCTCATGAGTGACAATTACATCCATAGAATAGATCATAATAATATAGTGAAAGGAATCCTGGAAGGCAAATTAATATATGCCGCCTGCCTAAGCTGTAATGGATCTGGACGCGAAAATTGGAATGAAAATGGAGTAGATGTCAGACCTGGAAACTCTAATGACCCAAATAGAGAAAATGGAAATTGTGAAACTTGTAATGGCCTTGGATATGTAGTTAGAGTTGATAATAGATAATTAAATCAAAATAATCAATAAAGGAAATCAATATGGAAGCCCTCGTCGCCCAGGTAGAATATCAAAAAATCAAATACGATGGAATTCACTGCTCCCAAAATTGTACACATCTCGAAAATGGACTATGCAATATCTTTGGAAGAGAACTGAATGAACCTAAATCAAACGGATTCCCTAAGACTAGACTAAACGCCTGCATTGAGGCCGAAACGCTGGCTAAAAGATTGATTACCGAAATGGTGAGTGATTAACTATGAGCCTCCTAGGATACAGTTACGACTACACAAACCATAAAATCATCGAACACTATAGAGAATCAATTCCAAATAACTATGAATTAAGAGCTACATAGTGGGGAATATTTAAAAGAAGAACTCAATAGCATATGAATAGGAGATTCCTTTAAGATTTATGGCGAAGCCTATAGAGAATTGAATGATATATGGCGAAGCTGTAGGGTAGGTGTTTTAAGATCTTACTGTGGCATTTTTAAGATTCCTTTAAGATTCCTTTAAGATTCCTTTAAGATTCCCTTAAGATTTATGGCGTAGCTGATTTAATTGAATGTGGGTGAGTATGGGTAAAAGTGGTTAAAAAAGGGTCCTATGCTAAAAAATACTACTCGGAAATTTTAAGAAAACGCCGAAAACGAAATTAAATTAATTTAATCATATTCACAAGTTATCCACATTCTATTAACATATGTGTTGATAAATAATGATTAATCTTCAATAATTAGTGCTTGATAAAATTTCACACCCTCTAAGTGCTCGCGCAATAAATCAGTCAGCATAATCTCAAAAATAAAAACTCACAATGAATCTCACAATAGTCTCAAAATAGCTTCGCAATATATTTCCCAATAACACTCAAAGGAACTAGTGACAATCCTTTGAATTTTTATTACATTGTAATTGTAGTTGTTTCATTTTACAAGGAGTAATAGAATGAGTGATCCGAAGCCTACTGGTATATACATGTTGAAGTGGTTGGATGCGTATGGTCGTGGAACTGGCGGTAATCATCCTTACCAGTATGATTTGCCCAAGGATGGAAAACCAGGAAATTGGCATTCAATCAAGAACAAGAAACCTATTAAGACATGTGTAAATGGGTTTCACTGTACCACTTTAGAGTCCTATAAATTCTATTCAGACTATGGTCCTAGGTTGTTTATTGTAGAGGTTGCTGGATCTTTTGATTGTCATGAAGATGAGCAGAAGGTGGCCTTTAAGCATATTAGGATTATTCGTGAATTGCCTGTGAAGGGAATTAAGACTTATCACCCTGAGATTGATCATAAGCGTAAAGTTGACATGCCTGCTAACGTTGCACATAGGATTATATGTGGTAATAGTGGTATTGTTGGTAGGGACTCTTTTGCAGTAATTTAAGTGAGGAATATTTCGATGAGTGATCCAAAGCCTACTGGCGTGTACATGTTGAAGTGGTTAACTAAAAGTGGACGTGGAACTGGAGGTCCTGGGTATTACCAGTATGACTTGCCCAAGGATGGAAAACCAGGGAAGTGGCATTCAATTGATAATAAGAAGAAAATCAAGGTATGTCAGAACGGATTTCACTGTGCTCCTATGAAGGAATATCGTAATTTTTCGGATTATGGTCCTAGGTTGTTTATTGTAGAGGTTGCAGGATCTTACGATATTGCTGTAAATCAGAATAAGGCGGCATTTAAGCATATTAGGATTATAGAGGAAGTACCTGTCAATAGTATGGGCTCTGCAATGGATCGTAGTAAGATGCCAAAATTGCTTTCTAAGGTAATTAAATCTCTTTTTTCTTATGAATTGCATGGGATTATTCGTCAAGGGGAATTTAAGTGAGAACTTACTATGCATTGAAGTGGGTAGATTCTAAGGGTAGAGGAACTGGAGGGAGTCGTCCCTATCAGTATGATTTACCTAAGAGGGGGAAACCTGGGCGTTGGCATAGGAAGCATAAGGAAGCTATTAGGTTATGTGAGAATGGATTTCACTGTACTGGATTATCGGACTATGCTGAATTCAGTGATCTTGGTCCTAGATTGTTTATTGTAGAAATTAAGGGGAAATTTTCATCGTCACATACGAAGGTAGCTGTTGAGGCGATGCGATTCATTGTAGAGGTTCCAATTTCCAAGGATGAATCTGGTGAATTAAATACAGAATGGATTGATGATTCTGGATTTGTAAGAGTTACTGATAGTATTTTTGCTAAAATCATAATTAAGTATGTTTTTAAATATTCCAATAAATTAGTAAATGGTGGAGTTATTATGGCATCCTTTAGTGGAGGATCTGGGACAATTGGTAAGGATATCTTGGGGAAATATTTTCCAATTTCATTGCCTAGCTGTTAGACGTTGAGTGATTTTTGGGTTACATTGTGGGTAGGATGATTGAAAAGTCTCTAGTGAAGATTGCGTAGTCATTGTGAGATGGGAATCGCTTTGTCTTCATTAGTAAGGGAAATAGATTAAGTTCTTTGTAGTCTCTATGAGGCTACCCCTGGAGGATCTGTAGGAGTTTACTCTTACAGGTCCTTTTTGTTTTTGGTGCATCTTTTGTTGCTTATTTGTTATAGTTGAGCAATGCAAGCAAGAAAAATTTCATTAACTGACATTGAAAAGTATTGGAACTATGATTTAGGTACCAATGAATTAATTCCAACTGAATATGCAATTATGAATAATAAAAAGACTAAATTGTTACTGGTAGGTAACTATAAGAAAATTCCGATAAATGGGATATATTACATGTATCATCGAATACTATATCAATTATATTACAGATTTGAGAGACTAAATGAATGTGACCTAATTGATCATATTGATGGAAATTCGCTGAATAATGACATTAATAATTTGAGAAGATCTAATAAATCTGAAAATGGATGTAATAGAGTATTAGCACAGAAAAACAATAAACTCGGATATAAGAATATTTCATTAGTTCCTGGAGGATATCGAGTATGTATTGCTAAGAAAGGCAAGAAAAGATATTCTAAATGTTTCTATAGCTTAGAATTAGCAATACTTCATCGAGATGAAAAATTGAAAGAATATCATGGAGATTTTATGAATTTAGGATATTGTGAATGGGCAGATATTAAAGATGAGTGAGTTAATTAGTATTATTGCTGATTTTAATATAATTGAGTGATTCTTTATTTATTGAGTGCCCAGGGGATGATTTAATGGGATTGAATTTGAAGGTGCATTTAGTATAGAGACTCCGTTTTGTCAAGAGGGATTTTGTCTAGAATTTTCTACTTTGACAGATGGGTTTGTTTTGCTTACATTGATCTTGTCGAAAGGTTGGGAATGTCGAGATTCTCCAACTACACCTAGCTAACTTTCGTTAGGTTCGGCTATGACGAAAAGGAATGTTGGTGGGCCTTTAGTCTAAAATATTCCCCAACAGTGGTCCTACCAGATTTCAGTGTCTAGAAGTAGGGGGGCTTAGACCATAGGTAAAGTACTGAATATCTCTCACAAGTTGCTAGTGGGATGAACTCGCAGGGACTTCTAAACTCAAATTTAGATGTCCAAGTAATACTTGCGGATCAAATGTGGTCCGAAAGACCCCTTTGAGAGGCAAGTGAATAGATTGGTACCCTATTCTAGGAGAAACCTCTTCAGCCACCAACTGGAGAGGTTTTCTGATTTTATACCTTGACAGACTTGTCGAATTGCCATACATTAGGGGAGTCAGGAAGAATTTTCTTCAACAAATTCACAGGAGGTTGCTCATGTATGTTTTGATGAATAAGACAGGCACTGCTGTTTTCCTGGGATATTCCCCAACTGGCCGTATTCGTTGGGGGCAATTGGATGAATTGAAGGAGGAGCCTACTGGATTTCAGTTGACGATCTTCAAGGATCCTTCTTTGCAGATTGAAGTAATGAAAAATCAAGATTGTCCTGTGTTGGTGGTTGCCGAACCCTTGGAGAAGCTATTGGCTTTCATTGGAGGTGAACAGTGAGCCCTTTGACATTGACCTTTTTGGTGGGATTTATTGGGATTGCTTTCATCTATGCGGTGTATTCTCTCAACCTTCTCATCAAGAATGGACAGGTTCCATTGGAGAAGTCAAAAGTGATTGACCATTCCAAGGTGAATCCTGCCCCAAATCCTTTGATGGATGCTCGACTGGTGTTTGGATGTACTGCAATGGTTAGGGACTTTATTCCATGGGGTAATGGTGAGATTCATATTACTCACTGGATGGGGCCTGTTGACATCATTGGATACGATAATTCCAAGAAGTTGTATATGACATCTGTTGGGGAGTTCTGTGATGCTCGTCCTTTAACTGAAGAAGAGAAGACCAAACATGCTCGTAATTGGGCTCACGCATTGAAAATTGTTGAGGAGCACTAATATGGGCTACAAGGAACTTTTCAAGAAGTACTTTGAGATGGGCTATTCGGGGCGTGAAGCTCAGAGGATGGCGAATCTTCAATTGAGGGATCGAGAGAAGATAAATAGAATGACTCAAAGGGAATTGGTAAAACACTGTATCAATAAGCCCTTGTGTATGTAAGTCTTGGATGTTTAATTCGTTGAGTGCGTAGATGGTCTCTATAGGCGGAATGACGAATTTTCGTTATTCCTTTCTATAGTCAACTTGAATAATGCATTTAGTATAGAGACTCCGTTTTGTCAAGAGGGAATTTGTCTAGAATTTTCCACCTTGACAGGGGACAATTCCTTACTTACATTGCTCTTACCGAGACAGCACAAACATATTGGCCAGTAGAGAGACTGACCAGTGGAAAGGTTCCCGCGAGGATCTTTTAGATAATGTTTTGGGACATCTAGAGTAATCATTATTGCACGATTTCCGACGCAATTGATTGGTAATGATGGTTGGGAAGGCCCCTCTGAAGATAGAGGGGTCTTTTCTTTTTGCCCTATTTTTAAGGCACTATCTAACGTATATGAGTTTAATGATCTAAAAATAGTACTTTGACAGCGTCGCGATTTTTGCTTACATTGATAGTGTCGAGAAGGGTAACTCATTGAGCAATCTCTAAACTATCTACCCAACTAAAATTGGATGATAGGGTTACCTAGTAAACCGATACTCGCTTCCGAGTGAAGTCCTAGTAGGTAGAAGGATAGCTTGAACGGACCTCTCGAATGTTGCAATCCCGCCTGATAGACGTAATCTATCACAAATTTGACCCTCATGTAGGGTTTGACATACGGAACACTAGACACGAAAACAATCCTGATCTATGTGTTGACCATTCTTCCCACCGAGTTGTAAACTAGGCAGGTATACGAACGGGAAGAACATTTTGAAAATGAGCCTAGTAACCATTCTGGGAAAAGTTGGCAAGGGATGGGCAAGGAAGTAATGGGCCAGCTTAAAACCCTCTCTGGGAAACTAGGGAGGGTTTTCTGATTTTATACCTTGACAGACTTGTCGAATTGCCATACATTAGGTGTACGAAGAATTTTCTTCAAACCCAAAGAGGAACCAATGGAAATCCCAAAGACACTGTTCACAATTGCAACGGGATCTCGGCTTGGAGCCCACACCACTTGCATTGCCGCCACCATTGAGCAGTTGATCCAGGAGGTTGACAGTACTCTGGCCTGTGATGAGCAAATGCTTCGTGAAATCATTGAGGAATACAACGAGACTGCAACTGCCATGAATCGACCCTTGTACCAAGGGCTTGACAGTGACTTTAGCTTTGCTTTCATTGTCAAGAATGACCCTCGCACCGACATGGGTGGCTGGGGTTGGGCATGGGAGTGGGTTGATTCCCTAGGGCGTGATGACAACGCATATTTGAACATTTCCGTCCATGTCTGGACTGGACACTACTTCAACACCGAGGGATAGTACCTTGACAAAGTTCTGATTTTGTTTACTTTAGGGTAAAGAGAATCATCTCTAACCAAGGAACGAAAAATGAACAGGGACATTCTTCTCAATACCATCTGTCGATACCATTGGGTTGTTTCCGTCATTCGGGACACTCACAACTATCGAGCCAGCACGTTCACTTACAATCTCAAGGATCGGCCCTTGTGCGACCTGGAACGTGAAGTGATCGAAATGTACAAGGTTTTGAAGGGTGAAATCATTCGGGCATTGACTGTTCGACTCAAGCAGTACGAATCCAACCGGAAGAGTCATGTGGAACAGAAGACCGCTGACAAGCAGTTCTATCGGTTCCTTCAAGCCACTGGCTACATTCTGGAAACGGATCCTTGGAAGCTCCCCATGCATCGCTTGTTGAAGATCTACAGTGTCTACTTCAAGGATCTGGATAAGCTCAAAAAGGACCTTGACAAAAAGAACCAATCCCCCTACATTGGGTAATAACTAGAATTTTCTAGGGAGGAAATCATGGTCAGTCAATACGCAGATCTCAGCATTCGACACGTCACCAAAAGGGATGCTCAGTTTCTCAAGTCGGCAGTCTACCTTACCAATCCCCTTGAAGGAGTTGGACAGGTTTACCAATATGACAATGGAGTGTTCATTTCCCTGGGCGAAGAGGATGAACCCATCAGTGAGGAATTTTCCGAGCACTTCAAACACCTTGTCAAGTGTTGCAGACTTGCCGGATGTACTCTGATTCGTCTTGATTTGGATGCTCCGATCAGCGAATATTTGCCGCTTCTGACTTGATAACCTTTACAGTCGTCTCGATTTGAGTTACATTGTGGGAGTAAGGAAAAGGTAGCCTCGGAATCCACGGATACCGACTACGGAGCCTTTTAATTCAGGTAATGTAGAAGTTATTGACGGATCGAACCAAAAATCGAACCAAAAGACCCTTCTCTAACCTTTCCCCAGAAAACCCTTCCAAGGTAACACTTGGAGGGGTTTTTTGTACCTTGACAGCCCCTAGCTTTTTGCTTACATTGATAGGGAGTGATTAAAGGTGAGGTCCTTAAAGCTCCCTATGAGATACCTAGGTCCAGTACGCCTCTTGAAGGTTGGAAGCAACCTTAGGATAGTCATTTGATATAATACTACCTCCAAATGCCCCTTCAAGGTAACACTTGGAGGGGCAATTTGTTTGTGCCTTGACAAAACTTCAGATCGACCTTACATTGATAGTGACGGAGAATTTTCTCCAAACAACAAGGAGCGCGTCATGCAAAAGGGTACTTTTGTTTCTGTCTGGGATGGCGGATATGAGATTCGAACGGCCTGCGATTTTGACTATGAAAAGAATCTCATTGAAAATGTGGAATTCTCCGATGGTTCCAACGATGACAGGGTTGACCAACTTGATCGGGAATATGTGGAGGATGCCGAAGGGAACGAGTATGAGGTCTGTACCGAATGCCATGAGAAGTTCCTGAAAGGCCAAATGTTCCCTAGCAAGGTGAATGATACGGTATTGGAAGAGAAGGTCGTTTGCCCCAATTGTCACGAAGAGTAATAAGTACCTTGACAAAGTCGTAAGAGTCCTTACTTTATTTTGAAAGGGGAAGTGTCCCTGGAATTGAGGCTATATGAAATTCCGTATAAATTCGGAAGTCTTTGTTCGTTTGGTTCGAGGTACAAGTGAACGTATGAGCATCACTGCAACCCAAAAGAAGATGTTTGGATCCACAGGTACTATAGTGAAGGAGTTTGAAAATGGATATTTCCTAGTAAAACACAAAACAGGAGAATTCCTTTGGCATGAGTCTAGCCTAGCTCTGGATCGACTAGCGACAAGCTTTGGGATTAAGCCTTGACAGATTAATGGAAATGGCTTACATTGATAGTACTGGGGATGTTCCCAACTAAACAGGAATCACTATGCA
>Ga0116170_10004007_pt1 | contig 13621 bp, 21 predicted proteins | sample AD_JPNHW1_MetaG_FD_89797 | JGI IMG/M metagenome (GOLD analysis project Ga0116170, IMG submission 89797) | Active sludge microbial communities of municipal wastewater-treating anaerobic digesters from Japan - AD_JPNHW1_MetaG | ecosystem: Engineered > Bioreactor > Anaerobic > Digestate | place...
GGTGAATATGGAGCAAAAATCAAAGGAGTTGATCAAATTGACTCAGCTCCAGAAGAAAAAGCTCGTGGAATCACGATCGCTCTTTCTCACAGTGAATACTGGACTCCTGCACGTCACTATGCTCACATTGACGCTCCAGGACACGCCGACTACATTAAGAACATGATTACTGGTGCTGCTCAAATGGACGGTGCTGTTATCGTTGTTGCTGCAACAGACGGTGTTATGCCACAAACACGTGAACACATCCTTCTTGCAAAGCAAGTTAACGTTCCAAAAATAATCGTATTCTTGAACAAGTGTGATATGGTTGATGATCCAGACATGCTTGATCTAGTTGAAGAAGAAGTTCGTGATTTACTTACAAAACAAGGATTTGACGGTGCAAATGCTCCAGTTATTCGAGGTTCTGCGCTTAAAGCTCTAGAAGCTACAAGTAATGATGATGAATGGGCAAAGAAGATCTTGGATCTTGTAAATGCACTTGATACATATATCCCAGTTCCTGAAAGAGATGTTACTAAATCTTTCTTGATGCCTATTGAAGACATCTTCTCAATTGAAGGACGAGGTACAGTTGTAACAGGTAAAATTGAAAGAGGAATAATTCACGTTGGTGACGAAGTTGAAATTGTTGGTATTAAAGATACTACAAAAACTACAGTTACTGGTATTGAAATGTTCAACAAGAGTTTGAAAGAAGGACAAGCCGGAGATAACGCTGGTATCCTTCTAAGAGGTACAAAGAAAGAAGATGTTACTAGAGGACAAGTTCTTGCAAAAGTAGGAACAGTTACTCCTCACTCAGAATTTGAGTGTAATGTTTACATCTTGAAGAAAGAAGAAGGTGGTCGTCACACCCCATTCTTCAATGGTTACAAGCCTCAGTTCTATGTTAGAACAACAGACGTGACCGGAGAAACAACATTACCAGCAGGAACAGAAATGGTTATGCCAGGAGACACTGTTAATCTAACAGTTAAATTGGTAACACCTGTTGCCATGGAAGATCAAATGCACTTCGCTATCCGTGAAGGTGGAAAGACCGTTGGGGCAGGAGTTGTAACAAAAATAATCAAATAGCCTGTGTTTTTCATCTGTTCTTTATAACTACAAACATATGGCAAAAGAAATAAAAGCTAAAAAAGGAAAGGAAGAAGCCGTCGTAAAACTTCGCATCAGAGTTAGAGCTTATGAAAATAAAATTCTTGACACTTCTGTTAAACAAATTATTGATACAGCTCTTCGCTATGACGCTAATATCGTCGGTCCTATTCCACTTCCTACAGAAGTTAAAAAATATACTGTTAATCGAGCATCCTTTGTTTTCAAAAATGCACGAGAACAGTTTGAAATAAGAATTCACAAGCGAGTCATTGATATTTTGAATCCTAATCAAAAAACAATCGAAGCGCTTACCAATCTATCCTTACCTTCAGGTGTTGATATAGATGTGAAGATGATGTAACTAGTGCGACACTAATCTACGGATCTAGAATTATCTACAATAACGAATATTCGTCGGTGTATTTTATCTAGATTCGTAATTTGTGTTGTAAAAATATTAATTTATGAAATTTATTCTTGGAAAAAAACAGAATATGATGCAGTGCTTTCAAGAAGACGGTACTGTGATTCCAGCAACAGTTATTTCTGCTGGTCCGCTTGTGGTGACTCAAGTCAAAAATCCTGATGTTGATGGCTATACCGCAGTCCAAGTTGCTTACGAGGATCAAAATCCAAAGAGAGCGACAAAGGCTCATCTTGGTCACATCAAACCCGTTAAAGGGGAAGGAGAAGAGACAAAAAATGCTTTCAAGCATTTGAGAGAATTCAGAGATATTGAAGAAATACAAGTTGGAGACGAAATCACAGTAGGTGTCTTTAATGAAGGTGACACTGTGACAGTTTCTGGTATATCAAAAAGTAAAGGATTTCAAGGTGTTGTAAAACGCCATGGATTCCATGGGGGGCCAAGAAGTCACGGTCAAAAGCACTCAGAGCGAGAGCCTGGTTCTATTGGCGGTGGTCTTCGAAATAAGGTTCCTAAAGGCATGAGAATGGCCGGTCGTATGGGGGGTGACCGCATCACAGTTAAGAATCTAGAAATAATTGGTGTGGACAAAGAAAATAATCAATTAATCATCAAGGGTGCTATTCCTGGACGCAGAGGAACACTCGTAGAGGTTATTGGCTAAAATTATGGCAACAAAAACTATAACAAAAGAAAAGAAAACTAAAGCTGTCAAAAAAGATGAAGTTAAATCTTTAGAAGCTCAAGTTTACAGTGCAAAAGGTAAATCTGTTGGAAAAATAGAATTACCAGAATCTGTTTTTGGATTGTCTTGGAATGGAGACTTGGTTCACCAAGTTGTAAGTGCAATGCAAGCCAATGCTCGAACTCCTGTCGCACATACAAAGACAAGAGGTGAGGTTCGCGGTGGAGGTAAAAAACCTTGGAGACAAAAAGGTACAAGTCGCGCAAGACATGGATCTAGAAGATCTCCTATCTGGGTTGGAGGAGGAGTTGCACACGGCCCTCGCAACGATAAAAGCTACAAACAAAAAATAAACAAGAAGATGAAAGCGAAAGCTCTATTCACCGTTTTGTCAGAAAAGTTTAGAAAAGGTCAAATTCTTTTTGTAGAAGAATTATCTCTTAAAAATATCAAAACAAAAGATGCTGTCTCAGTCATCAAAGACCTAAGTTCAGTTTCTGGTTTTGAGAAAATTTACGGAGCAAAAAAACCAAATCTATATATTACAATTCCGGCAAAAACAGATGTTCTTAAAAAGAGTTTTGCAAACATCAACACAGTAGAAATTGATGAAGTAAAAAACTTAAACCCAGTCGATTTACTCAGTTTTAAGTATATCGTTATTTCACAACCTAAAGAGAGTATTGCTTTCTTGGGAGGTAAAATAGAGAAAAAATAATATGGCTACTACAAAGACAAAGAAAAATACAGAAGAAGCAAAAGAGGCAAAAGCAAAAAGCCATCCTCTAATTCACTCTCCTCGAATTACCGAAAAATCTGCTATTAATGCAGAAAAAGGGATATATACTTTTAACGTTCCTGAAAATGCGAATAAAAATGAACTTAAAAAAGCAATAAATCTACTTTATGGGGTAAAGCCAGTAAAAATTTCAATTACTCAAATAGCAGATAAAAAAATTGTTCGAAGAGGAATTGAAAGCGTAAAGCGTGGAGGGAAAAAAGCGGTCGTACATTTGAAGAAAGGAGATAAAATAACTTTTGCATAATATCTTTATTGTGCAGAAAAAATGAGAGTATATGAATCCGGTAGTAGAAAATGGCATTGTTAAAAACCGGATAATATAAATCTTAGTTATAATTATATTTATTCAAGATTATTAAAGTAAAAATGAAAATGGTGAATACATAATGCCATTTTTCACTATCCGGATGAAAACATATAAACCAACAACTCCATCAAGACGACATCAAATGACTGTTCCCTACAAAGGTGTTTTAACCAAAAAGAAGCCTGAAAAATCATTGACTAAGGGTTTCAAGAGATCAGTTGGAAGAAATAATCAAGGAAGAATTACCACTAGACATAAAGGTGGTGGACACAAGAGATCATATCGTATTGTTGATTTCAAATACAATAAATATGAAATTCCTGCAAAAATTACTTCAATTGAATATGATCCAAATCGTAATGCATTTATAGGCTTAGCTGTCTATAAAGATGGAGAAAAGAGATACGTAATTGTTCCTAAGACAGTAAAAGTTGGAGACACATTTGTTGTTTCAGAAAAGGCTCCGGTTACTGTAGGAAATAGATTACCATTGAAATTGATACCAGTAGGAACATTTGTTTACAACGTTGAAATTAAGCCAGGTAATGGAGCTAAATTAGTTAGATCTGCTGGATCTTATGGACAAGTTGTTGCGAATGACTTAGGCTACGCCAACATCAAAATGCCTTCAACTGAAATCCGAAAAGTTTCAGAAAACGCATGGGCATGTATTGGAGAAGTTTCAAATGCAGAATACAAGCTTCAGAATTTTGGTAAAGCTGGGAGATCCAGATGGAAAGGAATTCGTCCAACAGTCAGAGGTACAGTGATGAACCCTGTAGACCATCCACACGGTGGAGGTGAAGGACGACAAGGTAGGGGTATCCGAAGAGCTAAAAGCTTGTGGGGTAAACCAACCGGAAAGGGTCAAAAGACAAGAACACCAAAGAAGTATTCAAATATGTGGATTGTTTCTCGCCGAAAGGTTGGAAAGAAGAAATAGATTTGAAAAATCTCTATCATCAAAAAATCCCCGATTGGGGATTTTTTGATGCCTGAAGATAAAAATTTGTGTTATGATATGTATATGATTAATCAAGATCTCATAAATTTTATTAAAACACAAAAAGAATTAGGTTCTTTGAAGGAAGATATCATACAAAAACTTTTGTCTACAGGCTGGACGAACGATGATATCAATGAAGGCTTTGTGTATTTAGAAGGACGACAGATATTGCCACTAAAGAGTAAAAAAGGTTTTATGAAAATAATTATTTACTCTGGTATTTTTATAATTATATTAATATGTCTATTCTGTTTTAAAAAAGATATCAACTTGTTGCTTAACCTTAACTCTAAAACAACCCAGGATAATATAATAGAGGATGTAGTAGATAAAAATATATTGACAGTACCCACAGAAGAGTCTTCTATAACAGAAGAAAAAAATGTTCCGTTAGATGAAGGCAAAAGTATAGATAAAACAAAAACTGGTGAGATTATCATGAATAAAAATCAAAATACGATTAGTGCGGTAACATACATAGATTCTAATAGTGACAAAACTGGAAATGTAAAATTATACACGAAACCAAGTAATAGTAGGCCACTAATGGGGGTCACTGGTCAATCCTTGTGGATAATTGCCGACACGAAGATACCAACAACTATACAATATACTGTTGCCTATAGAAATTCAGTAGTTTATCCGGGGGCAGAACAAAAAGAAAATGTTTATTCTAGAACTGTCTCTGTTGACATTGGTAAAACAATGGTTGATTTAGTGTCGGCGGATGACGGAGTGGTTAAAATTGATTTTAAATATCTTAATAATACCGGCAAGAAAGTTTCTGAAATTAAACCAGCTGTTGTACATGAGTTAGATTTATCGTTTATGGGTGTTTTGGGCATGACTGATTCAGATGATCTCTTTGACGCTGTTTATGATTTAGAGTCTGATTCAGATAGGGAATATTCAGTCACTTATACTTTTAATTATAAAGACAAGAAAGGCAAGGATATGTCTGTAACCAAAACAGTTTTAGTTCCCATGGGGTTTTCGGTTTTAGAAACAAGTATTCCTGCTTTAGATGAACCTGTTTTGACATACAAGATTAATTACTAATCACCTATCATCAAAAAATCCCCAATCGGGGTTTTTTGATGATAGGGATTTTTGTTTTTTGTCTTTTAAAAAGATATAATATGGGAATGGATAAAGAAAACCAAAAAATCTCAGAAAAAAAGAAATTTTCTATAATTTCAAGATTAAGAAGTTCTGATAACGCTTGGAGGGGTTTGTGGATTATGTTAAAGACTACCCATAACGCTTGGGCAGAAGTTTTTTTTGCGATTTTAGCTATATATTTAGGGTTTATTCTAAGGTTAAACACTATTGAATGGTCGTTGATCGCGATAGCTATCTTTATTGTAATTATTACGGAAACAATTAACACGGCTATAGAAGTAGATACTGATCTAACAAGCCCAGGATATCACCCTATGGCAAAGGATATAAAAGATATTTCTGCAGGAGCGGTTCTGTTAGCCTGTTTTTTGGCTGGACTAATTGGTCTCCTTATCTTTGGTCCAAAAGTAATTGCTTTGCTATAAATATTTGACTTTATTTTTATTTCTGCTAAGATAGACTTCACGAGCTCAGTATGAGCTTATTAATTTAATTATGACAAGATCACTTAAAAAAGGTCCATATGTAGACGAAAGGCTTTTGCAAAAGATTGCCGGAAAGAAACCCTTGGAAACTGGGGTTATTAAGACATGGTCAAGAGCTTGTGTTATATCTCCTGAAATGGTTGGATTTGTTTTTGGAGTCCACAATGGAAAGAATCACATAGAAGTTTTAGTTAATGAAGATATGGTAGGGCATCGACTTGGAGAATTTTCACCAACAAGAAAATTCATTAGACATGGAGGTAAGATGCAGAAAGAATTAGAAGCAAAGAAGAAAGAAGCAGAAATAGCTGCAGCCAAGGCCGCCAAAAGTACAACTGATACAAAGAAAAAGTAAAATTAATAAAGTATGAAAGCATTTTTAAAAAATTATAGACAGTCTCCTCGCAAGGTTGCCCTTGTAGCGGGACTCATAAAAGGCAAGAGGGTTGCCGAAGCTCTTATTATTCTTGATAATTTACCAAAAAGAGCATCATTACCAATAAAGAAATTATTAGTTTCAGCTATTTCTAATGCCAAGAATCTTGGAGTAAACGAAGAGGATTTGGTAGTAGAAAACATGGTAGTTAACAAAGGGGTTGTTTTAAAGAGAATTATGCCTCGTGCTCGTGGAAGTGCTTCTCGTATTAATAAGAGAACAAGCCATGTAGAAATTAGTTTATCTGAGAAAAAATCTACAAAAAAAGCAAAGAAAGTTGAAGCAGTAAAAGAAGAGAAGGTAGAAAAAGCAGAAGTTAAGGAACCTAAGAAAAAAGTTGTTAAAAAAGATACAAAGTCGAAAAAAACTAGTAAAAAGAAGGTTGCTAACGAATAATTAGTACTGAAATATTATGTCAAAAGTAGTTCACCCATACGCTCATAGATTAGTAACACTACGTGATTGGAAATCACGATGGTTTGCTGATAAAAAATACAAGAATTTATTGCAAAATGATGTAATTATTCGTGAGTTTTTAGCCAAGAAACTTAGAGGTTTTTATATTTCTAGAATTGAAATAGAAAGAAATGCAAAAGCAACTAAAGTTATGATTCATACTTCAAGACCAGGAATGATTATTGGAAGAGGTGGAGACGGAGTAAACAAGCTAAAAGCTGAAATGACAAAGGCTTTGTTAAAGAGAGGAGTTAAGACTGCTGAAGATTTTAAATTAGATATAGTAGAAGTAGTTAACCCTGATGCAGATGCTGCTATCGTTGCTTGTTCTATTGCAGAAGGCTTGGAAAAGAGATTGCCTTACAGAAGAGTAATGAAGCAAGCTATAGAGAAAGTTATGGCTACTCGTGGAGTAAAAGGTGCTCGTATTTATTTAGGAGGAAGATTAGCAGGGGCAGAAATTGCTAGAAGTGAACAAATCAAAAGAGGATCAATCCCCCTACAAACTTTCAGAGCTGATGTTGATTTCGCAAGAGAAAAAGCTCATATGAGTTATGGAGATATAGGAATAAAGGTCTGGATTTATCGTGGTGAAGTTTTCCGAGAAAACAATAACGTCGCAAACAACAAGCGAAGTTCGTTTTCAGAAGCCCGCCAATAATTTATAGAATAATACTAAAAAGCTTATGTTAATTCCAAAGAAAGTAAAATATAGAAAATGGCAAACAGGACGTAAGGATATGTCCAAGGCTTCTGCAGATACTAGAGGGGTAGACGTTTCTTTTGGTTCTTTTGGACTAAAAGCCGTTACAGGAGGTAGAATCAGATCTAACCAAATAGAATCAGCTAGAAAAGTAACATCAAGAACTATTGGTAAAATAGGAAGGATGTGGATTAGAATTTTCCCTGATAGACCATTTACTCAAAAAGCAGCAAACGTAGGTATGGGTAAGGGTAAGGGAGATCCAGAAGGATATTGTTTGTACATAAGACCAGGTCGTATTATTTTTGAAGTGGATGGAGTTCCAGAAGCAACAGCAAAAGAAGCTCTTCGAAAGGCTGGAACAAAGTTGCCAGTAAGTACTCGTGTAGTAGCACGATAAAATTTTATGGAAAAACAAATAAAAAATTCAAAAAAAGTTATAAAGGGAGTTGTTGTTTCTGATAAAATGGATAAGACCGTGGTTGTTAAAGTTACAAGATTTGTTGAACACAAAAAATACGGTAAGAGAATAAAGAAAACAAAGAATTACAAAGCCCACGATGAATTGAATACCAAAAAAGTCGGAGATCTAGTAGAAATTGAAGAAACAAAACCAATTTCTAAGGATAAAAAATTTAAAATAATAGGATAATTATATGATTCAAGACGGAACAATAGTAAATATCGTTGACAACGCCGGAGGTAAAATCGGGAAGGTTTTCAAGATTGTTGGTTCTTCCAAGAAGCGTTATGCCAAAATTGGAGATAAGGTTATCCTTTCCATCAAAATAGCAGAACCCAGAAAAGCTGTTAAGAAAAAAGACGTTTGTCAGGCTGTAATCGTTCGTACGGTTAATGCTTATCGCCGAAAAGACGGTTCATACATAAGATTTGATGATAATGCTGCTGTCGTTTTGGATAAAGGTAAAATGGATCCTAAAGGAGGTCGTGTGTTTGGTCCTATTCCTAGAGAACTTGCAGAAAGAGGATACCAAAAAATTATTTCATTAGCTCAAGAAGTTGTTTAATTTCTTTTAATAATATGAAAATCAAAAAAGGAGACAATGTAATAGTTATTGCTGGAGCAAGCAAGGGAAAGAAAGGAAAAGTTGTTCGAGCACTTCCTAGTTTAAATAAAGTTATAGTAGAAGGAGTAAATCTTCGAAAGAAAGCACACAAATCAAAGAAAAAAGGAGATCCTAGCCAAATACTAGAAGTTGCGATGCCAATTGATGCATCAAACGTAGCAAAAAAAGATTAATAATAATTTTAAATTATAAAGATGGAAACAGTAAAACAAAAAGAAAAAAAATCATACAGTGCTCTTAAGGAGAAGTATGGTTACAAGAATGTCATGTCCGCACCTCGTTTGTTGAAGGTGGTTGTTTCCAGCGGTACAGGTTCAGGATTAAAGAGAAGTAAAGACTATAATGATTTAGTCACAGACAGAATCGCAAAAATAACAGGACAAAAACCAGCCGTAAAAAGTGCTAAGAAATCTATAGCAAGTTTTAAGATAAGACAAGGAGATCCTGTTGGAGTCATGGTAACTCTTCGTGGAGCCCGCATGTATGGATTCTTGGATAAACTTATCAACGTAGCGATTCCTCGAACAAAAGACTTTAGAGGAATAGACAAAAAAGTAGTTGATAATATCGGTAACCTAACTATGAGTATCAAAGAGCACACTATATTCCCTGAGACTGGAGATGAAGAGCTAAGAGATGTCTTTGGAATGGCTATCACTTTGGTTTCTACTGCTAAGAATAAAGAAGAAGCAACTGATTTCTTCGCAACGATTGGAATCCCATTCAAAAAATAAAAACCATTATAAAACCCCTAGGAATAGGGGTTTTATAATGTTTGACAAAAAAGGCTTTATTTGCTAGTATTTTTGAGTAGGTCTTGATCCGTTTATCTCCTTTTTTGCCTAGAAATAAAGATTTTTAGACAAGTAAGAAAATAAACGAGATATCACCTACGAGTGATTTTTATTAACTAAAGTCGTAATCTACTCTTTTAAACAAAAAGGGTAGCTAATTAATATATTTAATTTTTATTTAGGATGGCAAAAACATCAGTTATAGCTAGACACTTAAAAAAGTCTAAGTTTAGCACACGAGAAACAAATCGCTGTTTTAAGTGCGGAAGAGCTCATGCATACATGAGAGATTTTGGCCTTTGCAGAATTTGTTTTAGAGAATTAGCTAACGAAGGTATGCTCCCAGGAGTAAGAAAATCTTCTTGGTAAAAACACAAGGAAACTACTAATACTGCGGTCACAATATTAGTGGATCACAATTAAGTTATCAATTTTAGAATTAAAATACAGTAGGTTAAAGTCCTGAACTAGAACTTACTTCTAACGGAATGGATCAAATTGCAAACATGATAAATACGATCAAGAACGCAAGCCTAAAAGGGCACGAACTTGTGGTTGTTTCTCATTCAAATATAAAATATTCAATTGCAGAATGCCTAGTCAGAGAAGGTTATTTAAAGAATATAACTAAAAAAATGAAAAAAGGTTTCCCTGTGATTGAATTGGAATTATCTTACGAAGAAGATGGAGAACCAAAAGTAAAAGATACAAAAAGGGTTTCTAAGTCTTCATGCCGTGTTTATAAAGGAATCAAAGACCTAAAGGGTACAAAAGGTTATCGAGGGATAACTGTTCTTTCTACACCTAAGGGTATTTTGACAGACAAAGAAGCTAGAAAAGAAATGGTCGGAGGAGAAGTATTATTTAAGATGTGGTAGAACACCAATAATTTTTTAAAAAATATGAGTAGAATAGGAAAACAAATCATAACAATTCCCGCAGGTGTAGAAGTTAATTTTTCTGCCGGCATTCTTAATGTAAAAGGTCCAAAAGGTTCTCTTACAAGAGAGCTTAAGGATGCAATTATCATTAACATTAATGGTAATGAAATAACTTTTACTCCAAAGAAAGAAAACGATAAAAAGACAAATGCTCTTTGGGGAACTTACGCCTCACATGTTAAAAACATGATATTGGGAGTAACTGAAGGTTATTCAAAGAAATTAATACTTGAAGGGGTAGGATTTAAATCAGAAGTATCTGGAGATAATCTAGTCTTAGCACTTGGTTTTTCTCATCCAGTTAAATTATCTATACCAAAAGGTCTTACTGTTACAGCTGAGAAGAATAACATAACTGTTTCTGGAATAGACAAAGAATTAGTCGGTTCTTTTGCCGCATTTGTTAGATCAAACAAAAAGCCAGAACCTTATAAAGGTAAAGGTTTCCGTTACGATAATGAAGTTATTCGCCGAAAACAAGGTAAGAAAGCTTCCTAAAATCTAACATCAATAAGATTAATTTAAATTAAAATTATGACTATCAAAAAGACAGACAAAAGAATAAGATTAAAGAGCAAAATTCGTGCTAAAATTTTTGGAACGGAAGAAAGACCAAGACTCTCTGTTTTTCGTTCAAATAATTATATTTATGCTCAAATTATAAATGATGAAAAGAGTGTAACCCTTATTTCTGCTTCAGATATAAAATTGAATAAGGGTACTAAAACCGAAAGAGCAAAAACAGTTGGAAGTGAAGTAGCAAAGTTGGCACTTGGAAAAGGTGTTAAAACTTGCGTTTTTGATCGTAATGGTTTCAAATACACCGGTCGAGTAAAATCTCTAGCTGACGCTGCACGAGAAGCTGGACTACAATTCTAATAACAATATCGGTTACTTTCTTAAACTGAAAAATAATCGATTAACAATTTATGGAAACATCAAAACCAAAACAAAATACAAGAACTAATGGTCCAAGAAGATCTTTTGTTAAGAAAGATGGACAAGACAATCAAAGACGATCAAGACCTTCATTCGAAAGACCAAAACCAGAATTTGATCAAAAAATGGTTTCTATCCGTCGAGTTACTCGTGTTGTAGCAGGAGGACGCAGAATGACTTTTGCGGTAGCTCTAGCTATTGGAGATAAAAAAGGCTCGATTGGCTTAGGTACAGGTAAAGGAGGAGATACAGCTGCAGCAATAGCTAAAGCCCTAAGACAAGCAAAGAAAAACATGTTCAAGGTAAAGGTAACAAAAGACATGTCTCTACCTTACGAAGTAAGTGGAAAATATGCTAGCTCTAAGCTCGTTCTTCGCCCAAATCATGACAAAGGATTGGTGGCTGGAAGTACTGTTCGTGATATGCTTTTGCTTGCTGGAATTAAAAACGTAACTGGTAAAATCCATTCTGGTAGTAAGAATAAACTAAACAACGCCAGAGTGACTTACGAGGTTCTTTATCAACTTAAGGACAAGAATCCAATAGTAAAAACAGCTTCTTTTGTTTCTCCAGAAGAACCTGCTACTGTTTCAGATTCTAAATCAGAATAATTTTATGCAATTACATAATTTAAAAAGGGAAAATCCTAATAAAAAAGCTAGACAAGTTGGCCGAGGAGGTACTAGAGGAAAAACTTCTGGAAGAGGAGGCAAAGGACAAACAGCCCGAGCTGGTAATAAAAGACGTCCAGAACTTAGAGATATCATAAAGAAACTTCCAAAAATGAGAGGTTACAGAACTAGGTCTTTTGAGAAAAAGAACGCCCCTGTAAATCTAGGTGCCTTAGAAGTATTTGAAAACGGATCAACTATTACAAAAGAATTAATGTTTGAAAAGAACTTAATTCGAAAAGTCGGAGGTGTTTTGCCTTCAGTTAAAATTTTAGCGAAGGGAGAACTAACCAAGAAAATTACTATCGTAGGTTGTCTTGTTTCCGAAAAAGCTAAAGAACAAATTGAAAAACTCGGAGGCGAAATAAAATAACATGGAAAACATCTGGATAAAAATTAAAATGATGTTTAGTGACAAGGTTTTGAGAAATCGAATCTTATTTGTTCTCGGAGCACTTGTGGTGTTTAGACTTCTATCAGCTATTCCGATTCCAGGTGTAGACACGGCTAAACTTCAAGCTTTCTTAACTAATAACCAGTTTGTAGGTGTTCTAAACATCTTTTCAGGAGGAGGACTTTCTAACTTATCAATAATAATGTTGGGGGTTAGCCCATATATTACATCATCGATTATCATGCAACTTTTGACTATGATGTCTCCTCGCCTAAAAGCGATGTATCAAGAAGACGGAGAAATTGGTCGTCGAAAGTTTACACAACTAAGTAGAAACATTACAGTTCCGCTTGCCCTTGTTCAAGGATTCGCACTTGTGATCCTTTTACAAAAACAAGGAATCATTGGTCAACTATCTTTATTTGAAATGATTGCTAACCTTTCAGTTATTGTTGCTGGTTCTATGCTTATTATGTGGATAGGTGAACTAGTTACAGAATTTGGAATTGGAAATGGAGTTTCTTTGATAATCTTTGCCGGAATAGTTTCTCGTATTCCAAAAGGTGTTTCTCAGTTCTTCTTTACGTTTAACGTCGCAGATATACCAATGTACCTTTTGCTTGGTGCATTAAGCTTGTTAATCATAGCTGGTGTTGTGATGGTTTCAGAAGCAGAGAGACCAATACCCGTAACTTATGCTAGACAGATAAGAGGAGATGGATCATCTTCAGGAGGAGCTCAGACTTATCTTCCTCTAAGAGTAAACCAAGCTGGTGTTATTCCTATCATCTTCGCTTTGTCTATACTGATGTTCCCACAAATGATTGGAAACTTCTTAGCGACTTCGGCTAATGGAACTCTCTTGGCAATCTCAAAAGGATTACTATGGTTTGTTAATAGTACGTGGATATATTCTTTGTGTTACTTTATATTTGTCTTCTTGTTTACTTACTTCTATACCGCTGTAACATTTGACCCACAACAAGTAGCAACTAATTTACAGAAGAATGGTGCCTTCGTTCCAGGAATTAGACCAGGACCATCAACCGTAGAATATATTTCAAAGATTTTAGGAAGAGTGACAATGATAGGTGCGGTGTTCCTAGGAGTCATAGCGGTGTTACCTCTAGTTATTAAATCAGCTACTGGTATCGACTCATTCGCTATTGGAGGAACCTCACTTTTGATTGCGGTTTCAGTTGTTCTAGACCTTATAAAGAAAACGGATGCCCAGCTTTCAATGAGAGAATACTAAAAC
>Ga0116170_10004009_pt1 | contig 13619 bp, 9 predicted proteins | sample AD_JPNHW1_MetaG_FD_89797 | JGI IMG/M metagenome (GOLD analysis project Ga0116170, IMG submission 89797) | Active sludge microbial communities of municipal wastewater-treating anaerobic digesters from Japan - AD_JPNHW1_MetaG | ecosystem: Engineered > Bioreactor > Anaerobic > Digestate | place...
CTATCCATCTGGCCGGAAATCAATTCAAATACTTCATCAATGGAGCCCATACCATCAATATGAACTAACTTACCCTGTTTTTTATAATATTCAAGCACAGGGTGTGTCTGCTCGTGGTAAACTGCTATTCGTTTCCAGATGATATCTTTTGTGTCATCAGCTCTTTCGGAGTGCTGGCTGCGATACATAATACGGTTGAATGATTCTTCTTCGGTAACATCAAGGTACAAAACCATGGCTATGGGTGCGCCTTTTTTCAACAACATTTTATCAAGCATTTCAGCCTGAAAAATGGTGCGCGGAAACCCGTCAAAAATAAACCCGTTTGGATCTTTATAGCTTGTAGCCCTGTAATACAGATTTTTAAATATCACACTATCGGGAACCAACAAGCCTTTATCAATGTATGATTTTGCCAATGTGCCAATCTGTGTACCTTTTTTAATCTCATCCCTCATGATATCACCTGTAGATAAATGAACCAGGTGGTATTTGTTAATAATGTTTTCGGACTGGGTGCCTTTCCCTGTACCCGGGGCGCCAAATAAAATAATATTAATCATTGAAATAATTTTAAGATAGTATTTTGTAAATATCAGATAAGTTTCTTCCGTGGCCATTATAGTCGAGACCATACCCAACAATAAAATCATTGGGAATTTTTATTCCGACATAATCTATTTTTATGTCTTTGGTCAAGGCATCAGGCTTCAACAAAAATGTAGCTATCCGGACATCTGCCGGTTTAAAAGCCTTTAAGCTTTCAAGCATGTGTTCCATGGTGATCCCCGAGTCAATAATATCTTCAAGAATTATGATCCTCTTTCCCCTGATGCTTTCATCAAGGCCAATCAACTCCCTGACATTATGAGTAGATTCGGTTCCGGAATATGAAGCAAGTTTAACGAAACTGGTTTCACAATTAAAGGTGATTTGTTTAAGGAGGTCGGCAGCGAACATAAAGGAACCATTAAGTATGATCAAAAATATGGGGTTACTACCCTGGTAATCGCGGTTGATCTGCGCGGCTACTTCGCCGACAGCCTTCTGTATTTGTTCAGCAGGGATGGATAATTCAAAAGTTTTATCGTGAAGTGTTACCTGTTTCATAAAAATATTTTACAAGGCTAAAGTACAAAATTCAATAATCATGAAAGTAAAAAATAAATATTTTATCTTTGTATAGAATTTTTTAAAATTATGACACCAATTGTAAGCATAATTATGGGGAGCACTTCTGACCTGCCGGTTATGGAGGCTGCTGCTAAATTCCTAGATGAGATGGAAATTCCTTTCGAGATGAATGCGCTTTCGGCACACCGCACTCCTGACGAAGTTGCCGGATATGCGAAAAATGCTCAAAACAGGGGAATAAAAGTGATTATTGCAGGAGCCGGCATGGCAGCTCATTTACCGGGTGTCATTGCCTCTATGACGCCACTACCGGTTATTGGCGTGCCTATAAAATCTTCTTTCGAGGGGCTTGATTCCGTTTTGGCCATTCTTCAGATGCCTCCCGGAATTCCTGTCGCCACCGTCGCCCTGAATGGTTCGCTTAATGCAGCCATACTGGCCCTGCAGATGCTTTCACTGGGTGATGAAAACCTCATGAAGAAAAATCAGGCCTATAAACACAACCTGAAATCCAAAATTGTTAAAGCAAATGAAGAACTCAGCAAAATAACATACCAATATAAATTCTGAACGGATGATAAAAAAAATATACACACTGTCCTTTCTCATTATAATTTCTTTCAGCCTGGCGGCCCAAAAAGAAAACTCACCTATTGGCAGCCGGTCGGGCGCCATGGGAAATGCTTCTGTAACCCTGGTAGACTTATGGGCTGCTCATAACAATCAGGCCGCCATGGCAAATTACGACAAAGTTGCCGTTGGCGTTTTTTACGAAAACCGTTTTATCACCAAAGAACTTGGGTTAAAATGCTTTTCACTCGTATTGCCTGTGAAAAAAGCCGGCGCTTTTGGATTAAACCTGTCTAGCCTTGGCTATAAGTTATATAACGAATCAAAAATTGGCCTTGCATATGGAATGGCTTTCGGAAAAAACATTTCCGCGGGAATTCAGCTTGATTACATCTATACTCATATTGCAGAAAACTATGGAAATAAAGGTGTAATAACTTTCGAGGCCGGAATACGTGCACAAATAATAAAAAACCTCATCATTGGCGCTCATATTTTTAATCCCATACAGGCTAAGATTGCATCATATAATAATGAACGATTGCCATTGATCTTTAAAATTGGATTATCGTACTCTTTTTCTGATAAAGCAATACTGGCTGCCGAAGTTGAAAAAGACAATAATTTTAACCCCATGTTTAAAGCAGGTTTGGAATATCATATTGTAAAACCTGTTTATTTAAGAATAGGTGTTATGACGAATCCGTTTGTATATTCCTTTGGCGCCGGTTTTGAATTTTATCATTTCAGAATTGATGTTTCTGCATCACGCCACCCCGTATTAGGATTTTCACCACAGGCATCGTTAATATACGATATCCGCCCCATGCTGGCAGGAAAGAAAAACAAAACATTTTATGAGCCGGGAAAAAATGAATAAAAACATATACATATTTTTTTCGGGGCTCCTGTATTTTTTCATTCTGGCCTCCTGTTCCACTGTCTTCAGCCAGGAAGTTGAACCAGACAGTACCCTTGACGAACAGCAAATTCAGCGCATTGAAAATTACAGTGAGCAAACCGGCGCCGAAATTGATTACACCGACATGCTAGCCGATCTTGAATATTACATGAAGCATCCTGTAAACATCAATAATGCCGATTACGAAGATTTAGCCGCATTGAAAATCCTGAATGATATTCAGATCAATAATCTGCTTAACCATATCAGGAAGAACGGCAAATTATTATCCATCTATGAACTTCAGTCCGTTGACGGATTTGATGCAGAACTTATCGCACGATTGACGCCGTACATCACCATCGGGGCCGTAAGCGATAAAGCATCATTTAATTTTAAAGACCTTTTCCGGCATGGCAAAAGTGATGTCTTTATCCGTTACCAGCGCGTACTGGAACAACAAAAAGGATATGTGAATGTTTCTGATTCGGTATACAACCTTAGCCCAAACTCTCATTACCTGGGCAGCCCCGATAAACTATTTGTGAAATACCGGTATAACTATTACAATAAAGTGATGTGGGGTTTTACAGCCGAAAAGGATGCCGGAGAACAATTTTTTAAAGGTGTAAATAAATATGGTTACGATTATTATTCCGGGTTTTTGACCTTAAAAAATGTCGGGATCTTTAAAACTATTTCTCTGGGGGATTATAATGTTCAGTTTGGCCAGGGGCTCACATTATGGACCGGACTGAGTTTTGGAAAATCAAGTGATGCGTCCAATATAAAGAAAATTGCACGCGGCATCAGTCCGTATAGCTCAGCCTACGAATCAGGATTCATGCGTGGAGCAGCATTTACCGTAGGAATAAAAAACATTGAACTGACCGGATTTTATTCAAGCAAAAAAGTGGATGGCTCGGTCAGCGGCAACGATACCCTTGAACAAACCGATTATGTAATTACATCACTGACCGAAGACGGGCTTCATAATACTCAAAGCAGTTCCGGAAAGAAAAATGCCATCAATGAACAGGTCTATGGTGGGCATATCGCCTATAAAACCAGAGCCATAAATGTCGGGGTAACGGCATACGGGCTTCACCTCAGCGTTCCTTATCAAAAGAACGACATTCCGTATAATATGTTTGAATACAGGGGGCAGAATAATTTCAACCTTGGAATTGATTACAGCTTTATCATCAGGAATTTTAATATTTTTGGCGAAACAGCCCGAAGCCAGAATGGTGGCATTGCCTCAATTAACGGGCTGATGATGAATGTTGACCGCTATATTACCTGTGTGGTTGCCTACCGGCATTATCAAAGAAATTACCAGTCGATGTTCACCTCTGCTTTTGGCGAAAGCGGCAACACCTATAATGAAAGCGGGTTTTATACCGGTATTTCTATTAAGCCATACTATAAACTCCTGATAACGGCCTATGCCGATTTCTATTCGTTCCCATGGCTAAAATACCAGGTAAACAGCCCTTCAAACGGTTTTGACTGTAATATCGGGTTGCAATATAAACCCACAAAAAAAATCACCATCAATCTGCGTTATAAATATGAAAACAAGCAGATCAACAGTAGTGACGAAGAGGCTGATATAGATTATAATGTTCCATACAGCCGCGAGAATTACCGTTTTCATATCTCCTACCCGGTTTCCAATGCACTTACTTTTGCCAACAGGGTTGAAGTTTCAAGATATAAGGATAATAACTCATCTCCGGAGTATGGCTATCTGTTGTACCAGGATATCCGTTATAAAATTTCCAGGAGCCCGTTATCGGCTTCTTTCCGTTTTGCGGTATTCGATGCAAAATCATATGATGCACGTATGTATGCTTATGAAAATGATGTTTTATATGCTTACTCCATCCCGATGTTCTATGACCAGGGTATACGTTATTACCTGATGCTTAAATATGCACTTGGCAGACACATCGACATCTGGCTGCGTTTTGCACAAACATTTTATAACAACAAAACTTCGATCAGTTCCGGTTTGAATGAAATTAACGGGAATAAACAATCTGAAATAAAAGCGCAGGTCAGATTTAAGTTTTAAAGTATTTCCATTGATGTCTCAACTTTTTGAAATGACGTCGCCTGTGTTGAAAATCTGCGATACGGCCACAGTCAATGTGGGTGGATATATATTATGAATTCTGTTTATACAATAAATCAGATTTTTATCGGTTATTTCCTGTGAAAACATTTCAAAATAACCGTGGATGAATAAATAATTATTTCCCGAGTGAATCATTTTTCAAAATATCATATCCTTCGCCTTACCATCATTGTTTTCTCTTTTACTTTCCCTATTACTTTATCGGCTCAGTTGAATACAGATCACTACCTTGCAAAAGGGCAGCAGGAAATACAAAACAATAATTACACTGAAGCCATTTCTATCTTCAATAAAATAATTGAAGAAAAACCCGAGAACCACCTTGCCTATTTTTTACGCGGCTTTTCAAAAATGCAACTGGGTGATTTTATGGGAGCCGAAGAGGATTTCGCTCAAACAGTCATGATCCATCATGGTTATAGCCAGGGGTATTATTACCTTGGCGTGATAAAAGCCGAAAAAAAGGACTACTATGATGCCTTAAAAAACCTCGATAAAGCAATAGAAATCAATTGTGCGAACCCTGACTATTACAATGCCCGCGGGTATGTAAAAACAATGATATCAGATACGCTCGGCGCTCTGGCCGACCTGAATACCAGCCTGCTGCTTAACAGCGCCAATGCAAATGCATATTACAACAGAAGCGTACTCAGGATGAATACTAAACAATATGAAAAAGCTATCCAGGATTGTAATTCGGCATTAGCAATTCAGCCGACATTTTACGAATTATACTTATTGAGAGGAAACATCAAATTATTTCAAGGCGATACGGCGGGTGCAAAAAAAGATTTTGAATTTATTTTGACCAGGGACAGTAATAATATTGCCGCCTATTATGACCTTGCCCTGCTTTACCATGATAAAAAAGATTATATTAATGCAAAAAAATATTATTCAAAAGTAATTGATCTTAATCCTTACAATTCGGAATGTTATTTTAACAGGGCAGCGCTATATGCAGAAAATAATCAAATTACTGAAGCAATTTCTGATTACACCAATGTCATCAGGCTCAATCCTCAAAACCTGTTTGCCTACTTTTACCGCGCCGAGCTGCGGCATGAAATAAAAGATATCCTGGGCGCCATTGAAGATTATTCCACGGTTATCGGGCTGTTCCCGATGTTTTCCAATGCCTACTATATGAGGTCGCTGTTATACCGCGAAATTAAAAATTATAAAGGATACATCAACGATAAAAAGATGGCTGAAAGCCTTATGAACAGCAATGATTCGACATTGTACAGCGAAGAAGAAATTTCTTCATTCAAACAGCTTTTTGAATTCAGAACTGAACTTGAAAAATCCGATACGTCGTTGGGTAAAATCCAATATAAATCATACGATATTATAACCAAGCCACTTATATACCTTACCGTGATTCAAAACAATGAAATTAAAAATCAAAGCGGTTTTAACGTGCAGGTGGCTGAAATGAATATGATGAGCCGGCCGGATTTCAGGCTGGGTTTCAGTTATAATAATTCACAGGTTAGCCCGGACATGCTGGTCAAGGAGCGGGCTTTCAGGGACTCGCTTCTTTTAACTATCCCCAATGACGATATTACAAATATCTGGTGTGGCATTTTATCGGGAATGCTTTTCAATTACAATGAAGCTGAAAAGTTTATTAATAAAATTAATGATTCTGCTGAATTTGCTTACCTGGCCTGGTTTGTAAAAGGCAACCTGCATTTCGGGCTGGGGCAAATTTATGAAGCCGACCAAAAAAGCAACCAGCTATTTTCAAATGAATCGAAGTCAAATAACAATGACTACTATTTTCAGGCCATACAGGACTATTCTGTTGCTATTGAAAAAAACACAAGGTTTACCTGTGCATATTTTAACCGTGCTTTTCTGAAAAGTATTATGGGGGATTTCAGCAGCGCCGTACTTGACTATTCGGTTTGTATTTTTTATGATAATTCATTTGCAGAAGCATATTTTAACCGCGGGCTGTTATATCTTTTTCTTGGTAACACCGACAAAGGATGTGCTGACATGAGCAAAGCAGGAGAACTTGGTATAAAAGAATCATATAATATACTATATAAATATTGTAAGTGGTAACATGCCTTCACTTGAAAAAGAAAAAAAAGTAATACAAATAATGATCGGTTTATATTGCAAAAAAAACCATCATGCCACGGAACTATGCGAACAATGCAGCCAACTGATGGTATATGCATTCAGCCGGATAGACAAATGCCCTTTTGCTTCAGAAAAACCAAAATGCTCAAAATGCCTTACGCATTGCTTTAAAAATGATAAAAGGGAAGAAATCAAAAAAGTGATGAGGTATTCCGGGCCGAGAATGATCTATTATCACCCCGTTATTGCAATAAAACATCTGTTGCGAAAATAATTTCTTAACCTGACCAATTCATAAATAAATGAAATGCAATTTATGAATGAGCATGGGCAATATGGGCAGCAGGTCGGGTAATACCGACACAGAAAATATTTGAAAATGACAATTACTTCTAAAATACTTGATTTTCTTTTGTCGGCCTTAAGGGTGAAAAATTCTTGTGAATTTTCAGGTTAAAATCATTTCAACAATTTTTTTTCGCATTTTAATTTTTTACCAAAAAATAGCTGAACTTTGCCTATGCAAAGGATTTCAGGTTAACTGACAAAATAAAATAATTATCGAAATATGTGGGGCGGCAAAAATATTTTTAGAAATATTACCCTTGTAAAAGACATCTTTTCGTCGCTGCACTCGCGCAATTACCGCTTATTCTTTACCGGTCAGGGTATTTCATTGATCGGGACCTGGATGCAAAATGTGGCCTTGAGCTGGCTTGTATACCGCCTGACAGGATCGGTGCTTTTACTTGGTGTTGTTGGCTTCACAAGCCAGATACCTTCTTTTGTGCTTTCACCGTTTACCGGGGTGATCACTGACCGGTTCAACAAAATAAAAATAATCACGCTTACACAAATATCTTTTATGTTGCATGCGCTGCTGGTGGCAACGCTGGTATTATTTCAACTAATTGAGGTATGGCATATTATTGCGCTCAGTGTACTCTTCGGCATCATTACGGCATTTGACACTCCTGCCCGGCAATCCTTGGTAATTAACCTGATTGATGACCCTAAAGACCTTGGTAACGCCATAGCATTGAATTCGGCCCTTTTTAACAGCGGACGCCTTATAGGCCCTGCGATTGCAGGAATAGTCATTGCTATTGTCGGTGAAGGTATATGTTTTTTAATCAATGCAGCCAGTTTCATTGCAGTGATCGCGGCTTTGCAAAAAATAAAAATCCCGCATAAAAAACCATCTGCCATTTCCGCCAACTTCAAAAAAAGCTTTTTCGATGGTGTGCATTATACGTTTCAATCAGTGCCCATAAGGATGCTGATCATTTTGCTTGCCCTGTTGAGCGTTATCAGCCTTTCGTTTATTGTACTTTTACCGGCCTATGCTAAAGAGGTGCTTCACGGAAAAGCCGACACACTGGGATACCTCATGTCGGCTTTGGGGGCGGGGGCCTTGTGCGGAGCTTTATATATGGCATCGAGAAAAACAGTGATCGGCCTTGGAAGGCTCTTGGCTTTGGGAATTCCCATTCTGGGTTTGGCTGTTATAGCCGCATCATTTTCGGGCAATTTATTCTTTTCACTACCGGCGTTTTTTGCTGGTGGTATCTTCATGGTAATTTCATTATCTTCAATCAATACCATGCTTCAAACCATTGCCGATGAAGACAAGCGAGGGCGGGTAATGAGTTTTTATGCGATGGCCCTGATGGGAATGACACCGATTGGAAACCTGCTTGCCGGTATTTTTGCAAGCAAAATAGGACTTACCAATACTTTTTTGTTGTCAGGTATTATCACGGTGCTATCGGGATTTTGGTTTGGTATGAATTTAAAATCACTTCGCCGGTATGTGCGTCCGATATATGTACACAAAGGCATATTACCGCATTTGCCGGACAATTAATTATATTTGATAATAAGCTATATAACAACAAAATACGTCTTTTACCTGGAATAATAATCCCTGTGTTAATAAATTACAATTGCGTAATTTGAAAAATTACATTAGGTTTGCACCCATAAACTATAAAAATTCTTCTTATGTTTAAAAATCACCCGAAAGGATTGTTAGCAGCCGCTCTTGCGAATATGGGCGAACGTTTTGGCTTTTATACCATGATGGCCATTCTGGTACTTTTTCTTCAGGCAAAATTCGGTCTTTCGGGGCCCAATGCCGGAGTCATTTATTCAATTTTTTATTTTTCAATTTACGTACTTGCCTTTGTTGGCGGTCTCATTGCCGATAAAACCAAGAATTTCAAGGGCACCATTCTTTTAGGTTTAATAATGATGGCTGTCGGATATTTTCTGATTGCTATTCCAACACCGACACCGGTTCCGGTGAATTCATATCACCTTCTGCTTGGAATGACTTGTGCAGGACTTTTTGTAATCGCCTTTGGTAACGGGTTATTTAAAGGTAACTTACAGGCTCTCGTCGGTCAGATGTATGACAATCCAAAATATGGAAAAATGCGCGACTCAGGATTTTCCCTTTTTTATATGTTCATTAATGTAGGCGCTATCTTTGCTCCTCTCGCTGCTGTTGGCGTAAGAAACTGGTGGGTGACCTCTCATGGATTTGCATACAATTCTTCACTGCCCGAGTTATGCCACGCTCATTTGAATTCTACAATCAGTGGTGAAGGCGCTATCAAACTTCAGGAAATCGCAACAAATGTCGGGTATACCGGAACAGACCTGACAGCTTTTTCTAATGAATATCTAAACGTATTTACTACAGGGTTCCATTATGCATTTGCAGTAGCTATTGGCGCCATGCTGATTTCTTTAATTATATATCTGGCTAATAAAAAGAAATTTCCGAACCCTAAGACAAAAGAAGAAGTTGCAAATTCAAAGGTAGTTGAAATGGATCCCAAAGAAATCAAGCAACGTCTGTATGCTTTGTTGGCAGTATTTGCCGTTGTTATATTCTTCTGGTTCTCATTCCATCAGAACGGTTTAACACTCACCTATTTTGCCAAAGACTACACTGATTTAAGTAAGATTAGCATTAACCTGGGCTTTACTACTATTGTAGGTGCAGAATTATTCCAATCAATCAACCCGTTCTTTGTTGTATTTCTGACACCGGTGATTTTAGCTGTTTTCGGCGCGTTACGTGCCAGAGGGAAAGAACCATCGACTCCAAAAAAGATTGCTATAGGCATGGGGATAGCTGCATGTGCTTATATATTAATGGCTTTGGGATCAATAGGGCTACCTACAAAAAGTGCAGTTACAGAAATGGGTGGGCTCGCAGATTCAGAACGTATAACCCCGTTTCTGCTTTTAGGCACTTACTTTATTCTGACTGTAGCTGAACTATTTATTTCGCCATTAGGGATATCATTCGTATCTAAAGTTGCTCCTCCTAAATATCAGGGTATGATGCAAGGACTTTGGCTCTGTGCAACGGCTGTAGGAAATTCATTACTGTTTATTGGGGCTGTTTTATACGACATCATCCCGATTTCCGGAGTATGGACTGTTTTCATTGTTGCCTGCTGTATTTCAATGGGCACCATGTTCTTTATGCTCCGATGGCTTGAAAGAGTGGCAAAATAAAAATAAAAGCATAGCTGCAAACCATACATAATAATAATAAAAATAAAAGCCCTGCCCAAACAAGCAGGGCTTTTATTTTTATACGAATCTTTTAATTATTAGCTTATTGATAAAAATCACAAGCACACCCAAAACATTGAACAAAATAAGCGCAATAATTGTGTTTGGTATTCCCAGCAGAGGTATTGCCAGGCTTGTGATGAGCAGCGCTCCCGCTGCCGAACCGAAGAGTTCTATTCCGTATGAGTTTCCGGCATTTACCACATTCGGCTGGCGTTTAAGACTGGTTGAAAGGGCGAACTGCATACCGGTAATGGCTGCTTGCAAAAATGTAATAAGGTAAAACAAATATTGGACAAAAATCGGGAAACGAATCGCGTTCAGGAAAAGCAGCCAAACCAAAAATAAAAAAATCAGAAGCGTCAGCTGCAAGCCCATAAAGAACCTGAAATCCGGTTTGAGCTTTCGCGAAAAGAAATATGAACCGGCAAACAAGCCTGCCATAAATAATGTAAAAATGATTCCGATCTGCGAATAAACATACCCAAATAACGCCTGAAATGCTACAATAATAATCATTTCAACTGAGGATGATGTAAAACCGCCCGTCAGGAGGCTGATATTAACCGGTTTGAGAAAAATCAACAAAAGCAAAAAGATCAAACCTGCAATTAAAACCGGCGTGAACATATTAATATGGTAATGGCTTAACCAGAATTCCAGCCCGTAATAATAAGTTATAGGCCTGAAATCATGATTTACCGGCACATCGGCATTCAAACCTGAAGCAATATTATTGGCTTTTGAGATTAGCTGCCCGTCATCCAAATAATACTCATTTACATATATATTTTCTATGTTATTTTTACTGATCATGGAGGCAATGTTCATGGACAGAAATCCGTCGGAGGCAATAAAAAACAAACTGTTGCCCGGAATAATAATAACATTTTTAAAAACTGAATGTAATGTGTTAAATATTGATGAATTCAGCGCTGCCGCAGATTCATTCATATAGTTTTCAACACCCGGCATACTCAATCCTATCACCGCATTATCGCGCATCGATTTCTTTACAGCCTTGAAAAATTCCCAGGTATAAAACCTGTTTGTCTGCACAAACATTGGCGCCGGTGTATTCAGCAAAACAACATCGTATTTTGCAGCTGATCTCCGGATAAAAATTCCAGGATCAGTAAAATACTCTTTACAATGAACCGCTTCACCCCTGGAAAAATACTTCTTTTCAAGAAGATTAACATCTTCATTAAGGTCAACATAATCGATATGTTTCACAGGATACTTTAATATTTCTTTTTCTGTCAGGCCAATATTTCCTGAAATCTGTAAAACAGATTGAGCCTGTGGCCGCTGTATCATAGCATAATGCACCGATTCCTCAGTTGATATTTCATTATTTCCGGTATTTATCAGTGATCCGTTATCAAACATATTGAATTGTCCTGAGCTTTTAGTGACCACGAGTTTGCCAAATTCATTCTCACGTGTTTCCACAATGATTTGGTTGTTGTACAGCTTTTGAAGGGCTCTTTTTGTGATGTTTGTATTCGTAATAGCTCCAACTAAAACCAACATGATTATCAGGTGAAACCATAAACTAAGGTTCTGCTTTTCGGTGATTATAAGGGAAATAATAAAAAAAGCATTTAATCCGGTTACAATAGCAAGAATTTCATAGCCGTCAAAAAAATGCACCAGAATAAAACTAAAAAGGGCTCCGCTAATGATGCTGCCCAATGATTCGATGGCATACAGCTTTGCTATCTCCTCTTTTGAAGCAGATAATTTGCCCGTAAAGATGGTAAAAGCAGCGCCGGATAACATGCAGACAGGCAAAAGTATTACAGTCACAATGCATGAAATTTCCAATGGCCCCTGCATCACCCCAGGCTGAAACAACATATTTTTCCAATATGAAAAAGCCAGTAATAACACAACAGAGAGAACCAATGGCAAAATCATTACCAGGTAAGAAAAAAAAGAAGTTACCCTCCGGCTGAAGTATTTAGCCATCACAGCTCCGGCACCTGTATATAAGAACCAACAAGCCAGCATCAGGCCTGCCAGTAATTCATTGCCTGAAAAAACACTGAACAACTCCCTGAGAATAACCAACTGAATTACCATAGAATTAAAGCCCAGAAAGAATACTGCAAACCGACTGATATGATTTCTATTATCCATTATCTTCTTTGGTAACAAACCTAAATAATTTCATTCAAAAGTAAAAAAATCTCTGAAAGAATTTTATTTTTAATTGCTTGCTTAAACTTGCTTTAATTATTTGTAAACCAAGGCTGAATAGGTAATGTATACAATATTTTATAAATTTTTAACAAATACTTTAAAAGCTGTTGCATTTTTTCAAATATTTTATTTAATTTTGTAATCTTACTTAAATTTTTCCTGACAAATAAATCAACTAATAACTAAATCTTAAGCTATGAAAAAATTATTAAGTTTACTCATTGCCATTGTCTTCAGCAGCATGGTCTGGGGGCAAACTACGCTGATATCTCCTACCGGAGATGGAGGCTTTGAGAATGGCACTACATTCGCCGCAAATGGTTGGACAGGGGTGAATGATGCCACCAACACCTGGCAGGTTGGAACAGTATCTATTCCATCATTAGGCACTAACGCGGCCTTTATTTCCAACGATGCGGGAGTATCCAATGCTTACACGGCTACAGGTTCTCAGGTATCTTATTTTTACCGGGACATTACTGTGCCGGCGGGCGAAAATCTCATTATGCTATCTTTCAAATGGAAGAATGTCGGGGAAAGTTCTTACGACAGGCCTTTTGTTTACGTTGCTCCGACTACCAGCACCCCTGTAGCCAACTCAACAACTGTTACAGGTAGTACAGATATAAGCGGAACTCTTATTTATTTATCAGGACAATCTTCCTACCTGACTGCAAGCTACCTTTTACCTTCAACCCTGGCAGGAACAACTTTCCGGCTGATTTTTGGATGGAGAAACGACGGATCAGGAGGAACACAACCTCCGGCATCTATTGATGAAATATCGTTGATTTCCAGAACTGCTTCTCCACTTAATGGAACCTATACGATCAACAATGCTGCTCCTACTACTGTTCCAATGGTACACGATGGTTCCGGAAATTTCAACAATTTCACTGATGCCATTCTCGCACTGAATGGGGATGGGATTTCAGCGGCTGTTACATTTAATGTTACTGCCGGACAAAC
>Ga0116170_10004012_pt1 | contig 13618 bp, 20 predicted proteins | sample AD_JPNHW1_MetaG_FD_89797 | JGI IMG/M metagenome (GOLD analysis project Ga0116170, IMG submission 89797) | Active sludge microbial communities of municipal wastewater-treating anaerobic digesters from Japan - AD_JPNHW1_MetaG | ecosystem: Engineered > Bioreactor > Anaerobic > Digestate | place...
CTTATGAATATGTAACTGATACGGACTCTTTAAATAATGTTATGAAATATATACAGAAGTATGATTATGTTTTGGCATCAGCTAGAACTCACACAGGTGACCTTACTGTAGACGGAGCATCGGCAGCCGTCCTTTCTTATGCAGCTGCTTCTACTAAGGAGTTCTCAGTTGCTACTATGAAGACTGCTGTTATTGACACTGACTATAGAACAATTACATTTCAGACCAAGAACCTTAATAAATGTGCTACAATAACTGGACACCTTACCAATTACTCACTTACAACTCTGTCTGGAAGTATAATTACTCTTGATAACGTTCTTCTTGTAGCTCCAGATACTTTCTCATATACTGATACAGGAACAAGATACGTTGACTTAAGACCAGTTCCTTATTTTGGATTTGCTCTCAATACTGAAGCTAATTATACTGAACTGGAACCAGCCACTGGCATCATAGAGATAACCACTACTGGAACTGAACTTGAGAAAGGTACAATTAACTTCACAAACCAGGATATAACAATAGACACAGTTAACAGAGAAGACTTCGTAGGAACAATAGTTCCTGCTATATCAGCTCAGGCTTCTTTTGCATCTGAGGGTAATTTTATATCTGGTACGCTTTATGTTGAATACGAAGCAGAAATCAGAAACTCTGAGTACCTCAACCAGCTTATTAATTACGACTCAACACTTTTCGATACAGCTGAAGGCGCTCCTCTTGGACCAATTGATCCTAGAAATGAACTTGCTTATGCAGCTTATCATGTAAGCAGAATTACTCCTACAACTCAGTTCTACATTATGCCTGTAACAAGTGAGTCTACTGGTTATACTGATGGTATGAAGATACTTACCAACTACAGAGAGATAGTACATGTTGCTGCTGTTTATGATGGTGTGCTTCAGTCTCTTGATAGCTGGATTGATCCTAATGTGACTGGTGCTGAGAATTCACCTGAAGTAGCTAGATTTAGAATTGGTTACAGCCCAGCTGAACTTAAGACCCAGATTGATAGAGTTCTTGCTAGTCAGGCAATAGCTGGAAACAGATACACAATATCTGGTGGATATACAAGATTTGAAGCTACTGATACTGATATAGACTTTGAAGAGACTTATGCAGTTGCCGTTGGTGATACCTGCGTACTTAATTATTCTGACTCTACAACCGCTACTTTCATAATTAGTGATGTTAGTGGATACATAGTAACTTTCAGCGCAATTGGTACCGCTCCTACAACTAAAGCCGTTACTTCTATTGCGATATACAAACCTCTTACCAGTGCATCTCAGATAGCAGCTTATATGGATTCTATCCAGAATTCAGAGAACAGTTACTTCGTTAAAGTTATTTGCGAAACAGTTCCTTATACATATACCCGAGTAGATACTGGTGCAGAAGCTACAATTACACTTCCTAGGAAGTTCAATACTATTTTCCCATTCTCTCTTAAGATATCTACACCACCTCATCAGCCAACTACTTTTATTGCTTTCGAAAATCTGGGATTTGGATTAGTAAGCTCAAGCAGCACACTGTTCTCAAGATCTGATTTCGAAACACTCGTAGCCGCTGGTTACTATGTAATGTCCAATGACCTTGGAACAGCTCCTTACGCTCTTAGAGATGTAACTTGTGGTGTTAAAGGTCCTAATGGCGAACTTGGTGGAGTTCTTAGTAAAGTAACACCGGTTATTCTTTATGCTAAAGAGATCTGGGATATCACTAGAGACTTCCTTGGTAAGTACAATGTGGTATCTGATGTAATAAACATGCTGGGCCTCAAGCTTAGTGCACTGGCTAACAAGTATACAACTAAGAAGTACCAGTACCTTGGAACTATACTTTATGAAGCAACTCAGCCCAGAATAACTACAGTTGCTAATGGCGTTAGAATAGATTACTCGGTTAAACCGCAGGATGCTATGATTTCAATAGATAATTACGTAACAGTTGAAGAGAAAACCTCTTAAGGAGATAAATAATGGCTACTAATCTTTCGGATTTCTTTGATATTTCTGCTAGAACGCAGATGGAAGCGGCTTTTAAAACGCCGTCTCACGACAAGTTTTTTATTTTCAGTGGGCCGCCGTTCTATGCTTCACTGGCAGAAAGAGCTAACATAGTTTGCCCCCTTCTGTTTACACAAGCTTTTGTGGTTAACGAGCAGCGTGGCGGTGGTGGACAGATCAATAGTCTTGGCACAACCAAGTTTATAAAACTGCCATCTACTACTTCTATGAATAGCATTAGTATTAATGGTTTCTCACTAGTAACTGGATCTCCTACTGAAGTTACTTCAATAACTTCAGGTTCAAATAGGAATCCAAGATGGAACCTTCTTAAGAGACTCTATTATTCAGCTATAACGTATGAAGGTGGAGAACTTATTAATCACTTCCTGTATGAGAATACAAAAAATAAAAATGGCTTTAAGGCTGTAGGCTACGACATAGATGACATCTTCAGCAACCTTGGTGCTTCTGAGTTCTATGAAATACCTTTCGGACTTATGTCGATCTGTCTTACCAAAGGCAATGACTTCGTAGTTGCTAGATACTATGAGAATTGCACACTTGCACAAGGAAGCCCCATAACCAGCGCCGCTGTTAACTCTCCAGTTAACTTGACTGGTGGTATTGGTATTACCTTTACAGAAGAAGTTCCTCTGAGCTTAGATAATGTAACTGGCGCCGGTCTTACAACTGAAACTACATCCTTTATAAGCACACTCCTTAATTACATCGGAGAATCTGGAGCAAGTATCTCTTAAAAAAAATAAAATATAACTATAATATTAATGTCCGAGTGGGCCGCCTCCTCCCACCCGGATATTTTTTTATGTATGCTATTGATTAGGCAAATTAAGGATTACTCCTTGACCATTACCCATCATATAATTTGGCAAAGACCCATTCCATTTCTCGATCCATTGAAGCTGTATAATTTTTGGATTTTGATTGATGGAGGTACCCTTTATCTTGAGAGCTTCGGCTTCACCCTGAGCTTGCTGTATAGCAATTTCCTTTATTATGCGGGCTTGTTCGAGCTGCTCGTTTTTCTGCTTTGTTATTTCTTTAAGTTTTAGAGCGTCTTGAGTAGCTACCTTAGTAGCTTCAATTGATGCCGCATATTCAGGTGGGTAGAATACTTCTCTTATATCTACCTGTCCTAAGTTTAACTTATAAGTTTTAAGTTCAGCAGTTAGTCTCACAGTTAATTTATCTTGTATTTCTTGACGTTTAGTTGAGTAAACTTCTTCTGGAGAATAAGCACTTATAGTTAATGCCAGTGCTGATTTAGCTTTAGTTTTTATTATGTTATCTTCAATCCATAAATAACGACCATTCTCCTGATCATCATTTTCACTTACATTTTGATAGATCCAAGGTGCCGAATCTTCCACTATATTCCACGATATAGATAAATCTATACCCATTTTGTTGCCGTCTTTAGTAGGCACCCAAACGGTACCATTTTTCTTTTTCTCATCAGCAGCAAATGTAAATACCCATGTTGTCTTATCCATTTTAAAGACATGATTCCATGGAGCTACGAAATTCCATCCGGCTTTTATGGGTGCCTCTTTTACGCCCCCGGGAGTTACAACTATCCCAACTTCTTGTCCTTTAATTTGCACTACCATTGACCACAGAATGAGCACTGTAGCTGCAAATATTACCAGCGATCCACCTATTTTAAAGGGACTGGCCACCGGCAAAGGTCTCTTTTTTGATGCCGCATCTGCGTTCATTACGAATCCTACCGCGGCGTAAAACACGCCTAAAATCAACAAAATAGTCATAAAAATCGTCATGTGTTCTTGGTTTATGCAACTTACACAAAGTTACAAGGGCTCCCTCCGAACCCGTTACAAGTTTAAAGTACATTTCCTGCTTCACTGATGATTGCCCTACGAGTAGGGTCTTCTACTATCTCCACAGGCTTAATATTCGGGCAACCCGCCCGTAATATGTTCTTAGCGGCATGTAGGTCCCTATCAATGGGTCCATAGCCACATTCACATCTATAAAATCTTTCTGATAGTTTTAGATCATTCTTCCTACCACACTCTGGGCATAATTTAGTGCTGGGATAAAAACGGTCAATAACTACCACGCATGTTTTGTAGGAAAGCTGTCTACGGATTTCCCCAAATAAAGAGCCGGCTATCCTTCGGGATAATCTTCTGTTTTTCAACATGTTTTTAACTGCCAGGTCTTCCAGGCATACCACTGCATAATTCTTAGCAAGTCCCATTGTCATCTTATGCAAATAGTCATTTTTTCTGTTAGTAAGCCTCATGTAAAACCTTGCTAACCGTAATTTAGCTTTCTTCCAGTTTTCACTATTTTTCTGCTTCCGTGACAACCGTTTTGATAACATTACCAAGCGTTTTAGGTCTTTTTTCCAAGCATTTGGGTTAGGATAATACTTTCCATCTGATGTAACTGCTAGATGTTTTATTCCTAAATCAATGCCGCAGGATGTTGTGCCTTGGGTTTTAGCAACATCATCAAACTCAACTGAGATTGAGGCAAACCATCTATCGGCAGTTCTGGAAACAGTAACTGACATTATCTTACCAGCAAAACGTAAACATTCCGCCATTCTTACATACCCTAATTTAGGGACACGTAAAGTGGTACCAGCTAACATAATTTTATCATTGTCAATCCGGAAGGAATCGTGCACACCTTTTTTCTTGAATTTTGGAAAGGTGTTAGACTTGCCTTTTTTAAGCTCCCTAAAGAAATTAGTATAGGCACGATCAAGGTCAAGTAGGGCATTATCAGATATGCATTTAGACACCTCCATAACAAAAGGATATTTTGAACGTTTCAAGGAATTAAACAGTTTTTTAGTATCATAACCAGACGTTTTTTCTCCAAGGGTATACAGCTCAATTCTTTTAGCTAATCCCCAGTTATAGACAAATCTTTTTATTCCGCAAGCGCGTAGAAAGTAACTTTGCTGTACATTATTGGGATATAGCCTTATTTTATGCGACCGCGTTTTATTCACTCGTTTATACCCCGCCCATTTCTGCCTATAACCCAGACATATTGCTATTTCAATTAATACCCAAAAAGTTCCACTCCCTTTATTCGTAGAACAATATTATTATACACATTTTATTTATGATGTCAAGGAACTCTTAGTAAGTTACTTGGGTATCTTAGAATGGGTTGCGGTATTTCATACTAAAGTTTTTGGTTCAAGTTCCTTTTTTACAACTAGTGGCATTATTAATTATTATTTCTCCATAACCTCTTCTATCTGCACCCTTTGCAAATAAGACTCTCTGAGTTTGTTACACTCAGGATCGCGTTTCATATTGCACTCATATCCTGTTTCTGGGTGTTTCCATTTGTCCTTAGGATTGCAACCACAATTACAACTGCTCAAAAGTAGAGCGAAGATCATTACAAATAATAACTTACGCATTTTTAATAGCCTCCTTAATGTTGTTGATTATTTCTTTATGATACCTTGTAGTTAACTCATTATCACAACAAGCTAACCTAGGGCCTATGAGAAAACCCATATGTCCGTTCCACTGAAGACCTGGCTTTATTACCCAGGGCTCTTCCTTACTTTTGTCATTATGCATCACGGTATAAACATATTCCCCCTTGGTCTGCCTTCCTAAGCAGTAATTAGCAAAGGCTGAATTAAGAGCTTCCGGTTTATATAGTGCATAATTACCTCCTCTCAAACTAACGCGTTCCAAAATTACCTCCTGAGTTATTCTGTTAAATTAATTTTAGTTGGTTGTGGTCCTCCAAATAATGTTAGTAACTGTCTAGCCATACTTAATCTAACATGGTTAAGTCTAACGCTAAAACATACGCTATCGTCTTCTTTTAAAAGATCACGATATATATTGGATTTCATATGCCCTACTCCGAAAGGACACGCTACACATGGTATTGATGCGCAGCTACCATTCATTGCTATTAACACCTTAATACTGTCTAATATTTGCTCCAAATCAGTAGGACCCCTGAACTCAAACATATCCCTGGTTAATTTTATATCCATGCTCTACTCCGTAAGATTTATTTTGGTAGCTTTGGGTTCTTCGAATAGTTCTAGGAACTGATTTGCCATATTAACCACATCATCTAACTTAAGACTAAGGCATGTTGGTTGGGACCCTGTTATTCTAATTCTGTGGTAGTCCCTGCAAAGAAAACATATTTTACAATATATTTCACAACACATACCCCCATTACTTTTTAATGTTATTGTTCCATCTATAACCCCTTCAAGATCATCTTGCGTGTTAAATTTGAACATCTCCTTTTCTAATTTGGGTATGGGCGTGTCCTACTCCGTCAGATTTAGCTTGGTTGTTTCCTGAACAGACTTGACATAAGCTACGTAGGGATCATGGCATATTCCATACTTATCTATAAAGCTATCGGGCCTTTTACAACCATTATTTTTTTTAGATCTGAAGTAGCACCTCATTCCACCACAGTCTCCTTTACTAGATATAACTTCTAGCTTAACACCTTTATATTCAACTTTAGCACCAATAGCCAATATACCCATTATGCACTCCCATTATTCTGTTAGGTTAAGCTTAGTAATAGTATCTTCTTGTTTAACAAATATTATTTGATTTCCGTCAGTTCTTACGTAGCCACAGTAGCCAAATATAGGGCGCATTTCGGGTGATTCTCTAATAACCTGGCAAGGTGTAGATTCTTTATTAAACTCAGACAAGGAATTTAAGTAGCAAGTTAAACACTTATGAGATACGATACCATCGTACCTTACTACTTTTAGTCTAGCACCCTTATAGTCAAATATATCACCCACGGGTCGTGTTAAAGTAGTTGCCATGGTTATTACTCCGTTAGGTTAAGTTTCACATAATTATCATTATCAATTACAAATATAATATCTTCATAATCTGACCTATGAGACGGTCTGCAATCACCAGCTTCTTTTCGAAATGGTGGAGTAGTACACAGTGAGTTAATCGCACACACACCACATTTAATGTGGGCTATAGAACGCATGTTTTCTGGTATACCCAAGAACTTAACAGCCTTATAAGTATCTGGATAGCCTGTTACTTTAAACCTTACACCGATAGCCTTAGTTCGTGATATATTAAGTTGTTGTTCTACTGAGTTTATATAGGTTATGTTAAAAGGCATATTTAGTACTCCGTTAAGTCGAGTTTGGTAACCTGAGCTACAGGTTTAACCTTAATGAAGTAAACCCCCTGTCTACCCGAGGGGTATGACATGCAGCTACCACGCTTTGCTTTGACTGTATTCTGGGAGCAAGTACCATAAAAACAACATTTGCTGCACCAACCAGGTGAGTATGAGTTCCTGGGTATTTCCATTACTTTTATGAAGTCACCAGCATATTCAAACACTTCACCAATGGGTCTTATTAGCTCTGCTGGCATTTAATACTCCGTTAAGTCTAGTTTAATTACAGGCATATCCCTGCTGTCTATTTTCAGGAATAAAGCAGCTTCTTGGTCACATCTTTCATAGCCCCTACACCCATACTTATCATGACAAAAAGTCTCAGCAAAGAAAGCACAGTGGTTACACCACATCCCCTTATCGAATCTTTTTACTACTTTTAAAAATAAACCATTATGTCTAATGATATTACCTATTGGCTCATTTCTAAACATAGCAACCTCTATATTTAATAATATTACATATTGGCTCATTTCTAAACATAGTAACCTCGTGACACACTCCCACCACCTAAGCCTGCGCTTTAAGGATGGGGCTTCTCAGGCGAGCAATCTCGTGATCACAGCATAACTGAGCTTACACCGCATGTCCTGCGGTCATATAACTAGATAAACCCTCTTCTCTGATATTGATAGCTGCATTCATATCTCGATCCATGATATTTCCGCAATCACAGGAGTATACTCTCTCAGATAATAATAGGGTTTCTTTAATTGCTCCACAAAGAGAACACTTCTTAGAAGAAGGAAACCATTTATTGACTTTAATAACTGTAACTCCTCTTTCTAAAGCCTTGTAATTAAGGTAGGTTACAAATAAGCCCCATCCATAACCTACCCATAGGGGATGGGTAATTCTAGGAAGGCTGGTGTTAAATAAAATTGGTGGGAGTTAATTAACCCCCACCGTGTTGTTTACTTGCTTACCATAACTTATGGCTACTCCGGCTAGAACTATATCAGCTATAAACCAGAGAGCCATTTGTGGAAAACTTGCAAACAGGATTAGGTTGCATATCAGAATTATTATGGGTAGAATGGAGTCATCAAGTCTAGTTTTGACAAGCCCAAACAGCGCTAACACACCAATAACCCACAACTTACCTCTTCTGATAAAGATCTTGATAAGTAACGGAACTAGATCCGTAAGGAACAACACCGGATTATTTCTGTATATCTCCGGGTTGATGTACCGAGCCAGGATAACTTTAAGATGTTTTATTACTTCCGCAACAAACACTTTGGCTCTTTGGCAGGCTTTCTTCACGAACAAAACAAAGGATTTAAAACCCCTGTGAATAAGTCTAAACATCAAATGTCCTCACTTAGTTTGTACACAGCGGTAAACCCAAACCAACGTTTTAGGTTTAAGTTCTTATCTTTACAGATAAGCTTATTGTTTAGTCGTAATCAATGCCTTTGCCTCTGTAGCCACCTTTGTAGTAATTTCCTCCATACGTAGGTGCCAAAACATCGTCTATATCTCCTTGCTTGATATCTTTTCTTACAGCTGTTATTCTGTCCAGCATTATAACATCACTGCCGTCGTCAAATAGATTGGTTATATCACAACCCTGGTCTGGCTCTTCCTCGTACTCATTATTAGGTTTATCCCAATGATTACAACTATGAGTGGGTGGAACACCCCTCTTTAACGCCATACTGAATTCTTCCAGATAGGAGTGATAAGCCATTATCATCTCAGGCTCATCCTTCTTGGTTAGGAACATTTCAAGTTCTTTCTTCTGTATCTTTTCCAGAACTACCTTATACTGCCAGTGTATAAAGTCGAAGTAATCCTTGTTGTCTCCTATGAGTTTTTCTTTCTCACGCTCCAATTTGGAGTTAGAATAGAAAGCATTATCAACATCAGCTGGTTCCAGAGTCAACATATCTATGACCTTAATCATATGCTGAGTAGGTTCTTTAACTGCATAGTTTGCACTTAAGTCTATGAAATTACTGGCATCTACCTCACCTACTAGTGGTAGGAACACTCTGGAATTTATTATGTTATCACCAGTAGTGTCAAGGAGTACGATAGCTCTTGAAGGTATGTCATTAAGTGTCTTAGGAGGTGTCTTACGATCACAGTGTACTTCAGCCACTAAATCATAATTAGCTAATGACATGACATGCTTCTTAATATAGGAAGCTTTCACCATACCATACTTAGCCTTGTTAAACATCTGCCTTGGTATAGCTACTTCGAATGTATCGGTAACAGTATTGAGGAATACGAAGAACATAGGAATAACGTCATACTTATCTTTAGCCATTTTAGCGGCATGAAGAATTCGGTACATAGGAGTGTTGGTTATCTTCCTTAGGCTTCTATATGCTATAACACCCGGCTGCTCTGGGAAGGAGAGATTGGTCATCTCCATAGTATTGTCAGCTGCTATGGTATCATCCTTGGTTGGCTTGTATTTATTTCCGCCATATGCAAGATACTCACATTTTATGGTGCTAGCAACTGTAAGGCTAAATAAGGTGAACTCATCCATTGATATTACGACAGACTCTCTAATATCAATGTTTGGATCTATTGATTTTCTACTTCGGAACCATTTGGTAATCTCCATTACTGCATACCTCCCCATTCGCTAGAGTCTTCATCAACTCCAGGCATATGTGAAATTCTAGACGCTCCAACACCAGCCCCAGCTGCAGGCTTGGCATCCTTATTCTTTTTTTCCAAAAATTCCTTGGAAGAAAAAACTAAGGTGGTAGGCTGCTCGTCTTCCATGATGCCAAAAAGTCTCTGAGCATCAGTCCTCATGGTGGGCTTATCCCTCTGCACTTTAGTCTGGCTGTCTATGTCTTTTTTGATCTCATCAATAGTTATACCTTCTGGAGGTACATACAACCCAACCGCTTTTCTTTTCTCAAGTAGCTTACCAACCTCGGCATCTATTTGGTATATAGAAACAGCTTCAACCTCTAACCTGATACCATCCACAACTACAACAGCATTAACAGCCATATCGTCCTCCAATAAAAATATCTTTACACTTACTTATAACATTTTAAAATGTCCGTTTTTCCACTATAATATAACTGTAATATCTTGATATAGGTGCTGCTATGATATTGTCTCTGATCATGTACATGTACAATGCTATATTTGTTATAATAAATTTCATAATGTCAGACTCTCACTTCAAGGGTATAGCCCTATTGGCTGGAGGGTATATTATAATAAATCTTATTGCCATAATAATGAACGATAGGGTTAATGGATCTAAAACTTCATTAGCAAGACTAGTTTTTAAAGAAGCTTTCTGGATAGCTCTATTAAATGGGCTGATATGGGGTGGGGAAGCATACCTATGCGGATGTAAAGACATAGGCCCCAATTTTCCAGCTACTGTAAAGCTCTACGCCAGTTATATTTATATAGGACAAATAGGCCTATTCATAGTGCTTCCTATTTTAGCCATAGTTGCTAATAAGAACAAGTTCTTTAAAAATATATTAGTGGTAGTTACATACATTATAAGTCTAATGCACTCTAAAGAAAATACAGTTAGCAGTATGCTGGATGATGATGATCATGAGATAACCTCTAGAAAATCTATAATAATACTGCCTGATAACAATGATAAGCGGAAGGGAAAATGAAAGCAGTAGGTAACAAATTTTGGCGAGCATTCAAATTCTGGGCCGTTAATTCTTATCAACACATGCTAAAGATGAGCGTTATATCAGCTATCCTCGCAGTTATAACAGTAGCCGGTGTATATCTTAATGGACCCCACAATCCTCTAACTCTTTTTGCGTTCCTGTTCATTATGTATATGTTGACACTAGAATTAATATTCAGAATAGTGGGGAGAAATCCACAAATTCTTTTTCATGACTTAACTTATGATATAAAGAATCTGGAGGATGATCTCAAGCAGCGTGAGGATATTTCTAAAGAGGTTAAGTTCCAACTCTCATTCAAATTCAAAGAAATAGACTTATTTATACAGAAGATAATAGGAAGGCCTTTTCTGTATTCTAATTTCTATGATCCTGATGTAGAAGTAGACAACATAATGCATATGATACATGCTGGAATTATTAGCTACAACGAGAAGTGGGCCATGATGTGTATAGATAAGGACAGCATAAAATTATTCAACGAAGTTCATGGATACAATACCGAAAAGTATATAAAAAAAATAACTGATGCTTTGAAAAATGAAAGTTCTCCATACACAAGACGCAACATATTGCGCACTGGACTATATAAACTTATGCATAGTTCTATAAAAGACTTTGTGAGATTGGTAGGTAATAAATGAACTCATTAATCATAGCAGCACTTATATATGGCAATGTTATGACTAATTTTATGACATATAAGTCTTCTTATGATAAAGCGGTAGATAATTCCTGGGCGGATCTTTACCCTAGGTATATATTGGCGTCTCAGATAGAGCAGGAATCATTGTGGAATCCTAGAGCAGAACTTAAGACTGATAGAGAGTACGGATTTGGATTCGGACAGCTAACTATAGCTTACAAGGCTAATGGCGACGAGCGCTTTAATAAGTTTACAGAAGCAAAGGTTAAGTTTAAGGAGCTAAGTAACTGGGCTTGGAAAGATAGGTATAACCCAGATATGCAACTTACGTTTGTTGTTAAAGAGAACAAGTACCTATTTGAGAAGTTTAAAAAAAGTAGTAAAGATATAATAACCAACTTCGCTTTCATGCAGGCATCTTATAATGGTGGGTCCGGCTTAATAGTTAAAGAAATAGCTCTTTGTGAGAAGGATACTAAGTGTGATCCTGGATATTGGTTCTGTAATGTAGCTAAAAAATCGGCTAGATCCACAGTAAAGTACAAGGGTTATGGTAAGTCGTTCTATGATATAAATAGAGAATATGTTACTAACATTATGTTTGTGAGATATCAGAAATATAAACAGTTTGAGAAGAGGTAATAATCATGGCTTCTAATAAAGATAGTTCTAATGTTTCCTACGGTGGAAGGAACTACACACTTGCTGTTACGGCTACCCCAGTAGCTATAAGTTCCAATGATACTGATATAGCCTTCGAGCGTTCGACAGTTGAAATATATAACTCTGGAGCTAAAACTATATATGTATACTTCAAAGGTAGTGCCGCTGCTGATGGTAGACCAATACTTCCTGAAACATCAATAAGTTATGCTGTTAGTGAACGGGCTATTTTATTTGTTTTGTGCTCGTCTGGTCAGACGTCAACGGCTGTGATAACTGAGCTACAGTAGGTTCTAAACCCAGCACTTATAAATTAACACCAAATAAAATAGACCCATCTATAATATATGTAGCTAGTATTAGTATAACTTTGCTATTTTATAAATCGAGTATTTGAGGAGTTTTGAATCATGACAACTAACTTAGAATCAATTAAAGCTGAATTAGTTAAGCTTGCGCAGTCTAATGAACCTGAGAAAGTTAATGAACTTAAGAACGTACAGTCCGCTCTTGAGAAGCTTGCATCTGGATATGCTACAGAAATAGCTAGTGCAGATGAAAATGCAAGAGTTGAAGCTAGAGCACAAGAGCTTGTTAAAAAGGCCTTCCTGGGATTTGGCGAAGACGAGGGTAGTGATGAATCAATAATTGAACTTATTAAAGCCTACATAGCAGAAAATCCAGAAGTAGCTGCTGCTCTTGGTTTGGGTACCGCAGGTGCTCTTGCTGGTGGCGGAATTGGATCTATGGTAGGAGACGGCGACCTTTCATCTGTTCTTGCTGGTGCTGGTATTGGTGGAGCCGCTGGTGGTGCTGCTGGTTATGCAGGTGGGGAAGACCTCATGAATGCATTCGCTGCTGCTAATCCTGCTTTCACAAACGAGCTTATCAAAAAAGCTACAGTAATTAAACTCGCTCAGGACCTTGGAATTAATCCAGCTGTTTTAGAAGCACTTTCACAGCAGGCTGCTCCAGTTGCAGCTCCTGAACCAGCTATAGACGAAGCTGCTCTTATTGATGAACTTAAGAATATGTATAACAAGTCAGCTTCAGCTGATTCTATAGTTGAAGAGCTTGTAAAAAGAGCTGCTTATAATGACGCACTTGCAGAAGTTACAGATGAACTCACAAAAGAAGCTGCTTATAGAGACGCTCTTGCAGAAGTTACTGAAGAGATGAATAAGAAAGCTGCTTTAGATGAACTTGTAAGATTGCTTGTAGCTAAGAAATAACTATTATAAATAAGGAGGCTTCGGCCTCCTTCTTATTTTGAGGTGCGTATGTCTCTGTCTGGGTTTATTAAAACAGCGTCTTTGTTAGTTCAAGACCATAATATGCAGAAGAATGCTTTCTTTGAAAGATTCACTGGCTTAAATAGACAGCTTAATAGATATGGAAAGAAAGTACTTGGCATGGAA
>Ga0116170_10004014_pt1 | contig 13614 bp, 6 predicted proteins | sample AD_JPNHW1_MetaG_FD_89797 | JGI IMG/M metagenome (GOLD analysis project Ga0116170, IMG submission 89797) | Active sludge microbial communities of municipal wastewater-treating anaerobic digesters from Japan - AD_JPNHW1_MetaG | ecosystem: Engineered > Bioreactor > Anaerobic > Digestate | place...
TACCGGGGCGGTTTCCGTGGTCAACACAAAAGCTATCGGTAATGCACCCTATTCCAATATTGTTCAGGCAATGCAGGGCAGGCTGAGTGGTGTAACCATAACACAGGATGGGCAGCCGGGTTCAGGACGTGTCAACATTAAGGTTCGGGGCATTACTACATTCAATAATAATACGCCTCTCTATGTCATTGATGGTGTGCCATCTTCTGAGAGCCTGGGTAACCTTAATCCCAATGATATAGAATCTATCCAGGTATTGAAAGATGCTGCTTCAGCCTCCATATATGGCTCAAGATCAGCCGGTGGGGTGATCATAGTCACCACGAAAAAGGGAACGAGTGGTAAACTGAAAGTGGATGCCGGTGTGCAAAAAGGTTTTCAGAAACTTGGCCATAAACTTGAAGTATTGAATGCACCGCAATGGGGTGAAGTTTACTGGACAGCCGCTAAGAATGCCGGGATAATTCCAAAATTAAAATATCTATATGGCGAAGGTGAGACCCCGGTAATTAATACCACTCCTTTCATAATACCGAACCAAAAACAGATTTACCAATACTCAGCCCAAGGTACTGATTGGTATAACGAAGTTTATCAAACAGCTCCAACAAGCCAGTATTACGCAAATTTTGCCAATGGAAATGACAAAGGGTCCTACTTCCTGGGATTCTCTTACTTCAATCAGGACGGATTGATCAGATTTACAAATTATGACAGGTATACTGTAAGACTCAATACAGAATTCAAACTTACCAGCTGGTTAAAATTTGGTGAAAATTTGTCTGTTGGCACTTCAAAACAGGTTCAGATCGGTTCTCAACAAGGTCAGGATGGTATTCCACTTGATGTGATCAGGCAACATCCCTTATTGCCTGTGCTTGATGTCGAAGGGAAATATGCTGGTAAAATTTCCGGCTTCCCCGATGTAAGAAACATGGTCAGTGTTCTTGAGAAGAATAAGGACAATACGACAAAAAGCAATCGCCTTTTTGGAAATGGATTCCTTGAGGCAAATATTTTGGATGCCTTCTCATCACTTAAAGAACACCATGACTTATTGTTCCGCTCATCGTTCGGTGTCGATTACAGCGACTACTACGACCGCAGATTTGAAGCAGCCTATTCTGAAGGCGATTATGATATCACAGGGAATTACCTGACTAACAATTATGGCACAGGAAACTCAATTACATTCACTAACACTCTTGAGTACTCTTATACCAATAGCAAACATTTTCTTAAAGTTCTTGGTGGGACAGAATCTATCAGGTACAAATACCACTTTATTTCCGGTACCCGGAGCGGTTTTGAAATAGAGGATCCATATTTTACCTACCTGAGTGCCGGCTCAGGAACACAAACCAATTCGGGTGGAGGAACAGAATGGGGCCTATACTCCTATTTCGGTAGAGGTGATTATTCATATGATGATAAATATCTCCTGTCTGGTACATTGAGGTATGATAAAACTTCGCGTTTGAAAACTTCAGGTGTTTTCCCAGCTGTTTCTGCAGGCTGGCGTATAACCAGTGAAAAATTCATCAAAGATTTTCTGAGCTCAGTTAATGCTGAAAAAGCAATTACTGATCTTAAGTTGAGAGCTAGCTATGGAGAGCAAGGTAATCAGAATGTCGGCGATTTTGCGACACTTTCAACATTTGGTGCTGATATCAATCATGGTAATTACGACCTGCTGGGTTCTAACTCAGGAACATTACAGGGCTATATTGTTTTAACCAGGGGAAATCCAAACTTGCGCTGGGAAACAACGAAACAATTCAATTTCGGAACTGATATTACTTTGTTCGACAGCAAATTTGTCCTTACAGCCGATTACTATATCAAAAATACTGAAGATGTTTTAAGACAACTAGAACAGATTTCAGCCGTGGGCGAAGGATCTTCTCCATGGATAAATGCAGCCAAGGTTCAAAACAAGGGTATTGATTTAACAGCTACTTATAATTATTTCAATCCTGCCAAAGACCTGAAGTTTACTGCAACCCTTCAACTCGATCATTATAGAAACGAAGTGATCAGTTTGGGTGCCGATTCAAGTGTTGCGCAGATTGGTAATGAAGGCGAGCTCTATGTTGATGGTTTTGATGGAGCCACAAGAATCACAGTAGGTAAACCTTTCTCTGAGTTCTACGGATATGTTGTTGAAGGAATTTTCAAAGATCAGGCAGATGTTGATAACCATGCTGCTCAACTTGGGGCTGCCATTGGCAGGTTGAAATATGAAGATCTGAATGGTGATACAATCATCGATGATAAGGATAGAACATATATCGGCAGTCCTCATCCAAAGCTAAGTACAAGTCTTTACCTTACAGCTGAATATAAAGGTTTCTCATTGTCAACTTTCTTCTATTCCTCTTTGGGCCAGAAAGTCTATAATGAAATAAAATGGTACACCGATTTTGCACAATGCGGGAATTTTAACCATGGTACCCGAATACTTGATGCCTGGAGCTCAACCAATACTGATTCAGATATACCTGCACCAACACTGAGCAATTCAAACCAGGAAGACAGGGCTTCAACTTACTATCTCGAAAATGCTTCATACCTGAAGATGAGATCATTACGATTTGGTTATCAAATCCCTGACCGTTTCTTATTCAACAAGGTAAAAGTGAATGTTTTCGCTGAAATGCAAAATGTGTTTACACTCACAAATTATACCGGAGTCGATCCTGAAGTTCCATATGCCGGCAATGTCAATGTTGCAGGCATTGACCGTGGAGTTTATCCGCTCCCAAGAACTTACATATTTGGTGTAAACATTAACCTCTAATCAGTTAAGCCATGAAAAACAATAAAAATATTTTAAAACTATCGGCAGCGATTTTTCTTACCCTTACAGCTGCTTCATGTCAGAAAGATGTTCTTGACACCAAACCCTACGGTGTTTTAGCTGAAGGAGTGTCATCAGCAACCACTGTGGATAAACTGGTTGTTGCTGCATATGCTGGACTTGGCCAACATTTTTTCGGTAATGCCGAAGCATTTGCCGGGCCAATCTCCAACTGGATAATTGATGTGAGAAGCGGTGACGCTTACAAAGGAGGTGGAGGCATTGCCGACCGCAGCGATATTCACCAGTTGGAAACGGCCACGTTTGACCCAACCAATTATGCTATCAAGCAGGAATGGCGCAACAATATGTTCTCTATTGCCAGAACCAACCTGGCTATCAGGGAAATTAAGAACCTGAATGATATGACTTATCCTAAAGATATACGCATAGCAGAAATGCGGTTACTCAGAGGATTCTTTCATTTCGAGCTGAAAAGGGAATTTAACAACATTCCCTACCTTGAAGAAGAGACTGATCCTTTTTCAGCTTCGAACCGTCAATACACTGATGAAGAATTATGGAAGAAAATAGAGGACGATTTTCAATTCGCCTATGACAACCTCCCGAATAAACAGGAAGAAACAGGACGTGTCACAAAATATACCGCAGCAAGCATGCTGGCAAAATTATACATGGAACTCAAAGACTATTCAAAAGCATTGCCCATGATTGATTTTGTTATGCAGGGTCCTTATAGTCTTGAATCGGAATTTGAAGATTTATCTAAACTTGAAGCAGAAAATGGGCCGGAAGCTGTATTTACAATCCAGTTTTCGACAGCGAACAATTTTGCAAACCACAATTGGGGCGATCTCCTCAACATAACGCTGAGCCCGGGAATGGACGCCGGAGGATATGCTAACGGCGACGATTTCTATCTGGGAAGCCAGGACCTGGTTAATGCATACAGAACCGATAATAACGGCCTTCCTTTATTTAATTCATACAATGATCAGGATGTAAGGACAGGACAGTATTCGGGAAACCTTGACCCACGCGTCGATTTTACGGTAGGGCGTATCGGTATTCCATGGAAAGGTACTGCGCTTTATGCTGAGAATTGGGTCAGAAGTGCTGATTATTATCCTGGTTTTTCATGCAAAAAACATGTTGTAGCTCCCAATGACCCTAATATTCATAACTCATTTCCCTGGGCAGCTTCCGGTTTAAACTTCATGATTGTCAGGTATGCCGAAGTTTTACTCTGGAAAGCTGAAGCACTAATTGAAACAAACCAAAACCTGGATGAAGCAAGAAACCTTATAAATCAGGTACGCAACAGAGCAAAAACAAGCACTTACGTTAAAACACTTGATGGCTCGATGAATGCTGCAAATTATAAGATCGGATTGTATCCGGCTGAAGGATGGACACAGGATTATGCCAGGAAAGCATTACGGTTTGAGCGTCGCCTTGAACTCGCCCTTGAAGGTCACCGGTTTTTTGATCTTAAGCGCTGGGGAATTGCAGGAGATGTAATTAATGGCTATTATCAGACTGAAAGCAACAAAGTCAGCTACCTCAGCGGGTCACAGTTCATTGTTGGGAAACATGAATATTTCCCGATACCTCAAAGTGAAATTGACCTTGCACCGAACTTATACTCACAAAACGAAAATTACTAACAACTAATCATAATCAACAGTTTAATCAATCTCAACACCTAAAATTAAAAACATGAAAAAAATCCTCTCATTAGGCTTGTTTGTAAGCCTGCTTTTAATGCTGGGCATCAGCTCATGCAAAAAAGAAGATCCTGAAGCGTTGATCACAATGTTCAATTTTTCTTCACCTGTCACAGCGATTGGTGTCATCGATGCAACAACTAACACTATTACGGTAAATGTACCTTATGGCACCGATCTTACCAGTGTAATAGCAACAGTTACAGCTACTGAAGGAGCAACCATTACTCCGAATCCTGCATCAGCAATTGATTATTCCAGTTTATCGGTAAATCTTGCTGTGAAAAATGGGAGCACAACAACTGAATATACTGTAAATGTTGTAATTGGAGAGAATCCTCTGAAACTTATACTTATTGGTGTTCCAGCCACTGTCAACGACATTGATAATCCTGAAATTAAAACAGCTTACCAGTGGGCCCTTACAAATTATGGACAAAAAGCCAAGTATATCTCTTTTAGCAATCTGACTTCTGAAGACACAAAGTCGGCCAAAGTCATCTGGTGGCACCAGGATAGTTCACCGCGCACCATGCCCGCTGAAGCTACAGCATCAGGAGTGAAGACATTGATCACTGACTTTTACAAAGCCGGAGGCAACCTGTTATTGACCACTCATGCAAGTGCTTATTTAGTTGAACTTGGCCGATTAACTAGTGATTATATGCCTACCGGAGGTGGTGATGGAGCTACAGCCAATGCAAATCCTGATAATTGGGGGCTTTCTTTCGAAAACGACAGTTATGATGCCGGCAATGCATCTCATCCTTTGTTCGCTGGACTCACTTATACCGATGTTACCTTCGAAGGATTGACCTATAGGTCAGTGATGCTGATTGACGGTGGATTAAAAAGAGATCATGCCTATTTCTGGGATTTCAACCAGATTCAGGCAATAAAAGACCTTGTTCCTGATCCGGCTGCTCCAAATGCCAGGAAAAACAAATTCCAGGAAGTTACCGGTTCTGTTGTAAGGGGTAGCTTTGAATGGGATCCCGCTGCAAATGGAGTCGAAATTGGGACTGTGGTGGAATTCAAACCAAAGGCTGCTTACCAGGGAACTGCAATCGTTATCTCAGTTGGTGGCTATGAATGGTATCAATCAGATAACCGGACAAATACATTCCATTCAAATATTGAAGGAATTACTGCAAATGCCCTGAAATACATGGGTGCTGAATAAGTAATTATCTCAGGGAGGACAATCCAAACCTGTCCTCCCTGATTTTTTCTTAATCATTAATAAAAGAACCGGAATAAATAGAACGATTGATAAACTATATTTTACAATCATCCAACTGGTGGGTTTTTAAAACCTAATGATGATGAAATATCTGAAACACTACATACTACTGTGCATTATTCTGCTTGCAAGCACTAGCCTTTCAGCGCAGGTAGTTGCTGAAATTGGTTTCAACGAAACAAGCGGTTCCACAAGTACTATTGAAAGTGTTTCAAATACTGTATTTCCAATTACTAATCATTTCAATAAACCTGAAAGAATATCCGGCATCAAGGGCACTGCCTTGCGGCTTGACGGTTATTCAACATGGGCATATAATAATTCATTTTCAATTTCAGGCATTAATAATAAGATGACAATTAGCTGCTGGTTTGCACCCGAAGCATTTAACAAAGAAGCCGGTGGTATTATCAGTATGATTGATGCCAGTTCCGGGTTTGCATTAACTGTTGGCCCTTATGGCAATGTTGGCCTTAAATTCTTCGCTGATGGAATAGCAAATACCCTGCAAACAGAGCAGTCGATAGAGAAATACAAATGGAATTACATTGTAGCCACTATTGATCTGCCAAATAAAAAAGCCAGGATATTCGTCAACGGAGCTGAATGGAAATCTCTTGATCTTGGTAATTATAGTTCTATAACTTTTAGCAATACTAAAATTTATCTTGGAAGACATAACACCGAAATCACCAATGCTGGTTTCTTGCTTACCTCGTTGAACGGAGCTATTGATGAAATAAAACTTTCAAACATAATTATGCCCGACCTTGAAATTGAGGCTGAATATGGTCTGTATGATACAATTGTACCTAATCTGATCATTGATCCTTATGTAAGGTATGCTGGTGATTTTCTCAGGCCGAAATATCATGCAATGCCCAACGCCTGTTGGACAAATGAGCCATACGGCCTAATCTTTGCCCAGGGTAAGTATCATCTCTTCTTCCAAAAAAATCCCAATAGCCCGACTTTGTATTTTATGCATTGGGGACACCTTTCCAGCCCTGACCTTGTTAATTGGACAGAAGAGAAAATTGCGCTGGCTCCGTCCCCAGGGTTCGATAGTTTTGGCGTTTGGTCAGGAACCAGCACTCTTGACTCAACAGGGTCGCCCGTATTGATCTATACCGGTGTAGATGGCATTAAGGCTGGAATAGGGGTAGCCTACCCGGCTGATGATAGCCTCTTTAGCTGGTCAAAATACATAAACAATCCTGTTATTCCTGCGCCACCCTCCAACTACCAGGCCATGGATTTCCGTGATACATTTATCTGGAAATCAAATGGATATTACTATATGATAATAGGTTCCGGAATTCAAAACAGTGGGGGTGGAATTGTATTTCTATACAAATCTGAAGATCTTGTTAATTGGACGACACTTCCTCCTTTATTTAGAAATGTTTATGTAAGTGAAAGCGGATATTTCTGGGAGATGCCTTTCTTCTTCCCCTTGAATTCTAATAATGAATATATCCTGGGCGTTGTGCCGATACCCACGCAAAATAAACCGGCAGAAACAATCTACTGGATTGGAAAGTGGGAGAATGAAAAATTTACCCCTTATTTTTCCAATCCTAAGAAATTTGAGCTTATCAATGGATTGATGCTGTCACCAGCTCTAAATACTGATACAGCCGGTCGAATTACATACATTGGTATCATTCCGGAAGACAGAAGTGCAAGCGCACAAATACAAGCTGAATGGAGACACACATTCAGCATTCCCCGGCAGCTCCGCTTACTCACTGATTCAGCAGTCGGTCATATACCTCATCCTAACCTTTGCAGATTGAGAGATACCCTTACTCAGGTGTCTGATCGTGTTATTTTACCTAATTCTTCTTTCAACCTACCCGAGTTTTCAGGCAATCAGGCTGAACTTTCTTTCAAAATAAAAGCAGATTCAGCAACTCGCTTTGCAATTCAGGTCTTTAAGAATGAAGATGGGCAGGAATTCACTTCGCTGATATTTGATCTTTCAATAAACAAAGTAGCTTTTGATCGTGGGCATTCATCTCTATCTTCCGGTACTCCGACTGATTACCGTTCTGTAGATTACATTTACGACTACCGTGATACCATCAGCATCGATATCTTTCTTGACCATTCAGTTATCGAAGTTTTCATCGACAATCTTGCTGTTTATTCCATGAGAGTGTACCCTTCACGCATCGAAAGCCAAAAGATTGATCTGGTTGTTGCGAAAGGTAAAGTTGAGTTGATAAGCCTTGATAAATGGAAATTGAAAGATATGAGAGACGTATCGACCAATGAGGTCTGCGAAAGAACAGAACTTCCTGAAAGATTCAGGAGATTGGGAGACCCGCTTGGTTTGACTGAAAAAAAAAAGAGTGAAAAGATAATTAAACTCTACCCTAATCCTGCTAATCAGAAATTGACAATCGAGAACACTGAATTAAATTCTCATGCCTGTAACCTATCAATTACTGACGTATCAGGAAAAACTTTGTACACTGGCAGACTGGATGGTAAATCGATGAAACGGGTAGAAATAGATACATCAGAATGGCAGCAAGGAGAATACTTAATTACTGCTTCGTCGAAAGATACTAAATACACTAAAATACTGCTGATCTCACATTGATGTCACGATACTAATAATATTGAACTAAGGTCTAATGCAAAAAATATTAACCATGATGAGAAAAATTATCAATATCGGTCTCTTGTCATTGATAAATCTGATCTATCTGGGCTGTAATTCCGGAAGTAATGTTTTAAATAAACCTGAAACGGAGAAATATCGTCCGATTGTCCACTTCTCACCCCAGAAAAATTGGATGAACGATCCGAACGGAATGGTTTACTACGATGGAGAATATCACCTCTTTTACCAGTATTATCCTGATTCAACAGTTTGGGGGCCAATGCATTGGGGACATGCAGTCAGCACTGATCTTGTCCATTGGGAACATTTGCCTGTCGCCCTGTATCCTGACAGCCTCGGATATATTTTTTCAGGAAGCGCAGTTGTTGACATCAACAATACAAGCGGGTTCGGTTCAGACAAACAGCCGGCCATGGTTGCTGTTTTTACCTATCATGATATTAAAGGCGAAAGAGCAGGAAGAAATGATTTTCAAACCCAGGGGATTGCATACAGCCTTGACAAAGGAAGAACATGGACAAAATATGATAAAAACCCTGTGTTGAAAAATCCCGGCCAAAAAGATTTCAGGGATCCGAAAGTTAACTGGAATAAGGAATCCGGCAAATGGATCATGACTATGGCCTCCGGAGATCATGTTTGTTTTTATTCTTCCCCTGACCTGAAAAACTGGGCGCTCGAAAGTGAATTCGGGAAAGGCATCGGCGCTCATGGAGGTGTTTGGGAATGTCCTGATTTATTTCAGCTCCCTGTTGAAGGCAGCCCGGCGGAAAAGAAATGGGTGTTGCTGGTCAGCATAAACCCCGGCGGGCCCAACGGAGGATCGGCTACACAATACTTTGTCGGTGATTTTGACGGGCATCGGTTCACCAATGAATCCACCGGAATAAAATGGACCGACTATGGTAAAGACAACTATGCCGGTGTGACATACTCCAATATTCCGGAAACAGACGGCCGGAGAATTCTCATAGGATGGATGAGCAACTGGCAATATGCACAGGTTGTTCCGACAACACCGTGGCGCAGTGCCATGACATTTCCACGTGTATTAAAACTTACAAAGGATGCAGATGGATTTTCACTCCGTTCATTTCCTGTGGACGAAATTCAACTGTTAAGAGAAAAAAAGACAGATATTCCGCAAACGCAGATTTTTGCTGATAAGCCGTTTGACCTCCCGATCCCTTCAAAACCCTACCCTGTTGAAGTGCTGGCTGAATTCAATATCCCAGCTTCCAATCCCGCCTCAGTATTTGGTATTGAGCTGTATAACGATAACGGAGAAAAGGTCGTGGTGGGATTCGACAGGCTGCAAAAGAAATTCTATATCGACAGGACGAAATCAGGCCTTACTGATTTCTCGAATGACTTTGCCGGGGTTCATTATTCAGATGTGGTTAATCCTATTCAGGATATTGATTTTCACCTCCTTATCGATGCTGCATCTGTGGAGTTGTTTGCACTGGCTGGTAAAGTAGTCATGACTGAGATTTACTTCCCCCGAAAAGATCTCGATAAAATGAGGATAATGAGTACAGGTGGTAATATAGAACTGAAAAATGGAACAGTCTATAAACTCACCTCTGAAAGATGATACATAAGAATGACTAATAAATTAACATGGAAGGTTTTGAGTAGTTTCTGATATCCGGTTATTATTATTGTTGATTTAGGGTTAACATGATGGAGATTCCTGTTCACAAGTTAGGGGTGGGCAGGAATCACTTTTTTAGTAAACAGGTACTATGAAATTAACCACCCCTGAGGAAAGCAGTATCACTTGTTTTGTGCATATTCACTGGGAGTGAGGTTAAAAAGTTCCCGAAAACATTTAGAGAAATATGAGGGGCTCGAAAATCCTGTTTCATAGGCAATCTCGGCTACTGATTTCCCACTCTCCGAAAGCATAGCCGCAGCCTTCTTCAGTTTGAGGTTTCTGATGAATTCACTTACCGAAAGGCCGGTCAGGTGCTTTATTTTACGATAAACATGAACACGTGAAAGCCCTATCTCTACACTGAGCTGTTCAACACCATATTCCGGCTCGGTAATGTGGTTATCAACTATTGAAGAACATCTTTTCAGGAAATCCTGGTCTAATTTCGAAATCTTGCTATCGCTAGTAAATTGTGAAAGGATATCGTGCTGGTAATGTTTACGGATTTTCTGCCTGCTCTCAATGAGTTGCTTCACCCTCACTTGCAAATGCTTTTTATTAAAAGGTTTGGCAATGTATGAATCTGCACCTGTCTCCAGCCCTTCTATTTTCTGTTCATGGGTTGAGAGTGCAGTAAGCAGTATTACCGGTATATGACAGGTCCGGATGTCTGTTTTTAGTTTTCGTGTAAATTCCAACCCATCCATGCCCGGCATCATTACATCACAGATGATCAGATCAGGTTCTTCGATGTACATTTTTTCAAAGCCTTCAATGCCGTTTGAGGCGGTCATCACCCGGTAATCGTCAGCCAGACAGGATTTAATAAACCTGGCAACGTCAGCATTATCCTCAATAATCATCAGGAGAGGTTTGTCTGAATAAATATCTTTGTCAGCTGAACGGTTCTCCTGTTCAGGTGCCTCGTCATTATCAGTTATTTCTTCGATAATATTCCTGCCAATCCTTTCGTATTCAGTATCAATAGCAGATATTTCGCTATCGGCAAGATGAGCCTTCCCCAACTGAAAATGTACAAAAAACGATGTTCCTGCACCGGGTTTGCTCTTTACTGAAATATCGCCTTTATGAAGTTCGATAAAGCTTTTAGATAATGGCAATCCTATACCGGTACCGGGGTAAACATTTCCCTGTTGTTCGTCAGCCTGGTAGAACCTTTCGAAGATGCGTCCGATGTTCTTCTCACTTATTCCGGGGCCGTTATCTTTGACCTCGATCTCCATAGCCTCTTTTTCAACTCCTTCAAAGTTGTGTTGCACCTTTCTCAGAAAGATTTCAACTGTTCCGGAAGAGGAAGTGAACTTGAACGCATTTGACAGAATATTGAACAATATCTTATCAACTTTATCCCGGTCGAAATAGATCATTTGTTCTTCCGGCTCTGAATTAAAAGTAAACGCGATGTTCTTTTTGCCTGCAGTATCATCAAATGCTTCCTTTATGTTTTTGGTAAAAGAAACAATATCGTAAAGGCCTGCACGCAGATACATTTTCTCGTTATCGATTTTTCGCAAGTCCATCAGTTGATTGATAAGTCTCAATAGCCGCTGGGTATTGCGTAACATCATTTCCAGTTGGTTCTTCATTTCGGATGGCAGGTTCCGCGAACCAAGCATGTTCTCGAGAGGACCGAGTATCAGTGTGAGCGGTGTTCTGAATTCGTGGGAGATATTGGTAAAGAAAACCAGCTTGGCTTTGGTGGCTTCTTCAAGTTCACTTGATATTCTGATTAATTCTTCGTTCTTATTGGTTATTTCAAGCTTTTGCTGCTCAAGCATTTTGTTTGCCCTGGCTTTGTTACGGAATGCCCTGAAAAGCAATCCTACGAGAATCAGAACTACCAAGAGTGAACTTAATGCCATAATTAACCAGAATCGCTGGCTATAAAACTTCTTGACCTGTTCATCAAGGATTTGCCTTGATGTAACGATTCGTTTATGCAGATTCAGAATTTCGTCCGTCTGATATTTCAACGCCCTTACATTGGTTGAGTCGATGACAAGCGTATTAAGCTCATTTTCTTTTTCAACCGGTTTGCCTTTAAGAATTTCCCATGATAGTGAGATTGCCAGGCTTCCTCCTGTAGGATAAAGCAGTGTAGCATCCAATTTCCGGTCCATCACAGCCTGGCTTCCTCCATCAGGTCCGGGTAGTCCGTCAACACCTATAAAAAATGCTTTTTTGATCTTCTTCTTCGCAATATATGCCTTGTAAGCGCCAAGCGCCATAAAGTCGTTGTGCGCATACACAAGGTCAAAAGGCTCACCCGATTCAAGTGCTTTATCCATCACCATTTCTCCGCCTTTGCTTTCCCACTCTCCTGAAACAGATTGGGAGATCTTAATATCAGGAAACTTTTGAATTTCATCAACGAACCCTTTATGCCTGTCACGCGCCGGTGACGAACCCTGCAATCCCCAAATTTCAAAAATCTTCCCCTTGCCATTTAACAATCTGACTGCGTATCTGCCGGCTTCTTTCCCAATCAGGTAGTTATTAGCGCCAATGAAAGCCGTATAATCACTGGTTTCAACACGCCTGTCAATAACAATGACCGGGATTCCTTTTCGATATACCTCACTTACAATCGCTGTAAGAGGTTCTGATTCATTGGGGGAAACAATAAGAATATCAATGCCGGCATCAATCAGGTCCCTTATGTCATTAACCTGCTTTTTGCTGTTGTTTTGAGCATCCTTTATCATCAGCTTTAGCTGCGGATAATATAATAGCTCATTCTGCATCTCCATTTCCATCGTCTTTCGCCAGGCATCGTCTGAAGTACATTGTGAAAATCCGACCAGGTATGAATCTTTTTCGTGACGAAGCTGCCCGAATATGTCAATACTTAAAAAAAGAAGCAGAAGTGTTATTATGTAGATTCTTCTCAAAGAAGTTGTCTTTTAATTTCGGGTTAAAGTTACCGAAATGCGGACATACATACAAGCTTGTTACTGATATTCTGTATTTGTCAAAGGCATTTGGCATCGAACGAACAGGTTAACTCAATGGTCATTTATCGAGCTGCCAGCAAAAATAGGCAGGAGGACCAAAGCGACCTGCACCAGTCCCTCGACAAAGCTGCAACAGAAGCATATGGCTTCAATCCCGGGGAAGACCTGCTGGCTCAGTTGCTGCTGTTATACCCGGAAGTAGCGGAATGTGAGGAGAAGGGAATGGAGGTAAGGGGGCCGGGGCAATTGTCAGTACTATGATTTTTGTGATTAGAGTGATTTGGGAGATTGGGTGTGGGGTTGGGCATGGGCATGGTTGTCAGCACTATGATTTTTGTGATTAGAGTGATTTGGGAGATTGGGTGTGGGGGTTGGGCATGGGCATGGTTGTCAGTACTGTGATTTGTATGATTAGAGTGATTTGGGAGATTGGGTGTGGGGGTTGGGCATGGGCATGGTTGTCAGTACTATGATATTTGTGATTAGAGTGATTTGGGAGAATGGGCGTGGGTAGAGGGCATGGGCAGGGTAGTCAGCACTATGATTTTTGTGA
>Ga0116170_10004015_pt1 | contig 13612 bp, 11 predicted proteins | sample AD_JPNHW1_MetaG_FD_89797 | JGI IMG/M metagenome (GOLD analysis project Ga0116170, IMG submission 89797) | Active sludge microbial communities of municipal wastewater-treating anaerobic digesters from Japan - AD_JPNHW1_MetaG | ecosystem: Engineered > Bioreactor > Anaerobic > Digestate | place...
AAGCGCGATCGGACCATGCTTCAGTTCCCCTGCCGCGTAAGCTTCGCTGAATACGTAGCTGACCTCTTTTAACTTCAGCGCGGCTTCCATCGAAAGCGCGTAGTCCAGCCCACGACCGACAAAGAAAACATGCTTCTTGTTTACGGCGGTGGAGGCAAACCATTGCAGCTTCTCTTCCGACAGCAACGCTTTTTCGGCCTTGGCGGGCAGGGCGCTCAGCTCTCTGCGCAGACGTTCCGCTTCTTCGGGGGAGAGGGTGCCACGCATATCACCCAGCGCTATGGCGATCAGAAGCATCATTTCCACCTGTGTCATATAGGCTTTGGTGCTGGCTACGGCGATTTCCGGCCCGGCATAGGTGAAAAGGGTATTCGCGTCGCCCACTTCGCGCGCAATGCTGGAACCGACGACGTTACAAATGGCGAGCACTTTGGCCCCGCGGCGTTTGGCTTCGCGAAGCGCCGCCAGGGTATCTGCGGTTTCGCCGCTCTGGGAAACCGCGATAAACAGTTCGTGTTCTCCAATAATGGGGTCGCGATAGCGGTATTCGCTGGCAACGTCGGCCAGCACCGGCACACGCGCGAGTTTCTCAATCACATATTTACCAAATACCCCCGCATGGTAGGCGGTACCGCAGGCGACAATGTTAATACGCCGCAATTCCCGTGCATCCTCCGGCGTTACGGGCAGCCAGGGATAAAGGTGGGGGTCGCCGCTGTTGCGGGGGGTAAAGGTGTTTTGCAGGGCGGTAGGCTGCTCGTGGATTTCTTTGAGCATATAGTGGGCGTAACCACCTTTTTCCGCGCTGCTGAGGTCCCAGGTCACATGATAGATTTCCGGCACCTGCGGCACGCCGAACTGATTATAAATCGAAATGCCATCTTCCGAGAGAACAGCCAGTTCCTTGTCTTTCAGGAAGATGACGTCCCGTGTGTGGCTCAGCAGGGCGGGAATATCGCTTGCGATAAAGGCTTCACCCTGCTTAGAGCCTACGACAAGCGGGCTTTCGTGACGCACACAGAATAATTTGCGGGGTTCGGCATCGCAAAGAACGCCCAGAGCGTAGCTGCCTTCCAGCATTTGCATGGCTTTCAGAAGCGTAGCTTTCATATCGCCGTCATATAAACTGCTCAGCAGGTGGGCGACTACCTCGGTATCAGTCTGGGACACAAATACGCATCCCTGACTTTGCAGATGTTTGCGGAGAACTTCGTGGTTTTCAATAATCCCATTGTGAACAACCGCGATGCCGCCTGAAACATCGGTGTGCGGATGCGCGTTCAGGTCACTGGGCTCGCCATGGGTTGCCCAGCGGGTATGTCCGATACCGGCACTGCCGCACAACGGTTGGCTTTCCAGAATCGACGCCAGATTTTCCAGGCGGCCCTTTGCCTTGTGAATATTTATTTTTCCTTCAGTATCCAGAATGGCGACACCAGCACTGTCGTATCCACGGTAACTGAGGCGGGAAAGACCTTCCATTAAAATGGGACAGGCCTCCTGAGGACCGATATATCCAACGATTCCGCACATAACATTCCCTCCGATGAAACGTATTCGAACGTCATAAATTGTATCATAATGTATTATATAATGCAAGCGGTCCAATCAATTTCACATGAATATTACACGAAAGCGCACAATGGCTTGCGCAGCCGAATAAAACTTGTTATGATACGGACATACGCAGGAAAGGGATGAAAACATGGCGACAATCCTGATCACCCACGGGGTGCCCGCGGAGCGGTTCGCGCTGCTCAAACCGAATACCTTACTGATTCCCAAACCCGGCAAGGCTTTCGGACACGGAAAATTGCTGGACCTTGTGCCGGAATGCGACGCGATTGTTGCATGTGGCCCGATGGACCAGCAAATACTGAAAGAATGCCGCCGGTGCCGGTTGATCGCCGTATATGGAGCGGGGTATGACGCTGTGGACGTTGTCGCTGCAACCCGCTACGGAATCCCTGTTTGCAATATCCCGGACACAGTTACGGAAACAACGGCACAGCTCGCCATGGCACAGCTGTTAACTTTGCTGCGCCGCGTGAGTGAGATGGACCGTAAACTGCGAAATAAGGAAACGGATCACAGCCTGTTTACCATGGGTGGAAGCATGGGCGTTTCACCCGAGGGGATGACGCTTGGCATTGTGGGAATGGGACGCATCGGCGCCAGAGTGGCAGAGTTCGGCCGGTTCTTGCAGATGCGCGTGGTATATACCAACCCATCAATTAAACCTTACTCCGTAACCGGAAATGCCAGAAGGCTTCCACTTGCCGAGTTATTGCGCGTTGCCGATGTGGTTTCACTCCATTGCCCGTTAAGAACCGGAAACTATCATCTGATTGGTGCGGAAGAATTGCGCCTGATGAAGCCGACTGCCTTCCTGCTTAACTCCGCAAGAGGTAAGCTGATCGATGAGGCGGCATTGGCAGACGCGCTGGAGAACGGACAGATTTCAGGCGCCGCGCTGGATGTGTTTGAAAACGAACCGGACATTACGGAACGATTGAAACGGATGGATAATGTAGTTCTGACACCCCATATCGGGAGCAATACCCTCCGTACGCGCAACCGGATGGCTGAACAGTGTGCCGAAGAGATCAGGAACGCGTTGGCGGGACGGAAACCTGACAATCTTATAAATCCGCAGGTTTGGGTTAACCCTGACACGGATATATAGCCGACTCGATTCGCTCTGTCGGATCTAATCTGTAAACTGAAACGCCGCGCAGTATGGTATACTGCGCGGCGTCTTTTATGCCTGGCAAACCAGCAGGGGAATGTCAGATAAAGAACGGATGGAAAAATCGACCTTCAGTCCGGGATAAAAACCGTCGGGATCAAATAATACTCCCGCTGCACCCGCAGCCTGGCCGGACTGAATGTCAATGTCCCGATCGCCGATCATCAGCGTATCCCGGGCGCGAAAACCGTGAACGCGAATCAGATGCTCGATTGCTTCCGATGAAGGTTTGTCAGCAAAGCCGCTTTCTCTGGTGACGGCATCCTCGAAGAACGGAACCAGCCCATCGTCAGCCAACTGTTCAATCGCTTTCCGGTCTCTGTGTGTAAACAGATAGTGGCGACAGCCCATCCGCTTTGTTTCCGCAAGGCATTCGCGCAGACCGGGCATCATGGGGAAATGCGTTTCCTTGGCGTGATGCGCCTGAAACGCGGCAAGCAATTCTGCCGAAGACAACCCAAAACGTTCCGCATAAACCGTTATGGCATGAAAGACTGTAACTTTTACCAGCCGGTATGCTTCGGCTGAATCAATCGGATGGCCAAAATCGGCGAGCGCCGCGACCATCGCGGCCGCGACCTGCGGATAAGTGTTATACAAAGTACCATCGAAATCCCAGATCAGGTTGCGATAAATCGGCATCAGCGGTTCTCCTCGGGCAACTCCGGCTCCGGAGAGGGGAGGATCTTGCTGACGAGCGCCGTTTCAATACGGTGCTCGTCAATCTTTTCTACCTGAATGTGCAGGCCGTTGACATCTACAACCGGCTTGGAGCCATCTTCCGGGATAGTGGAAAAGCAACTTAGAACCATACCCCCGAGCGTGTCGTATTCCTCGTCCAGCGACAGTTCCACATCCAGCGTTTCCGCGAGGGTTTCAAGATCGACCGAGCCTTCACAGCGCCACAGGTTCTCGCTGATCTGTACGATTTCGCTTTCCTCGGCAGGGTCAAATTCGTCGTAGATATTGCCTACGATCTCTTCCAGCAGGTCTTCCATGGTGACGATACCGCTCATACCGCCGTATTCGTCCACCACGATAGCCATATGCACTTTTCGCTTCTGCATATCGCGGAAAAGCGTATCCGCCTGAACCGTTTCAGGAACCAGATAAGCGGGGCGCAGCAAGTCCCGCATCGGTTTGGGAGAATCATTCTGCGCGTTCAGCAGAAAATCGCGTGTATTCAACACGCCGACAATATCGTCTACATCCTCGTCGTATACGGGGAAGCGGCTAAGACCCGATTCCCGGATGGTCGTAAGGATTTCGTCGAACGTTTCGTCCACCTGAATGCTCACCACATCCATACGGTGAATCATGACCGATTCAGCGGTTGTGTTGTTAAACTCAAAAATATTTTCGATCATCGTGCGTTCATCCTGTTGGATGGTACCGCTTTCGCCGCCGATGTCAACCATCATGCGAATTTCTTCCTCGGTTACCTTATCGTTATTGGTGCCGGGATGAATATGGAAAAGGCGCAGCATCAGGTTGGTGCTGCCAGACAGCAACCGGACCACAGGCCGAAAAAACTTCTGCGCAAAAACGATCACGCCACAGCTGAACCTCGCGACCTTTTCGGGATTCTGCATGGCAATCCGTTTGGGGGTAAGCTCGCCCAGCACCAGTGTGAAATAGCTGAGCACCAGCGTGATAAAGATCAGACACAGAGTATTGAGCGTTTCATGAGAAAAAAACGTCCAGCCGGCGGCGTACAGAGCCTGGGAAAGACGGGATGCGAAACTGTCCGCTGCCAGGGCACTGGCCAAGAAACCGCTCAGGGTGATGCAAACCTGAATGGTGGAGAGAAAGTCGTTGGGGGACTCGGCAAGCTTCAGCATGACGGCAGCCTTTTTATCGCCGTCCTCGGCAAGCTTACGAACTTTGTTGTCGTTTAGCGATATGACGGCAATCTCCGTCGCGGCGAAAAACGCATTGATAAGAATCAGGATAAACTGAACCAGTAATTGACCGCCTATCGGGTCGTCCAAAGAAAAACCCTCCTCGTATACGTTCCATCGGTACTGAAAACCGACACTCTTTATTATAACATATCCTCAAACATTTTGCATCCTTAAACCGTATCTCGTCTTTTCCGATGAAAGATGTAACGTTTCACCGCGGAGAAGATGGTGTATTGAGATGAAGGAGCCGTTTGGAAAGGCACAAAGCAGACACCCAAAGGAGAAACGCATGAAAAAGTACTTAATCGCGCTTGTACTGGCTGGCATCCTCTGCCTTACAGCGTTCGGCGCATTTGCCGAGCCGGAACCTACGCCCGGGGAGCCAGCTATTGTAATAGCGGAGAACACTTTTGTATTCCAACTGACGCAGATGGAGAAACATCCCGAAGAATATGTCGGCAAGACAGTTCAATTGGAAGGGCTTTTCAGTACGTTCCACGACGGAGCGGAGGTGGGCGGAACCGACGAGTACAAGGTATTCCGTTACTACCCGGGCGATTGCTGCGCAGCCTACGATATCGGGCTGGAAGTGCGCTGGCCGACGGAAACGAAAGAACCGTATCCTTCAGATGGCGCATGGGTACGGGCAGAAGGCGTGCTGGCTGATTATATAATTGGGGATACGACATACCTGTATGTAACCTTATCCTCGCTGGAAACGATTGATCAACCGGGAGAGACCTTTGTAACGGAATGATGCGGTGAAAACGGGGGATGCTGGTTATCGGCCAACATCCCCCGTTTATCATCAAGCATTTTCTTTTTGTACCGGGAAAAGCAGGGTGATAACGGTTCCCTGATCCGGCTTGCTTTCCAGCGTGATTTCCGCCCCGTGCAGCTGTGCCCCGTGTTTTACGATGCTCAGCCCCAGACCGGTACCTCCGGTTTCCTTGCTACGGCTTTTATCTACCCGGTAAAACCGCTCAAACACATGGGACTGGTGTTCTTCCGGAATGCCTACGCCTGTATCCCGTACGGTAAATTTCGGTTTGTTATCTTGCATCTCAACGGTAACGAATACGCGGCCGTTTCGTTTGTTATACTTAATCGCGTTGTCAATCAGGTTAACCACGATCTCCTCCAGCAGAGTGCGATCCCCCTGAACAACGGCGCTTTCACCTTCCACCGAAACGGTAACGCCCAGCTTATCGGCGACATCGCTCATTTTGGCCGCACAGGACTGTGCCAGAAGCAGCAGGTCAATGGGTTGTTTCTCGCCTGCGGCGCCTTCATCCAGCTTGGAGAGACGGATAATATCTTCGATCAGCGATAGCATCCGTTTGCTTTCCTGCTGGATTTTCCCTGCCAGTACGGAAGTATCCTCCGGCTTGGCCAGCCCGGTTGCCAACAGTTCGGCATATCCGCTGATGGTAGTGAGTGGCGTTCGCAGCTCGTGGCTTACGTTCGCGCTGAACTGGCGGCGGTTTTGCTCTGCCGTACGTTCTTCGGTTACATCCTGTAGAAGGAGCACCATTCCCAGATCCTCGCCCGCTAGGCTGGCGGATACGCGATAAATCCGGCCCAGAGCATTCAGCTCGCCGATGCCGCCGTTTTCTTTAAGCAACCGCATCAGCGTTTCGTGCCGATTGATTTCCGGCAGGGATTTACCCGAGAGGTCCTCGTTCTCCGGAGCGCCGAGGATACGGGCGGCGGCGGGGTTGACCGCCAGAACGCGATGTTGTTCGTCCAACACCACCAACCCCTCCCGAAGGCTGTTCAGAATGGTGTTCAACTCCGCCTGCTGGCGTTGCAGATTGTGCATTTGCGAGGCGATCCTGCGGTTTTGCGCATCCATCCGGCGCAACATTGGCGCAAGTTCTTCATATACGTCGCTTTGCAGGGGGTGATCCAGATCAATCGCGTTAAAAGGCTTAATTAACGATTTGGTTAATGGTCTGGCCAACTGCGAAGCAATCAGCGCGCTGATCAGCAACCCGAGCGCCAGCCAGCCAATCGTGCCCTGCAGCAGGGAAAGCACGTTTTTCTGCGTGCCCGCCACGCGAAGAATTTGCCCGTTTTGCAGCTTTCGGGCCAGATAAACGCTGGTTTCGTCCATCGTTGCGCTGTTGCGGCTGGACCAGCCCGTTCCGGTACGGATTGCATCCGCAACCTCAGTACGGGTGAGGTGATTCTCCATCTGCGAGGCGTTAGCTTCGTTATCATAGAGCACGGTTCCGTCTGTGTCGATCAGCGTAACCCGGTCCATAAAAACACCGTTTTGCAGAAAAACCACCTTGTCCGCCTGATCGTCCAACAGCGATGCAAGTGTATCGGATGCTTCGATCAGCTGGCTGTGAAGCTGCTGGTTAAAAAATACGTACATACCCCCTGTGAACAACACGCACAGTAACAGCGCGATAGATACCGCGAAACCGACTAAACTCCAGAATACTTTACTGCGCATGCGCGTCCTCCAGTTTATAGCCCACGCCCCGAACCGTGAGGATCATATCGCCGCAGACGCCCAATTTTTGACGGAGAGAACGGATATGCACATCCACGGTGCGGGTATCTCCGGCAAAACCGAGGCCCCATACGTCGTCCAGCAACACTTCGCGCGTGACCGCTTTTCCGGTATGCACCATCAGAAAGGACAACAGCTCAAATTCCATATGCGTCAAAATGATATTATCATCCGCGGCAAGCACCAGATGGCGCTCACGATCCAACGTAAGCCGACCCACGGTAAGTATCTGCGGGGGTTTGGCCTCCTGACTGCGGCGCAGCAATGCGCGTACCCGGGCCAGCAGTTCCATTATGCCGAAGGGCTTGGTGAGATAATCGTCCGCGCCGGCGTCCAGACCGCGAACCTTATCCATCTCCGCCCCTTTGGCCGTAACCAGAATCACGGGAAGACGCTTGGTGCGCGGATCGCGCCGCAAGCCCTGCAGAAGGCTGACGCCATCCTCGCCGGGCAGCATCACATCCAGCAGGACCAGTGCGGGCACCGTCTTGACCAGCGCGGCGCGAAAAGCGGCCGTGGTTGGAAATCCCTCCGCTTCCAGCCCGGCCTGCCGGAGTGCGTACAGCTCCAGCTCGCGAACGCCGTCGTCGTCTTCCACAACGTGAATCATTGAAGCACTTCCCCTTTATAGATTCCCGTAACGGAGTATTCCACCCATTCGGCAATGTTGGTGGCGTGGTCGCCGATCCGCTCGAAATATTTCGCGATCATCAGCAGGTCCAGCGCTTCGCTGCCGCGGGAAGAATCGGCTTTGAGCAGTTCGATCAACTCCCGTTTCACATCCACAAACAGCTCGTCTACCGTATCGTCGCTGGCGATGACCGCGCGGGCCAATTGCACGTCCTGACGTACGTACGCGTCAATCGCGCGGTGAACCATTTCAATCGCCGCGCGGGACATGGCGCCGAAATGTTCCGGCTGCATGGCTGCGGAATAATCCATAAAAGTAACGATTTCACTGATGTCGGCGGCATGGTCGCCGATCCGCTCCATATCTGTTATCATTTTAAGCGCGGAGGAAACAACCCGCAGGTCATGTGCCACGGGCTGCCGCGTTAACAGCATCCGAAGACACAGACTTTCGATTTCGCGCTCCTTGCGGTCAACAATGCTATCTGCTTCCATGATTTCTCGCGCTTTGGGCAGGTTGGCAGTCTGGAGTGCGTCGCACGCGTTTTCGATGGTTGTTTCGATCATGGCTCCCATTTCGATCATCTGCGCGTTGAGGATATCCACCTGCTCGTCGAAACGGTTTTTCATCAACCAAACCTCCCCGTGATATAATCCTCGGTGCGCTTATCCACCGGCATGGAGAACAGTTTTTCCGTATCCCCGTATTCCACCACTTCACCTAGCAGAAAGAACGCGGTGCAGTCGCTTACGCGTACAGCCTGCTGCATATTATGGGTGACCATCACCAGCGTGTAATCTTTCTTCAGTTGCAGGGCCAGCTCCTCAATTTTAGCGGTGGAGATGGGGTCCAGCGCGCTGGTAGGTTCATCCATCAGAAGCACTTCGGGCTGTACGGCCAGTGCGCGGGCGATACACAGCCGCTGCTGTTGCCCGCCGGATAAACCAAGAGCGCTTTTATGCAACCGATCTTTTAACTCGTCCCAGATCGCCGCGTCCACCAGTGATTTTTCCACGATTTCGTCCAGCATGGCCTTTCGGCGCATTCCGTGCGTGCGGGGGCCGTAGGCGACGTTGTCGTAAACGCTCATGGGAAAGGGATTCGGCTTTTGAAACACCATGCCGACGCGCTTACGCAGCAGGTTAACGTCCATGTTGCTATAAATATCTTCGCCATCCAAAGCGACGCTTCCTTTTATATGGCAGCCGGGAACTAAATCATTCATGCGGTTCAGGGTTTTGAGCAGCGTGGATTTTCCGCAGCCCGAGGGGCCGATGAATGCCGTAATCCTGTTTTCACCGATCGACAGGTTTACGTTCTTCAATGCGTGAAAATCGTCGTAGTACAGGTTAAGCTCCTTGATTTCAATCTTGCTCATGAGTGCTCCTTCATCACGCCGCTAAAAATCATGCCGCGTTCCCGTTTGCCGTATGAGCAGGTCAAGTGCGATCAGCCCCGGTTTCGGCCCTTGCGCCGCGCTCATCCCCTCATACAAGAACAGGATATAAAAAGCGTGTAACGGGCGCGTATGCGGCATGTTAAATCCACGTAAAATTGCGCAGAAGCCGCAAACCGCGTGGAAGGGCGCAAACTGTCGTTTTACAATAAATTAACAGGCTTACAACTCCCGGTACTGACGTGGCGTATAACCCATAAACTGCTTAAACACCGCCGTAAAATGCCCTTGTGAGGAGAACTGGTAAAATGCAGCGATATCCGGGATGGAATCGTTTCCGTACCGCATAAAGTGCGAGGCTTCCTCCACCCGACGGCGCAGGATAAAGCGATGCAGGGCCTCTCCGGTTTCCTGCTTAAAACGGCGGGAGAGGTAATCCGGGTGCACGTATACGGCGGCGGCGATGGAGGCGGTATCCATCGGCTCGGAAAGGTGTTCGTCGATATAGGCGGAGGTCTGGCGGACCAGACGGGAGTAGCGCTGTTTACGCGTGCGTTCCACCCGGTCGATAAATCGGAGGATAATCGCTTCCTCAATGGTGGACAGAAAGCGCAGGTCGTTTTGTTTTTCGATGGTCTGGATAAAGCTGTCGCTCATGGTGAAGGCTTCGTCGCTGGGCACCCCGCCTGTGATGGCGGCGCGGGTAAACAACGTAACGGAAGCGATCAGCGAGTTTTTTAGCGATCGCAGCGGCGTATCCGCAAGGATAGCGCGCGTCAGCTTATTTAGTTCCGCCAGCAACTCCATGGCGTGTTCCCGGTTGCCGTGGATAATCTGGCGGGTAATTTCCTGTTCAAAAAAGTAAGGAGGATGCTGGAACATTGACATCCGGTTGCGGTAAGCGTTCTGATAAAACCGCTGGGCAAGGTCTTCGTCGGTGGGCAAATCCGCCTGTGGCAGGACTGGTGGTGTTTCACCCAGAAAGGTACGCCGAAAGAACAGGCCGGTGTAATACACATTCATCTCGGAAAAACGGGGCAGCGCCGAATAATGCGCGGTCAGCTGCTCCTGTTTGTCCAGCGGCAGGCGCAGGGAGCGAACCAGTTGCAGCAGGTCGCTGTGGATAAACGTATCGGCACAGAAGGGACCGCAAAGCAGCACCTCGTCCGTTTCACAGGGTAAATATAAGAAACGTTCCGCGTAAGCGTTTTCCGCAACGGTTGGCTCGCTCACAGCCGAATCAAGCTTTAGCCCGGATAGCGGCAGGTTCTCCTCGCCAAGCATGGAGCCGGTCAATTCGGGCTGCGCGGGCAGGGCGGAAACCAGATGCCCCATACGGTACCAGAAAACCGGCAGGCGGGTGGTATAATGAAAATAACGCGCCCGCTGCGCCAGCTCGTTTTCGTCCATTCAGACCGCTCCTTTCCCGAAGCTACGGTTCCACAGGATAACTATCCTGATAAAAGACTCCAAAAAGCAGAATCAGTATATCAGAATAATAACATAAACAGCAAAAATATAGAATACGGTTTTACGAAAACAGCCTATGATACTCATAGATACCGGAGAGAAGAAACGATCTGCCGGAACAGAATGATTGAGGAGGGAATATCATGAAAAAGATGTTGGCGATTCTGTTAAGCTTCGCGCTGGTACTGAGCGTGACCGCGGCGCTTGGCGAACCCGTAACGATCAAGTTTGCCGCACAGGCAGACCCGACCCCGGCCACGCAGGCGGTTGTGGACGCTTTTAACGCTTCCCAGAGTGACTACAAAGTGGAATGGGTGGACATGACCAACGACTCCGGCGCGATGCGCGAGCAGCTGACGACCTCGTTGAAGGCGGGCAGCAGCGATTACGACATCATCTCGATGGACGTGGTATGGGCCGGTGAATTCGCGGCCTCCGGCTATATCCAGCCGCTGGACATGATGCTGGAAGACGCTGGCCTGAACGTTGCGGATTACAACGCGGGTTCCATGGCGTCCGGCAACTACAACGGCAAACAGTATGTACTGCCGTTCTTCCCGGACCTAGGCCTGCTCTACTTCCGCACCGATATCGTAAGCAAAGAAGATGCGGAGAAACTCGTAGCCGGTACCTATACCTGGGACGATCTGCTGGCGATGGCGGAGAAATACGCCGGACAGGGCGGCACCACCACAGGGATCGTATTCCAGTCGTCGCTGTACGAAGGCCTCGTCTGCAACGCCAATGAGTTTACCTCGAACTGGAAGGACATCAAGGGCGGTCTGGAAACGATGAAGAAATTCACCACCTCCAAGGCCGTACCGGAAAACATCCTCAACTACACCGAAGGCGAAACCGCCAACAGCTTCATCAAGGGCGAAAGCGTGTTTGCCCGCAACTGGCCGTATATGTGGGGCTCCATCAAGAGCGACGGCACCATCAAGAACGATCAGGTCGCGGTTGCGCCCCTGCCGGGCGGCTCCACCGTGGGCGGCTGGATTCTGGGCATCAACAAGAACAGCAAAAGCCCCGAGGGTGCCTTTGCCTTTATGAAGTTCCTCAACAGTGAAGACGGTCAGGTCATCATGAGCGAAAAGGGCGGCTATCTGCCGGACCTGAACAAGATGCTGACCGACGAGCGGATCCTGAAGGCTGACGAACGACTCGGCATGGTCGGCTTCCAGAACGCGCTGAAAACCACCATCGCGCGGCCTGTGAGCGCGGAATACTCCAAGGTTTCCGATGCTCTGCAGCAGGCGATCTACCCGTACCTCAGCGGCAGCGCCGAACTGGATGCGACCGTGGCGGCCGTACAGGCTGCACTGGCGCAGTAAGCAGAACGCGACCGGGCCGTCGGGCGCAGGCAAGCGCCCGGCGGCCCTTCCCGTATCGGAACGACGGAGGGACAGGCTTATGCAGCGAAGGATGACGTGGAAGGAATTCTTATTTGTACTGCCCTTGCTTTTGCTGGTGTCGGTGTTTTCGTTATACCCGATCGTTTCGTCGTTCGTGTATACGCTTTTTGACTACCAGACGAATAAGCAGGATAAAAACGCGCTCTATACCGGGGCAATGCTGAACGCTTCGCTGTATACGGAGGATTGCGATTACCTTACGTATTATCTGGGCAAGGACGAGGCTGCCGTGGACGCGACAGATCAGCAGACCCTGACCGACCTCAAACAGACCTTCACCGACCAGAAAACGCTCTACGGAAGCACGGAAAAAACGATCACGCTTTCAGCCGACACCGGAAACAATATTACCGCCCTGCTGGCGCAGACGCGGCAAACCATTAACACGCTGGCGCAAAAGTATCCGGATCTGCGCATCGTAAACAAAGGGCCGCAATTGCTGGACGAGATGCAGACCTGCCTGATTACCAGTAATTATATCGGCTTCAGTAATTATACGCGCCTGTTTCAGGATACCCGTTTCGGGCAGGCAACAGGCAATACTTTTATATTCACCCTGATTTCCGTTTCGGTGGAGCTGGTACTGGGCATGGCGCTGGCGCTGGTGATGAACAAGGCGATGCGCGGCATTGGGCTGGTGCGCACCACCGCGCTGATTCCGTGGGCGATTCCTACGGCGGTATCGGCCCTGATCTGGTGCTACCTGTACGATGGCACCAGCGGCGTGGTCGCCATGATCTTTACCAGACTGGGCATTATCGCTTCGCCGCAACTGCTGCTGACGACCGCCGGGGGCACCATGTTCAGCGCAATCCTGGCGGATGTGTGGAAGACAACCCCTTATATGGCTTTGCTTCTGCTGGCGGGGTTGCAGGTGATCGATCAGGGGTTGTATGAGTCTTCCGCCATTGACGGCGCAAGCGCGGTAAAAACGTTCACCAGGATTACCCTGCCGCTGTTGAAACCAAGCATGTTGGTAGCGTTGCTGTTCCGCACGCTGGACGCTTTCCGCGTATACGACCTGATCGCGGTGTTAACGAAAGGAACGCCGGAAACCCTGTCCATCTACGCCTATAAAATGATGATCGGGCAAAGCAACTACGGATACGGATCGGTGATTGTCGTAGCGATGTTTGCGCTGGTGGCGCTGATCGCGTTTGTGTATGTGAAAATCCTCGGCGCCGAACTGATTCACGAATAAGGAAGGGGGAGAGCCATATGACCGCGATACCTGCCAACAGGCGCGATAACCAGACAGTTATGGAAAGACGGAGAATCGGCCGTACGTTAATGTGGGTACTGATCGCCTGCTTCATCTTTGTCAATCTCTTTCCCTTTTTATGGGTGCTGGTAACGTCCTTTAAGCCGGGCAGTGAGATTTACGGGGCGGATACGGCCTTTCGGATCGTGGCGGTTCATCCGACGGGCGGTAACTATGTTACGGTTGTGCAAAAGGGGATACTGCACTCGGTGCTCAACAGCTTGATCGTAAGCGGAATTACCACCTTCTATGTGGTGCTGGT
>Ga0116170_10004017_pt1 | contig 13610 bp, 6 predicted proteins | sample AD_JPNHW1_MetaG_FD_89797 | JGI IMG/M metagenome (GOLD analysis project Ga0116170, IMG submission 89797) | Active sludge microbial communities of municipal wastewater-treating anaerobic digesters from Japan - AD_JPNHW1_MetaG | ecosystem: Engineered > Bioreactor > Anaerobic > Digestate | place...
CAATTCCGGGTGGAAAGGAATGCGAGAAGACCATGGGGAACATAGAGTTTACGGACAACTACGAAGATCTGAGCACCGACAAGGGGTATCAGTTCAAGTTTTATTGCGAGCACTGCGGCAACGGTTATATGTCGTCATTCAAGCCGAGCATGCTGGGGATGGCGGGCGGGCTGCTGAGCGCGGCGTCGTCCTTTTTCGGCGGGGTGCTGGGCCGGGCGGCCGACAGCGCCTACGAGGTCCAGCGCACCATCGGCGGCAAGGCGCACGACGACGCCATCCGCGAGGCGGTCGAGGAAATCCGGCCCAAATTCGTCCAGTGTCGCCGGTGTGGCCAGTGGGTCTGCCGGGACGTCTGTTTCAACCCGACCGCGAACATGTGCAAAGAGTGCGCCCCGATCGCCGAGCAGGAAGAGACCGCCCTGCGTTCGACCCATGTGCGCGAACAGGTGACCAACGACCTCTTCCTGGAAGAGAACGAACGGATGAGTGCCAAGGCCAAACAGGTGACGGAGAAATGTACCCAGTGTGGCGAACCGACGCTGGGCCAGAAGTTCTGTCCCGGCTGCGGCGCCCCCACCTCGGAGTCCGCCCGGTTCTGTCCCCAATGCGGCAAGAAAGCCGCACCCAACGCCAAGTTCTGCGGCGACTGCGGCGGGAAATTGTAAGCGTGGAAAAAGAAACAGAAAAATAGGACAGGATCACGGGATTCACAGGATGTAGAGAGCCCCTGTTTGCATCCTGTAAACCTGTGAACGGCGGTTTTATGGGAGGGCGGGCGTCTCGCCCGCCTGAAAGAAAAGATGTGCAGAGACGCTCGACTGCGGTTCTCTGGGTAAATCCAGTGAGTCCGTTTTTGCGTTGATTTCGATTGAACCGCGAAACCGAAAATGCCCCCCGGCAGGGCGCGCAACTGAGGTCTGGGGGATGGATATTTTCGTGTCCCCAAAACTTTCTTCAAAAACTTCACTTCTCCAGTTCTTTGTGAGAATTTGTGGGGCGACTCGGATGCTTTTTCCGCAGGGGGGGCAAAACACAATCGCACTTTCCGTCATCTCCGCGAAAGCGGGGACCCGGAGGAACGCGAACCCGAAGCACGGAAATCGTTCATGGCCTGAGGAATGTTGGTTGTAAATCCCGCAAATAAGGAATGGGATGAGGAGACGGCCTTGTATCAGGAAGAAGTGACGAGGCAAGACCGCGTCACTTCAGGCTCCGAAACGGTGAAATATGAAAACCTCCCGACCCGGACAACAAGCGCCACGCTCGAGACCGGGAACTGACCGGAGATCTGTTTTCAAAGGGTTTTGCGGGTTCCGTTTGTCTGTCCCCTTGAATCTGTGATACGAAGTTGCATTCAAAATGAGACAGATTTGTCGTAAGACGGGAATAGAAGAAAACTACAGATCAAACCACGAAATACACGAAAAAAAGGCGGTTTTCGTGTATTTCGTGGTTCAATAAAGAGGGTTGATCATTTGTGTGTTTTTTGATTGCAATTTGGGATGACCCTGAAAACCGCGGTTGAGGACAGAAAACGAGTCTTTTGCTCTTGTGTTATGAGGTGAAAACGGTTTTTGCTCTTTCCCCTTTGGGGTGAGGTTTCATTTTGCTACGCCAATCAGGAGATTGGCGGTCCCGGGAACCGCTTTCTCTCCATAAAATGGGCATTTCTGGGAGGGCGGGCGTCTCGCCCGCCTATGAGGAAAACCGGGGCAGGGACACTCAACCGCGGTTCTCAGGGCGACCGATTGTCAAAAAAAGGGGGGACGTTTTCAGGCGGGCGGGACGCCCGCCCTCCCAGAAACTGCCCCCTGTTTTCCTGAATCCGGGTCACACCCCCGGTGGGCGAGGGGGTTCGGGGTCGCGTTTGCCCCCGGCGATCCAGGCCTTGCGCGCGGCGAAGTATTGGCGTTTTGCCTCGAGCATTTCGGCCTGGGTTTTGGGGCCTTGCGACGCGGGTGTGCCTCCTCCGCCCGAGCCAGCGGCGGTTCCGCCGGATGCGGGCGGGGGCGCGGCGCCCAGACTCACGCTCTGTCCCGACCGCGACAGGCGCTCGTTGGCGATGCGGAACAGGTCGGCGACGTCCTTGCGCAGGCGGTCCTCGGTTTCGACCTCGATGAAGGAAAGCAGTAACCCCTTGACGGGTTCGCGCTCAGGCCGCAGGCGGTCAATGAGCTGCGAAATCGCCCGAACATGCAGGCCGCGCTGGCCGCGCATGCACTCGAACAGAGCGAAAAGGGAATTGCGAAACTCGGGAAGCGGGGCGCGGGGGTTGACGATTTCAAGGATCGCGGTTTCCGCCGACGAGGCCAGAATCCTGTCCTTCGCTTCGAGCGCCTCGCAGAGAGCGGGCAACGCCTCGGGGTCGCGGCGTGCGCCCACTTCCTGGATGGCCGAGACGCGACGCTCGATCTTGACACCGAAAAGACCCTTGCCTTGGATGTCCTTCAGGAGCGACTTGAGTGGTTCGTCCTCGCGGGCGCGCCGGGGTTCCTCCACGCGTGGCGCGGGAGCGGCCGCCGGGGGCCGACTCACGGGCATCTGCCCGAACTCGGTTTCGCCAAAGAAACCCGGTCCCGGCGGGAGTGGTCCGGACGGGGACGACTCGCCAAACGGGTTGAAGTCCACGGGTTCGCCCAGAGGCCGAACCTCCATCTGGGGTCTGGGCCGATTGGGCGAGGAGGCAACCGGAGAGTCCGGTCCTCCCAGCGGAGTGAGGGGTCCGGCGCTGACCAGAAATTTGGCCAGCAGTTCCATTGTTTCTCCACCCGGCGGATCGAACTCGTGGGACTTGATGCGTTGCGTGAAGTGGTTCAGAATGCGCAACCCCTCCGGCCCGCCGGCTTTGTGGATGGCGAAGACGATGGCGTGGGCGATCTTGTCGCGCGAGAGGGGTTTGAAGTCGTTGGTGGCTCCGTCGAAGTAACTCTCGCGCAGGTGCTCGGGAGTGGCCGAATCGTCCGTCTTGAGCGTGATGAGGAGCATCTTCTGCAACAGTGGCAGAGAACGGGAATCCCCGATTTTGGTGAGGATTTCCGCCAGCGCCAGATAGGCGCCGGAATACTGGATGAGGCGCTTTTCCGCCTCTTCGATTAGGAGGGGCAGGTTAGCGGTTCCCATGTTGATGAGCACCGTGGCGATCTGCTCGCGCGAGCCCAGTTCCGTCTTCTGAGCCAGGTTGCCCTTGGCCAGTTTCGAGTGCGCGTCCACGGTCCAGAGGATGTCAATGGCGCGGGGGATGATGAGACGGCGCACATCGGTCGAGAGCCCGCCGGGGTTCCAGCTGCACAGCGTCTGGATGGCGATGCGGCTGGTGGGGCGGTCGGACGGCAGGGCCTTGAACACGCCGCCCACGATCTGGTTGCGCTGCTCCTCGCTGGTGCCCGGGTGGCGCGCGATGCGTCCCATGCTCGCCATACAGTCGGCCAACCGGTTGCGCGTGGGCGGGTCTATGAGGCGCGCCTGGCACAGGCTGACAAACAGTTTCTGGAGCGCGCCCAGGCTTCGCATGTCACCGATACGTCCCAGGGCGTCAATGATGGTGTCGTGGATTCGTTTGTGCGACTCGTCCTCGAGTACCTGCGCCATGCAGGGCGCAAAGACGGAGTTCGACAATCCGCCCATGAGGGTCAGGAGGATTTCAAACTCGCGCGCGCGATTCCGATGGCGTTCGGTTGTGTGGAGCAGGGTTTTGCAGAAACGCAGATTTTGTCCCAGGCGGCGGATGGTACGAACGGAGATGAGTTTGTCCGCCGGAGGCAGGCGCAGGAAGGCCGCCGCTTCGATCCCCTCGATGGTGCCGGTGGGGCGTTCGTCGGCGGGGCAGAATTCGCGCAGGATGCGCGCCAGATCAATGAAACAGGCATCGGACTCTTCCTGCTCCTGGTGTTCTGCGTTGAGGAAACAGGCCGCCACGACGCTGCGCAGGGCGTCGAAGAAACGCTGTTCATCGGCGGGTTGGGGGCTGGCCGGGCCGCCCGGACCGGGCAGTCGGCGCACCAGCGTCACCACCGCCTCGTTGTACAGGAGCGTCCACTGGCGCTCCTGTTCTCCCATTTCAGTCAGGGACATGCGCGAGTGGGTGGTGGCGAGGGTTTCCTGAAGCTGGTCCAGGTGCTCCGCCGTGTAGCCGATGGACCGGAACTGTTTGCCGAGCTGCGCCACCACGGTTTCCGAACGGGGACGGTCCTGAACCATCGAGCCGAGGATGATTCCGAGCTGGCGGATGCGCCCTTCGCGCTGGGTTTCGTCGCGGATGTCGGAAAGGAACCGCATCGCCAGGCTGGTGGCCAGGTTGAGATCGCGGGCGCGCACCTGGGTGCGGATTTCGCGCGCGACGCGTTCGCCCGCCACCTGCTGGAGGAGTTTCTGCCACTCGGCGATGCCTTCGAGGGCGTGTTCGAGCGGTTCAAGCGCCGCCTCGACCATTTCGCGGGCCGGGTGGTTGCGCAGCCAGATCAGAAATTGTTTGAGCGGGTGGAGAACGAAATCGTCGAAAAGATGGTTAAGCACATGCGCCAGATCCTGTGCGAAGCGCTCGGGGTCGGAGGTCTGGCCGGCCAGTTCGTGGAACGCGAGCGTGGCGGCCTGCACTTTGCCGGCGCGCAGGGCCTGATCCACAATTTCAAGACCGTGGGAATGGCTGGGTGCGATCGTATGGCCGGGTGTTGTCATGGGCAAAGGTCTTTCTCTTGTACTCTTCTATTATCGAGTTAACAGAAAAACAATCCTGTCGCTCCTGTTATCCCGTCTTTCGCTACCTGAACGGCTGTTTTTGTACAGATGCCACTTGGAATGTACGTAAACGAAGTCGTTTTCATCAGCCACAAAAAGCACAAGGGGCACAAAGGGGCCGTATTTTTGTGTCTTTTGTGCTTCTTGTGGCAAACACGAAAAGGGGGCCCTGCTTTTCCGTGCCGGGTCTTTCGGGGTTCCCCTGGTTTTTTCCTGTCGCTTTCACCGCTTCGCCAAAGCCCCAAGGAGCGCTTCGTGGTCGGTAAAATTCCGGATCGTGGTTCGCGCGCCGTGTTCCAGAAGGGTTTCGGCGGGCAGAGACGTGGCCACCCCCACCACTTCGAGCCCGGCGGCCAGGGCGGCCTCAAGGCCGGGAAGCGAATCCTCGAAGACCAGGCACTCCGCCGGGTCCAGACCCAGCCGCCGCACGGTTTCCTGATAAATATCGGGCGCGGGCTTGGGGTGGGTCACATCGTCGGCGCCCACCAGAACGGAGAACAGCCCGTTCCACCCCGCGATGCGCAGGATGTGGTCATAGGTCTCGCGCAGGTTGCTGGTGGCCAGGGCGAGTGGCACCCGGTTCGACAGCGCGCGCAGGAAGGTCGTCGCGCCCTCGATCTCGATGAGTTCCGTTTCGAGGCGCCGGTAGAAGTAGTAGCGCCGCTCGTCCATCAGTTTGCGCACGTCGAGCGCCTCGGGCACCCGGTTTTCCGCGCGCAGCACCCGCATCATCTGGGGACTGGTCACGCCGATGAACCGGTTGAATTCCTCCGCCGGGAAGTCAATGCCGTGGTTGTTCAGATACTCGACCCACGTGTCGGCGTGGAGGGGCTCACTGTCGATCAGCACACCGTCGCAGTCGGCGATCAGGCCCTTGTAGGCCAGGGGACAGGTGGCCAGCGCCTGAGCCAGGTCGTGTTCCTCCACCCGGGAGTCGCAGCAGGGGGGCAGGTGTGTCATGCCGTTCGATCTTCCTTCTTGAGATTCCGGGCTAACTTCGGGAAACCGTGTGCGGATCTGTTCCCTCACGGTTTTTGCGCCAAGTGGATGAAAAAGGGCCCACCGGGGAGTCCCGACGCCACATCCGCCGAGGGCGGATGTCTGAACATCATAGATTAACAGGGGCGGGGGGAAAGCGCCAGCAAAAATCCTGTCGCCTGCCGTGTGGCGCCTCTGTTATGATCCCGGCATGATGGATGGAACGGCCTTACAGATCGGGATGTCAGCGACCGGTTTCAGCGACTGGGCCAGCCTGACGATTACCGTTTTTCTCCTCCTGATGGGCGCGCGGGAAATAAGCCGTTGCCAATATGGGCGTTCCGCGTGGAAGCGGGCGGCTCTGGCTTATGTCGGTCTTTTCGGCGGGCTTACGCTGCTGGCCTCGGGTGGGGTGTGGGGTGTTTCCGCTCTTCTGGGGGAGGGCGCCTCCGAAGGGCGGAGGCAGGCGTTCCAACTTCTGACAGTCGGGTTCTCGCAGGCCGTGACGGGGGCGGTGTTGCTCGCGGCTGCACTGGCGGTACGATCCGGCGAGGCCCGGCGTCGGTTGTGTGTGGGGCGGCTGCTGCCGGTGGTGGACCGGTGGCGCAGCCGGGGAGTGCTCCCGAGAAAACGCCCCTGGGGTGTTCCGATTCTCGAATGGATCCTCTGGTTGGCGGCGATTCTGGCGTTTTCAACGGCGTGGATGTGGGTCGCGGTTCGCATCGCCGGAGCCGGGGTGGGACAGGAAGTGCTCGACGCCCTGGCCCCGAAGGAAGGTGTCAACCGGGCGGCCCAGGTGATGGCGACCCTGGCGCTTGTGTGCCTGGCTCCCCTGGTTGAAGAAGTCATTTTCCGTGGGTTCACCCAGGGGTGGGTGACCGTTCTGTGGCCCGAACGGTGGGGAGGGCGGCCAGGGGCTCGAGTGGTCGGTATTGTCGTTTCCGCGTTGTTGTGGGCCCTCTGCCACGGCGGCCAGATAGACCCGGTCTGGGTCAAGTGGGTTCAGATTTTCGGTCTGGGGTTGGCTCTGGGTGTGGTCCGACTGCGTCAGGGGCTCGAGGCCTGTGTGCTCCTCCACCTGGTGTTCAACCTGATCGGCGGGTTCTACCTGCCCTCGGAATTTTCCGGGGGATGAGGCGGGGCGGTTGCGGTTCCGGTCGGTTTCCCGGGAGTGTAGATGCAGGATTGCAAAACGCAGACGAAATCCGTACGATGCTCGCAGAATTTCGGTGGCGTTGCAGGAAACTGTACGGAAAGGTGAGGAAAACATGATTCAGTGTAACATCGGGAAGATGGGAATCGGCCTGCTGGCCGCACTTTATCTGGCGGTGGCGCCCCTGTGGGCCGCCGGACCGGAGGTCACCTCCGGCACCGCCAGTACGTTCAACGTGATGCAGTACGGCGCGGTCGCCGACGGCAAGGCGGACAACACCGCCGCCTTCCAGAAGGCGCTTGACGTCGCCGCCCAGGCGGGGGGAGGAACCGTTCTGGCCCCGAGGGGCAACTATTCCTTTGCCGGGCGGCTCAATGTTCCCTCCGCCGTCACCCTGGCGGGTGTGTGGCAGTCTGTCCCCGCGCACAACGGGATTCGCGACAAGGGGTTGCCCAAGCCTACCGACGACGGTACGACCTTCCTGGTGACCGGCGACGCGGGAACGGAAGACGCTCCCGCCTTCCTCACGCTCAACAGCAACAGTACCCTGCGCGGGGTGGTGCTCTATTACCCCGGCCAGAAGCCGGACGCTGTCCCCCAGCCCTACCCCTACGCCATCGCCATGCGGGGCAAGAACCCCGCCGTCCTGGCCGTCGAACTGCTCAACCCCTACAACGGCATAGACGCTACGAAAAATGAGCGCCACCTCATTCGCGACGTCCAGGGCCAGCCGCTGCGCCGCGGGGTCTATGTGGACGGCATTTATGACATCGGGCGCATCGAGAACGTCCACTTCAACCCCTGGTGGAGTAACAACCCCACCCTGTTTAACTGGCAGATGGAGAATGGCGAGGCGTTCATCTTCGGTAGAACCGACTGGCAGTACGTGTACAACACCTTCATCTTCGGTTACCACGTCGGCTACAAGTTCATCAAGACGAAGGCGGGCGTGTGCAACGGCAACTTCCTCGGTCTCGGCGCCGACGACTGCCAGACCGCCGTGGTGGTGGAAGATTGTGCCCCCTTCGGCTTGATGATTACCAACGGCGAGTTCGTTTCGTTCCATGGCCCGGACCCCACCATGGTGAATGTGACGGAAACCAATACCGGCTCGATCCGCTTTGTCAACAGCGCCTTCTGGGGGCCGTGCAACCAGATTGCCCGCATTGCGGGGACGGGCACCGTCGCCTTTGGCGACTGCATCTTCGCCGAATGGGGTGGGAAAGCGGGAGACCGCGCGGCCCTCCAGGCCCAGAGCGGTACCCTGCAGGTGCGCGGCTGCGAGTTCCGTCAGGACCGGCCCCAGATCCAGCTCGGCGAGAAAGTCTCCCGTGCCGTCATCACCGGCAACGTCTTCACCGGCAAGGAACGCATCGCGAACCAGTCGAAGGGCAACGTGCAGATGGGGTTGAACGCGGGGAACTGAAGAATCGGAAAACAATCGGGAGGAAGAGCCGGCCTCGTATCGCGTCTTAGTCGGTCTTAGATTTTCAGGGTTCCGAGAATTCGGAGAAAGTTCTTCTCCGAATTCTCGGGTGATTTCCGGGTGACCAGACCGACTGGAAGGGAGTCGCGAATTGTCGTCTTATCCCGAGGATGTTCGTAACCAGAGTTTTCTGGAAACTGTCCCACTTCACCGGGTTTATTCGATCATTGCTCTATTGCTCGGGTCGCTCTTTCTTTTCACCACGCCCCCCTTTCAGGTTTCGGACGAAAGCGGCCATTTTTTCAGAGCGTATCAGATTTCCGAGGGAATCTGGAAAACCGAGGTTTCTCCGAAAGCGCTCACCGGCGCCTATGTGCCTGTGAGTATCGTTGAACTCTGGAAGAACCCGACCATCCAGAATCTGGTCTTTCGAGAAGAGGCGCGGATGACTCCCGCGTACACGCTCTCTTTGCTGCATGTGCCGCTGAATCCTCAAGTGCGAACCCTCGCCCCCGAAACGATCCCTTTCTATCCGCCTCATCTCTATATCCCCCAGGCGATCGGCATCGGCTTGGGACGACTTCTGAATCTGTCCCCGATCGTCTTGTTGTACCTGGGACGGTTCTGCAATCTTCTCTGGTGGATTGCGCTTGTCAGTCTCACCCTCTATCTGGCCCCGTTTTTCCGTTGGATTTTCTTTTTGTTGGCTCTGATGCCGATCCAAGTTTTCAATTCCGCCTCGCTTTCGGCCGACAACAGCGTGATCGGTTATACTTTTGTTTTGATTGCTCTCCTGATGCGTGCCGCCTTTGAGTCCCGTGAACGTCTGGGCCGGGGCATGCTGTGCGCCATTTTCGTAGCCGTCATTTTGCAGGCTCCGGCAAAGATTGTTTACACCCCGATTCTTTTTCTCTTTCTCTTGATCCCGACGAATCGGTTCCGATCCGTTCGGCGCTATTACTTTTGTTTCTCTTGTCTGCTTGGCGCCGCCTGCGCCGCTTCCGCGGCCTGGTCCGGGTGGTCTGGAGTGACACAGGTTATTCCCGTTTATCAGGCGACCGTCTTTGGGATTCAGGGGATCGACATTGCCGGGCAAAAAGCCTATATCTGCTCACACCCGCTTCAATATGCCGTGAACGTCTTGCGGACCTATTATTATAACGATTCTCTATCGGTCTGGATGGGACGGATCGGGTGGAGCAACCGTCCGCTACCGGAAAATCTGATCTTGTTCTACAGTCTTCTTTTCCCGATAGCGATCTGTCAGGAGCGCTCATCTCCGATCGAGTTTACCCGGAGGCAGCGGATGGTGGTTTTCATGAGTCTCCTGACCTCGGTGGCGCTTCTGACTGTCGTCTTGTACCTGACCTGTTGTCCGGTGGGGAGCCCGCGGGTCCGTCCCATCGTGTTAGGCCGGTATTTCGTGCCATTGGCTCCGCTTTTCTTCCTGCTTTTCCATAAAATCCGGTTTTCAAAAGTTGGGGTCATGGTTTCCGGAGCAATTGCGCTGGGGTTGTGGTGCCTGTACGTGTCGGTGCGGAATTACTATGGATAGAGTCATTACCAGAAAGAATCTTCATTATTCTACTGTCGGTTCTGGCAATGAGCCGTTCCGTCCCGGAGGGACGGTAAGAAAGCAGCCCACCGTTTCAACGGTGGGAAAATGGTCCTCAGACAATTCGTCCCGGAGGGCCGACTGAAAAAAGCGGGGGAACCGATAGCCGTCCCTCCGGGATGGGGAGAGGGTTGTTCCTGAACCCAGCGCTGAAGCGCTGGGCTATTGTCCGAAGTCCCTGACGGGACTTGAGTTTGGGACAGACCTGACTCCGTGTCATCATGAAGATTCTTTCTGGCAGGGGCTATCGTTGCGGTGGAATTGCGTTGAGCGATTCTCGGAAGTTCCGGGCGGGGTTTTGATCAGAACCATTGCTTCGTGCCTGACCGACATGGATTCTCGCAGGACAGAACAGTACCGGTCCGTGGGTGTTGATATATACTGAGCCCCGAACAGACCTTCGATCTGTCCGGGGCGAAATATTCAGGGGACTTTGACGTTCTTGGTTCACTCGACCCAGTCGTCGTCCGCGGCGATGGGGGTGAAGCCGCGGCGGACGGTGTTTTCCGTTACGACGCGCGGGTCCATGAAGTGCAGCAGGTAGTCCGGCCCGCCCGCCTTGGTGCCCACGCCCGACATGCGCGCGCCGCCGAACGGCTGGCGTCCCACCAGCGCGCCCGTGCAGTTGCGGTTCAGGTACAGGTTGCCCACCCGGAACTCGCGCGAGACACGGGTCAGGTGCTTCGGGCTGCGGCTGAAGAAGCCGCCCGTGAGCGCGAACCGCGTCGAGTTGGCCCACTCGATCGCCTGGTCAATATCCTTGACCCGCATGATCGAAAGGACCGGTCCGAACACCTCTTCCTGCGCGATGCGGTGTTCCGGGCGGATTCCCCCCAGAATCACGATCGGCACATAGTACCCTCCATCTTTGGGGACGGCGCTCTCATAAAGAACCTGCCCTTCCGATTTGCCAAGGCGGATGTACTCCTCAATGGTTTTCTTTGCGCTGGCGTCCACCACCGGTCCCATCGCGTTGAGCGGATTTTCGGAGGGGCCGAGCGGCATGGCCTGAGCGCCCTTGACCAGGCGTTCGATGAAATGGTCGTAGATGGCGTCGAGCACGATCACGCGCGAGCAGGCCGAGCACTTCTGCCCCTGGAAAGCGAAAGCGGAGTAGAGCACGTGGGGAACCGCCTCGTCCAGGTCGGCGTCGTCGTCAATGATGATGGCGTTCTTGCCGCCCATCTCCGAGATGATTTTCTTGACGTTGGGCTGGCCCGGATGCACCTTGGCCGCCTTTTCGACGATCCGCAGGCCCACCTCGACCGAGCCGGTGAAGGCGATCAGGCTGATATCGGGGTGTTCGACCAGGTAGTCGCCGATGACGGAACCGCGGCCCGGCACGAAGTTGAAGACCCCCTGAGGCAGTCCCGCCTCGCGCAGGATCTCGACCAGGTTCCAGCCCACCACCGGCGAAACCCCCGCCGGCTTGAACATCACACAGTTGCCCGTCACCAGCGCTGCCGAAACCATCCCGCACGCGATGGCCAGCGGGAAGTTCCACGGGGCAATGACCGACGCAAGGCCCTTCGGTTCATAGGAGTAAAGATTGACTTCCCCCGGCGCAGACCCGATGCGCTGGGGGGCGCCGAGCCGGATCATTTCGCGGGCGTTGTATTCGAGGAAGTCAATCGCCTCGCTCACGTCCGCATACGCCTGGTCCCACTGTTTGCCCACTTCGAGCACCTGCCAGGCCGACAGTTCGATCAGGCGGCGGCGGGCGATGGCGGCCGCCTGGATCAGGTACTCGGCGCGCTCGCGGGGTGAGGTGTCGCGCCAGGCGGGGAAGGCCGCCTTGGCCGCCGCGATGGCGCGCGCGACGTCTTCTTTACTCGCCTGACACACCGTACCGATCTGTTCTTTCGGGTTGGCCGGGTTGACCGACACGATCCGGTCGTCGGTCAGGACCTCCTTGCCGTTGATGAAGAGGGGGTAGGTCCGGCCCAGTTTGCCGCGCACGTCGGCGATTGCGTTCTTGAACGCCTGACGGGTCTGTTCGATCGTGAAGTCCACGGCGGGTTCATTGTGGAAGGGCGGCAGGCCGCCCGTCCCCTTGGCGGGGGACTTGACGGGTTTGGCGGCGTGTTCGGCTTCGAGCCGGCGCAGGGTCTTTTCCGGGTCTTCGAGCAGGAGTTCCGCGTCGGCGTCGTCGTGGAAACTCTGGCGCAGGAACGACTCGTTGGCCGTGTTTTCGAGCAGGCGGCGCACCAGGTACCCCATGCCCGGCACCATGTCGCCGTACGGGCTGTAGAGCCGGATGCGTTTGGCCACATTGAGCAGGCCGCGCCGCACGGGTTCGGCCATGCCGTAGAGCACCTGGAATTCGTACCGTTCCTCGGGCACCTTCAGTTCGTTGGCCATTTCCATCACGGCCGAGATCGTGCGGATGTTGTGCGAAGCGCAGGCGAAGTGACACACGTCGTGGTTTTCGAGGATCTGTTGCGCGTTGCGTTCGTAGGAGGCGTCGGTCTCCGCCTTGATGGTATAGACCGGAACGGGCCAGCCGTTCTGTTTGGCCACGACGGTTTCATAATCCCAGTAGGCACCCTTGACGAGGCGCACGGAGATCTGGACTTTCTGCTGGCGCGCCCACGCGATCAACTCCTGCAGGTCGCAATCCGTGTCGCGCAGGTAGGCCTGGAGCACAATACCCAGGTGGGGATAATCGCGGTACCGCAGGCGCAGGCGCTTGAACACCTCGATCGTGATATTTTTGTAACGGGTGGATTCCATGTCGATACACAAGAATCCCTTCGCCTCGATGACTTTTTCATAAACGCGCGCGATGCGATCGGCGATGACCTGCACGGACCCTTCGAAATCCACCGGCTTGGTCTGCGAGTAAAGGGAGGTGGGTTTGACGGCCACGTTGATCTTGGGTGTGTGGCCCCAGTCGAGGTCGTTCGCGGCGCCCGCGAGCGGCTTCCACTTGGGCGCGGTCTCGCGCATCGCCTCGATCAGGCCGAGGTAGGCCTCCAGGTACGCCTCGGCTTCTTCTTCGTTCACCGTCGCCTCGCCCAGAATGTCCACCACGCAGGCGAATCCGTCGGCGCGCAGTTTGCCGATATTCTTCATCGCCTCGGAGGTCTGTTCGCCCACGATGAACTGTTTGGCCATGTCCTGGATGTTGTAACGGATCGCCTTGTTGAGGACCGCTCCGCCGATCTTGCCGCCCAACCCCGCCATGTTGGCGCCCCACTTGAGCACCGAGGGGACATCCTGATCGTCGCCGCCGAAATACTCGCGGATGTGGTGGGTGAGCAGGTCGCTGGTCGAGAGGTAGGGGAAAACGTCCACGAATCGGAACATCTGGACCTTGAAATCTTCACTTTCCATGATCTTGTCCATGATCTTGCCGACCCAGCGTTCCTTGTTGAACACCGAGGGTTTTTCTCCCCGGATACTCGAGAAAAAGGACTTTCCCCGTTTCATGATTTCCGCGTTTAACGTACTTTTCATTCTGAATTCTCCTGTTTCGAGGCGGTCCGTGGCACAGGCCCACTTATTTGCACGAGCAGGTTTTCTGGATCTGCTCATTTTTGCCGACTTTATCGCGTTATTGAACGACACGCACCGGGAAATCCAACACGTGCAAGAACACGGCGCGCATTTTTTCCCTGGCCGACTCCAATGTTTTCGCAAGAATTTTCACGAAAATATCGGGGTGCGATTTTGTTCAGATCGCAAACAATCTCATCATGTCA
>Ga0116170_10004019_pt1 | contig 13598 bp, 10 predicted proteins | sample AD_JPNHW1_MetaG_FD_89797 | JGI IMG/M metagenome (GOLD analysis project Ga0116170, IMG submission 89797) | Active sludge microbial communities of municipal wastewater-treating anaerobic digesters from Japan - AD_JPNHW1_MetaG | ecosystem: Engineered > Bioreactor > Anaerobic > Digestate | place...
TTAATTACCCGGATGAATAGCTTCAACGGGGCATACATCTGCGCATGCGCCACATTCGGTGCAAACGTCCGGATCAATCTTATAGATATCACCTTCTGATATTGCTTCAACCGGACATTCATCGATACAGGTTCCGCAAGCTGTACAATCACTTGAAATTACGTAAGCCATTATAATTTATTTTAAAGATTACCCGACAAAAATATTCCTTATTTGGTAAAGTTCCAATGAAAGAAGTAATAATTTTCGTTAAAGCTTTCCTAAAGCATCTTCAGGGCCAGCCATGTCATGTTAGCAATGCCTGTGACCATGGCGCTTTCGTCTATGTCAAAGGAAGGGGTATGCAGGCTCTGTGGCTCTGTTCCCGGGGGTGTAATACCTAATCTGAACAGTACTGAAGGATATCTCACACTGAAGAATGAGAAATCTTCGGAACCCATCCTTACCGGCATCTCCAAAACCCGTTCTTCTCCCAGCAGCTCTTTACTCAGCTCAAAAGCCTTAAGGGTTGTCTTTTCATCATTGATAAGTACAGGGTACCCTTCAACTATGTTGACAATTATCTCAATCCCATATTTTTTAGCTACTCTCTCTGCCACATCTCTGATTATCTCTTTGGCAGCATTGCGCCATTCCTCATCAAATGTACGGAAGGTGCCGGCCAGATCCACTGTCCCCGGAATTACATTTGTTGCTCCTATGCCTGATATGTTGCCAATTGCAAATACTGTCGGGGCTTTCTCTTCTGCAGCCTTGTTCACCGTATCCTTCAGTGCTAAAACAAGGTCCGATGCAATATATATCTGGTCGGTATATGTCGATGGCTGGGCAGCATGCCCTCCCTTGCCTTTTACGGTGATGTAAATCTCATCGCACGATGCCATATATGGTCTGCCACGATAGCCGACAGTGCCGGAGGTGATTCCCGGCAAAACATGCTGGGCAATGAAGATGCTGGGTTTGAAACTGTCAAATACTCCCGATTCTATCATCAGTTTTGCACCACCGGGAGCTTTTTCTTCACCCGGCTGGAAAACCAGCAGGATGGTACCGGCAAACTCGCTTATCCTCTGATGAAGGATGGTGGCAGTACCAAGGAGCATTGCCACATGCGAATCGTGCCCGCAGGCATGCATCACCCCTGTGTTTTTGCTTCTGTATTCTTTGCCTTCAATCTCTGTTACAGGCAATGCATCCATGTCGGCTCTCAGTCCTATGGTGCGTCCTCTCCCCGGATGCGTTCCCCGTATTATCCCAACTATACCTGTCCCCGCAACACCGGATATGTGCTCAATACCCATATTGTCGAGGTAGTTTCTTATGAAAGCTGATGTTGCATTCTCTTTATACGAAAGCTCAGGATGCATATGAAGATGACGCCTGATCCTTATAACCTCGGGGAGAATGCTTTCAGCAGATCTGATAATGAGGTTTTTAATGTTATCCATGGCGTTTGTGGTTAAAAATCTAGACTAAAAGAGAGATAAAAGATCCGCGGGAGTATATACCCGTTTTCAACACCCCAGGCCCAGTCGGCTCTGACAAAATAGCCAAGTATCTGTGCTCTGGCTCCAAATCCAAAGCCCATAACCAATGGCTGCCTGTTGGTGTCGAGATGTACCACGACAGATCCGTTTTTGTAAGTGCTGGTATCCCAGTAATTCTCATCACCCCAGGGGTTCCAGCCGGTCCAGGCCATACCTGCATCACCAAATCCTATGACCTGCATGCTGTTCAGAAAGTTCGAGCGAAGAGGATGACCTGCAAAGTACCTTACAAAAGGCCACCTGACTTCACTGTTTATAAGCGCAAAGTTGCTCCCGTTACGGATATTCTGGCTGAATCCCCTCATGTTGGTGGCCAGAGCCTGAAAACCATACCTCGCCCTGGGATTTACCGGTACACTGGAGTCAAACATCTCCGTCGAATTGAAGAAATACCCCATCCAGTTATCAACTCCCCCCAGGAAATATATAAGTTTTGATGACCCGAACGACCCGCTTGCGGCAAAACGGTTAGCCCAGATGAGCTCGCGATGTATCTTCTGGTAATGCCTGAAATCAGCACCTATGACATACATGTCACTCTTCTTTGCCGTAAACTCATGGTAATACTCGCCAAAGATTTTAAACCTTGTGCCATAGTAGATGTTTATCATCCTCTTGCGGGTATTGTCATATATAATTTCACCCTTGAATCCTCCCCACATCTTTCTGTTATTTTTGGCTGCAAGTGTGGCCGGATCTATTGACTGGATAATGTAGTTATCCAGCCTGTAGGTGAAAGTACCCTTAACACAAAGGACATTGCTTATTGGCTTGAGCAATGAAAAGTAGTTGTTGTAACTTTTTATTTTGTAATAACTTGTGTCGTTTGATGTATTAAACGACTGCTGATGGAAGATGTATTGCTTATCGTATTTGCCATTAAGTGCTTCAAGGCTCACAAGATATTCATTGCTGTCGAAGTTGCCTGAGAACCTGAATCCTCCCGTAATGCGGTAATCTTCAAACAGGTCTATGGCTCCTATCTTAAACAGTACATTAAGCCCGGGATTGAAATACGACGATCCCCCGTTGTAGGCCTGGTATGAGTAATTGAGAAAGTTAAAGTCAACCTGCGATGCCGAATAATTATTGTAAAATGCAGTATGATAAACCCTTGCTGTTGGAAACTTCATCCTGGAGGTGTCAAGGTTAACATCGATATACTTTTTCCTCCATTGAAGCTCATAGTAGTTTTCTTTCTCCTTCTCAAATACATAATTACTTATGTCAATAGGCTCATCCTTGGCATAATACTCATAAAGTGGTTTTTTAAGAGTGTCATGCATCTTCTTCCTCTCATCTAGGAGCCAGTTGCGAAGCTGTCTTAAACTATCGGCAGCATGAAGCCTCTTCAGTTCTTCCTTTCTGAAATTTGTAACGACAATATCTGAAGGGTTAATCCGGTTATCGCCGGTATTATCCCCTACAAAAAGCCGGTAGCGTCCCCCGTTGAATAATATTGCAGCTTCTTTATTACCGTTTAAATCGAAGGCTTCAAGGTTCCTCGAATAGTTAGTTGCCTGTTTTGCATTTATTAAATGCCTGTAATGCGAAATAGTATCAATATAACTTATTGTACTGTCGTATGTTCCCTTATAGTAATTGACGATACCGTTGTCAGCACTCAGGAATCCTGACCCTGTGGGTGACGGTTGAATGGCATTGCGGTAACTTGTGAATGTGTTCTGATTAAGCCTGTTAAGCTGTGTGCCTCCTGAGGCGAGATTATAGGTGAAAAGAGAATAGGTTTTGGCTGTCTCCTCAAGTGGATCACCCCTGTTGGTCAGCTCATCCGACAGCCTGTTTGAAGAAAATATTATCATATTATCTTTCCCCTTTATGAAGGAGGCGTCCCTGTCGTCGGCTATGTCAAAGGTAATCCTCTCGTTGACACCTGAAATGATCGTGTGCAGGTAGATATCCGTCATGCCGCTGTTTACGGCAGTAAGGAGGAGCTGAGAGCCATCAGGAGAGTATTCCATGCTCAGAACTTTTTCAAAGAACGGCATATCGCGACTGTCCAGGCTATGGTCATCGGTACGGTAGAACCACAGTTTTACATGCCCTTTTGATTCATTCATAAAGGAGAGGACCCTTCCTCCCGGATGCCATGCAATAACAGGATAGGTGAAGTCAACCGACTGCTCAAATTTGGGTTCGGCAGAATATACCAGCCGGTTTTTCCCTGTTTCGGTATTATAGAGCCATATCTTTCTTTTACCCCAGTAGTTTGAAACCCATGCAACATATCTGCCGTCGGGACTTATTTTTGCTGTGGTAAAATGTTGCTGTTCTTTTGCTTTTTTAACTTCCTTAAGTTGTATATCCTCATTGCCCGGTTCAATGGAGTAGTATTTTGCATAGTAAGCCCTCCAGTCCTTATACGTGTCTCTTATACTTGCGCCAAGCCCGTAAAGGAAACCATCCTCAACATTTTTATAGACCTTTGACAGATAGATGATGTTAGGGATAATGGCATTGCCATATTTTTCCCCAATGAATTTCCAGAACGACTGTCCGGCATAAATCGCATCATCATACTCAAGATTATCAAGGTTTTTATAACGTTTATTCATAAAAGCATCACGAACCCTGTTGTCAGTCTCTGAATCCCAGCCATATGCAACATAGTTTACCAGTCCCTTAATATACCAGTCCGGAAAGTTTATCTCAGAGGTGGAAGAGACTTTGTCGTGTGTATCGCCGTTATAGACCATTTCGTAGACCACTACTTCGGCTATTGCAGAGGCAATCTGTTTTTCAAACTCCTGGTGGTCGCCGTTAAAGTAGAGACTTACCTTGTTCTTGATTATGCGGCTGTATCCTCCCACATTGTAGTCGTCTTCGGTGGATACCAGCCCTATATTACTCTGCTTGAAGTCATTTTTCTTGTTGTACACCACAAGAATAAGTCTCTTGTCAAGGGTATAGTCAAAATAGTCTTCTATCTCATTGAGTTTTTCCCTGGCTACATTGCATGCATATTGTGCAACTTCGCGCCCGAACTCGTTATAATAGCAGTCAAAATTGTCAAATCTGAAATATGTCCACGAATAATTTCCATACTGAACCCTGTTCTTCCCGAAACTCATCTGGAGTCCGTTATAGAACTGACCTGATGACAGGAGGGAAGGGAGAAGAGCAAATAACGTGATTATCAGTCTGTAATAAAATCTTCTTCTCATTGTGGGCAATAAAAACTTACCTGTTTTACACATTTGCCTGCAAAGTGTAAGACAAAACTAATGTATTAAGAATTAAAAAATACCCGCTTTTCAAATTTTATTATTTTTGATACCTGGAGTGCGAATAATTTTACGGTCTGATATTTGCGCAATAAAATGACTGAAAGTCCGTATTTTAAAGAATAACGATATAACCAAAATTACTGTATATGAAAAGGTATATTTTTGTTTTGACAGTCTTACTTTTTAGCATAGGAGCCTATGCACAGCCAAAAATGTCGTTTGCCAAAGTGCGTCAGGATTTCGGAGCCATGAATGAGGCAGATGGAAAGAAGGAGATGGTATTTGAGTTTAAAAACACAGGAGATTCAGCTCTTGTTATTACGAAAGTACAACCTTCATGTGGTTGCACAGCAAGTGACTGGACCAAATATCCCGTTCCTCCTCAGGGCTCAGGTTTTGTTAAAGCTGTATTTGATCCTCATGGTCAAAGCGGACATATCACAAAGTCAGTCTCTGTGTTTTCAAATTCCAAACCAGGCGTAGTGGTTCTTGTCTTCGAAGGCGAGGTTAAGCCAAGAGAAAAAACGATTGAAGAGCTTTATACCTTCGTGGTGGGACCTCTTCGTTTTGAAAGCAATCATCTCGCATTCACACGTATTACAAAGAACGAGAAGAAGATCAGGGTTATGCCGTTTATAAACACATCGAAAGATCCTGTTACCCTCGATTTTGAACCCACACCTCCTTATATATCACTGAAGGTCTCCCCGGCAACCATCAAACCAGGTGAGAAAGGTATTATTGAAGGTACCTATGATGCTTCACTTAATAAAGATGCATGGGGTAACGTCAGTGATCTGGCAAGAATAAAGGTTAACGGTGTTACACAAACCAATATTTACCTTTATGTCTCGGCTGAGATAACAGAGGATTTCTCACTGCTTTCAAAAGAAGAGCTTGCTAATGCCCCGATCTTCAAGCTGGCTTCCAACGAGGTTAATTTCGGTAAGATAAAACAGGGTGATGTCGCGGACGTAGCATTCACTTTTACCAATGAAGGTAAGAGAGACCTTATAATAAGACATGTCAAAGCCGGTTGCGGATGTACCGTTGCCACACCGGAACAGAGTGTCATCAAACCTGGTGAATCGAGTGTGATCAAAGCTCAGTTCAAGTCTGCCGGTTATAAAGGGAACATATTCAAAAATGTGTTTGTCTATACCAACGATCCACAGAACTCAAGCGTTATGCTTATGATAAAAGGGGAGGTTATGGCTGACGAACAGAGCACAACCAAATAAATCATTCCACACAGGTATACTGTATAATGGACGACGGGAAAGGATCGACCGGGGCACTTTCGGTGCAGAAAGGTATTACGCAGCCTCCGAGCGTTAACCCGGAGGTTTTGCGAAACCTGGGGCATCGTAAGAGAAAAGCCTATACGGCCGATGAGTATGTTGAGGGCATCTTCAGCGGAGACCGCACCATCCTCAGCCAGGCGATAACCCTTGTTGAGAGTTCTCTCCCCAGGCATTATGAGCTGGCGCAGGAGGTTATTGAACGATGCCTGCCGGCCAGCTCACGGTCTATTCGCATTGGCATAACGGGTGTCCCTGGCGCAGGAAAGAGCACATTCATTGACACCTTCGGCACAATGCTGACGCATCATTACGGGAGGCGTCTGGCTGTACTGGCAATAGATCCCAGCAGCCAGCAGAGTCACGGAAGCATTATGGGCGACAAGACCCGTATGGAACGGCTCAGCACTGACCCCGACGCATTCATCCGCCCTTCACCATCGGCAGGCACCCTGGGAGGAGTGGCACGAAAGACGAACGAGTCAGCAATACTGTGCGAAGCAGCCGGATTCGATACAATACTTATTGAGACGGTGGGAGTGGGCCAGTCAGAGACAGCCGCACATTCCATGGTCGACTTTTTTCTTGTTCTGATGATATCCGGTGCGGGAGACGAACTGCAGGGTATAAAACGCGGCATAATGGAGATGGCCGATACTATTGCCATCACCAAAGCCGACGGGAACAATATTCAAAAAGCAGAACTGGCCCGCCTGGACTACACCAATGCCCTTCACCTGTTTCCACTACCTCCGTCGGGATGGACACCCAAGGTGCTTACATGCTCCTCCCTGGAAGAAATTGGCATAATTGATATATGGTCAACAATTGCTGACTACGTAAGCTTTACAAAAAGCAACGGATACTTCTGGGAACGCCGTCGCCAACAGGCTGTGACAAGAATGCACGAGACAATCGCCGACAGCCTGAAATATTCATTCTACAGTAATACTGAAGTGATGACTGCCATGCAGCAGATTGAAACCCAGCTCAGGGAAGGAGCAATAACTTCCTACAAAGCTGCTTCTATCCTGCTGGAGAAGTATTTCAGTAAAAACAATATTACTTAAGCTGGTAAAACAATCTTATTAATCCAAAATCAAAGAAATGAAAAAGTTATTTTATCTGTTTATCATTACAGCAGTTCTGACATCCTGCTCCTCAAAACCCGGGTACGTAATAACCGGAAATATTTCAGGAACAGACACAGGAATGGTGTTCCTTCAGAAACGTGCAGGCAGCACAATTGTCACTCTCGATTCAGCTGTGATAAAAAAAGGCACGTTCTCTATGAAGGGTTCTGTCAGTTATCCACAGATAGTAATGCTGTCAATGCGCGGAGCACACGGGGGCAAGATGTTCTTCGTTGAAAACGCTGACATCAGCATTGCCGGGAACAAAGACTCATTATATGTGGCATCTGTTTCAGGCTCTAAAACACAGGCTGAATACGAGGCCTATATCGCACTTTTTAATGACCTGAATAAAAAGATGGACGCTCTCTATGGCCAGTACCAGGAGGCACGCCAGGCAGGGAAACAGGAAGTCGCTGATACACTGGAGAAACAGCTTGATGCCCTGGATGGTGAAATGATTAACATAAAAAAGGATTTCATCGCAAAGAACCCGGCATCATATGTTACTCCTGAAGTTGTCAATGAAGTTTCTTATTACATTGAAGTGCCTGAGATGGAGTCAATGATCGGTTCTCTTGACACCTCCCTTAATAAGGTTGAAAGAGTTATAACTCTTAAAGAGAGACTTAACGTAATGAAATCAGTAGCAATAGGACAGAAAGCACCGGACTTTACACTCAATGATGTAAACGGCAACCCTGTTTCACTCTCTTCAAAGATAGGTGGCAAGACAAAAGTTCTCCTCGTTGATTTCTGGGCATCATGGTGTGGCCCGTGCCGTGGTGAGAACCCTAACGTTGTCAAGGTATGGACAGCATTTAATAAGAAGGGATTTGATGTGTTCGGCGTCTCCCTGGATAAGGATGGCGAGTCATGGAAGAAAGCAATAGCAGATGACAAACTTACCTGGACACATGTCTCTGACCTTAAATACTGGGGTAGCGCAGCAGCAAAACAGTATGCGGTAAACTCTATCCCTTCAAACTTCCTGCTCGATGAGAATGGTGTAATTATTGCCCATAACCTCAGGGGCGAAGAGCTTTATAAAAAGGTTGAAGAGCTGGTTGGCAAAAAGAAATAAAACCACAATATGACAATCAAAAGCCATCACAGATTCCTGTGATGGCTTTTTTTTTATTCCTTGATTATTTCATTGTGAAACCTGTAGGGGCCTTAAGTACGCCCAGTTTTCAAAGACAAAGTCCACGGGCTGTGTTGATGGCTTATCCAAATCCGGCACATCATCAAAGTTCAGAACAGCTACAATGGGATACTTATTCTTCCTCAGGGTTATGTCAGTTGTTTTTGGCCTGAGCAGCCGGTACCTAAATGCAGCACCATCAGGCTCATAAACCTTCGCAAGGTAATAGGTCTCATCCTTGCCGAGGAAGAGCTTCTTTTCAATATATGCCTGGCTGAACTCAGCTGTTGTGCTCCTTTTGGCGGGGATATTAACCAGGAAAAAGTTCTCCTCGTAAAAGGCATTTACATAAGTCTCATTGAAAGAGTCACCTTTCACTGCAATCTTAAATATCATATTTCCTTTGGGGTCATGCAGGATGATTTTGAATGGTAACTCAATCCTTACACTGTTCCATCTGCCGGGGATGAGCTTAAAACGGCTCAGACGAAGCACCGCCACGAGAATGATAAGACCGATGGCAACTGACGATGGCAGCGAAAACACTTCAATCCCCGGCTGGCTTTGATCAAGCACCGAGGCTGTCATCTGAATGGCAAGTACAATAATATAGTAAAGAAGCATCCTCCTCACCACCAGCTGGGAATTGACTACTTTTTTATAGGAGAAGAAGGTCGAATAATTCAGTGCATTATTCAGGATGGTTGCAAAGACTGAAATCGTTATAAAGAAATAAAGGATATCCACAAGCAAGCCAATGGGCCTTGTTGATTCGTGCAACAACCAGAAATCGAAAAACCCATGCGACAGCGATGCAAGACCGAAGAAGAGAAGAAACAGGCCAATGGGATGGCGGTGAGTCCGGTATTTATATATTATGAATCCACAGGCTATGAGCGAGGTTGAAAATATATGAGTGAAGGTTGAGAGGATAGACCGGCCCAGGACAATTGATGGGCCGTGTTTTAAAAAGTATAGTATGTTCTCAGCAGCAGAGAAGCCCAGTGCTGAGATGGCAATGTAAATGAAATAGTCAACCGGTTCATTGATCTCCTTTTTAAAAAGAGTGAGCATGATGAGGAAAGGAACAAGCTTTGCAAATTCTTCAATTACCCCTATGCCCAGAAAACAATACAGCAGGTCTCCTGCAAATCCGCCCGAAGGTTTAAAAGAGCTGCTGTCTACTGCACCTTCCCCTATGAGGGCAATAAAAACAGAAAGCATCCCCAGGAGGAAGGTGATGAAAAAGAAGACAGGCTTTTCCCGTTCGTATATATCGATCATACGAAAGTAGTCAACCCATATCCATGCTATGAAGATTGCTGAAAAGGAAAGAATAAGCTGCATAAAATAAAGCCCCGCAGGTTTGTTGCGGGGTCAAAAATATGTAAAATATTTTAAATCTGACGTTCCCAAAAAGATCGCTGTCTCATTAAGTCTCCTCAGGGCCTGATTAAGGCGACCCTGCTGTTACCTGCTACAACTATAAGGTTGCCGTTACGTGCTTTTCTGATTACATGAAACCCTTTATCTTCACTGAACGGGCCCCATTCCACGCCTCTGTTTACGGTTATGTCCATGCCCGATGGTCCAACGGCTATAGCTGTCTGCGGGTCTATGAACTCTACACACTCGCGGTAGCCTCCGGTGAGAGAGTAGGAGTGGACCCATCCAAAACCACCATCGTAGGAATAGAGGCAGAAGTCGCTTATCACTCTCTCTTTTGTATAATCACCGCCAACAATAATTCCTGTGGTGTCATCTGCAAAAGCAACAGAGTAGGCGCCCTCTGACTGTGTGCCATGTCTCAGTGGCAGGGACACTTTTCTCCAGCTCTCACCGGCATTAAGAGATATAAGCAGTCTTGATGCCATGCCTCCTGTCAGGATCATTACCTTATGTTCTTTAAAACAACGTATGCCGGTTCCGCTGGATGCAAAAGAAGCCTCACCTTCCAGGGTGGCAGGACGATTGTTCCAGTCAGCCTGCTTCCATGTTTTGCCGCCATCGGTGGTGGATGCAAGGTAAAGACGCCCGTTAAGAGGATCTCCATAAATGATACCTTCCTTCTCGTTCCAGAAGTCCATCCCATCAAAGAAGGCAAGAGTATCCGCCACATAAAATACTTTCTTCCAGCTCCTGCCACCGTTAGTAGTTCTCAATATACATGCCGGTGATCCTGCTGTGGCAATAACGGCTCTCTTGCTGTCAAAAGCATACAGCGACCTGAAGTCACATTTCTCATAACCTTTGACCCTGGTAAAGGCCCAGCTCTCCCCACCGTCAGACGTTATTCCAACATAACCATTCGAGCCGCTTACCCATGCCTGTCTGTCGTCAATAACAGATAAGGCCCTGAATGAACTATTAATATCCCGAGGAAGAGCTTTATGGTAAAGTGTCTGAGTGAACATCTGCTGCGAAAAGATCATCAGCAGAACGGAGAGCAGTATCTTTTTCATAGATACTAAGATAAAAGTTAAAAGTTAAAAGTCGAAAGTCGAAAGAGCTGTCCGAAGAAATTCTCCGGATTTAATCAATGTTCAACTGTCTCTTTTGTGAGGTGATTGTCGAGTATAGCAATTATATTCTTTTCAGACACATTGTAGATTAATTTTCCGTTAATTTCAATAACGGGGCCCATCTTGCATTTGCCTGCACAAAGGTGCCCTTTAAAAGATACTTTGCTCTTTATGTTCCTATCTCTCAGGTAGTTCTTTATTATTTCAAGTGTTGCATTATTGCCCCTTGAAAAGCATGAGCTACCTAGACAAATTGATATTTCGTCTTGATTATTCATGATGTAAGAGATTGATTTCCGGTTATTTCCCGAAATGTTTCGATTTAATATAATCATCAATGGCTTTGGCTGCTTTGCGGGCAGCTCCCATAGCCAGTATAACAGTGGCTGATCCTGTCACAACGTCACCTGCGGCAAAAATTCCTTCTCTTGTCGTTGTGCCATTCTCGTCCAGCGCTTTAACGCATCCTTTCCTGTCTGTTTCAAGGTTAGGTGTAGTGCCTGCAATAAGCGGATTTGGGGATGTGCCCAATGACATTATCACCGTATCCGCCGGCATGGTGAACTCGGATCCTTTAATAACAACAGGGCGTCGTCTTCCGCTGTCGTCCGGTTCTCCAAGCTCCATCTTCACACACTTCACAGCAGTTACCCAGCCCGATTCATTTCCAAGAACCTCAACTGGGTTTGTCAGAAGCTGAAAGTTTATGCCCTCTTCGCGGGCATGATGTACCTCTTCTGCTCTTGCAGGAAGCTCTTCAGCCGACCGCCGGTATATCACCGATACCTCAGCGCCAAGCCTTATTGCTGCCCTGGCTGCATCCATGGCAACATTCCCGCCTCCTACAACCGCAACCCTCTGGCCTGTTCTCACCGGAGTGTCAAAGTCATCGTCGTAGGCTTTCATCAGGTTTATACGTGTGAGGAACTCGTTTGCCGAGAGGACACCGTTGAGGTTTTCGCCCGGTATGTTCATGAACTGTGGCAGACCGGCTCCGGTACCAACAAATACAGCATCAAAACCTTCATCGGTGAGGAGGCTGTCAATATTACCTGCCTTGCCTATCACAGCATTGGTTATAATCTTCACGCCCATGCGCCTGACATTCTCCACCTCATATTTGACCACCTTTTCCTTGGGCAGCCTGAACTCAGGGATCCCGTATTCAAGCACACCACCAGCCTTGTGCAGTGCTTCAAAGATCGTCACTTCATACCCCATCGATGCCAGCTCGCCGGCACAGGTGAGACCTGCCGGGCCACTGCCTACCACCGCAACCCTGAAACCGTTTGGTTTGCTATCCACCGGTATTGAGAAATTATTCTCACGTGCCCGGTCGCCGATGAACCTCTCAAGCTTGCCTATTGCAACAGCCTCGCCTTTCACTCCAAGGATGCACTTGCCTTCGCACTGTGTCTCCTGAGGACATACCCGTCCACATACTGCCGGTAACACCGATGATTTGAAGATCACTGATGCAGCCTCTTTGAAGTTTCTCTCTTTCACCTGCATCACAAAACCAGGAATATCTATTGATACGGGGCAGTTTGTGACGCATCCCGGCTTTTTACAGTTAAGACATCTTGATGCTTCTTCAACGGCTTCTTCCTCATTGTAACCAAAAGAGACCTCGTCAAAATTATTCCTTCTTATCTCCGGATCCTGTTCCCTTACCGGTACCCTTGCTGTCAGTTTCATTATGCCTTTTTATTGTGTGAATCTTCTACTGCCTTATCGAGGTTGCATTTGTGAGACTCCGTCTCTTCTTTTCTGTACATTCCCTGTCGTCTCATGGCTTCTTCAAAGTTTACTTCGTGACCATCAAACTCAGGTCCGTCAACGCAGGTGAATTTTACTTTGCCACCCACCGTTACCCTGCATGCACCACACATCCCTGTGCCGTCAATCATGAGAGTGTTGAGGCTGACAATAGTCTTTAAGCCCATACCACGCGTCATCTCAGCCACCGATTTCATCATTATCATCGGTCCGATGGCAACACATTCGTCATAATAACCCGGCCGTTCCTCAACGAGCTTTTTAAGCACGTCAGTCACAAATCCTTTTACACCTTCACTGCCATCGTTTGTTGCAATATACACGTCAGACGATACTTCCCTGAGATCATCCATGAGGATGAGCTGTTCCTTTGAACGTGCCCCGATTATAAGATCCGGTTTTACACCATTTTCAGCAAGCCATTTAAGCTGAGGATAAACAGGTGCTGCGCCAACGCCTCCTGCAATGAAAATGAACCTCTTCCGTTTTAATTCTTCCCTGTCTTCATTTATGAACAGTGAAGGCTGACCCAGGGGACCCACAAAATCGGAGAAGGCTTCTCCTTCATTTAGTGCAACCATCCGGTTTGTTGAGAAGCCTACTACCTGCAGCACTATTATTACCCACCCCTCTTTGCGGTTGTAATCACAAATGGTAAGAGGGATTCGTTCTCCTCTCTTATCAGTGATAACAATGACAAACTGACCCGGCATGGCATATTTTGCCACTCTTGGTGCATGGACTTTCATCTGCCAGATGTCAGGCCCTATATTTTTCTTTTCAAGTATCTTAAACATTTCTTTAATTTCTGTTAAGTAAACTCCCCGAATTCAGGACTGATTTACTATCAATAAATAAAACCGATGCGAAAGAAGTAAATTCGGGGAGTATATCCAAATCAGAAGGTTACTTTTGTAGCATAAA
>Ga0116170_10004021_pt1 | contig 13595 bp, 10 predicted proteins | sample AD_JPNHW1_MetaG_FD_89797 | JGI IMG/M metagenome (GOLD analysis project Ga0116170, IMG submission 89797) | Active sludge microbial communities of municipal wastewater-treating anaerobic digesters from Japan - AD_JPNHW1_MetaG | ecosystem: Engineered > Bioreactor > Anaerobic > Digestate | place...
ACCAATGAGGGGAAAACCTTCAGGTTCCGTATTACCCGAAAGTATTGTCAGGCAAATTGTTAAGTGATTAAAAAACAGAAAAATAATGAAACAAAAATTTGGATTACAACATAGAAGGGGGGGGCTATTAACTACCAAATCTGAAAGATTTGCACTTTAAATTGATAAAAAGAATGATAATATCAATAACGAATACACTAAAAGTCCCCCCTTTAGGGGATTTAGGGGTTTTAAAAAACAATAACGAATATGAGCAACAATAACAATCAATCAGGAACCCAAGCCCCCCCTTTAGGGGGCGGGGGGGGTATTATGAATGCCGCATTCCTTCCCGGCAATAGTACCGTTATTTTTAAAGAAGTTGAAATACCAACACCCGGTCACGGGCAGGTTTTGGTCCGCACCAAATCGTCAACAATATGCGGAAGCGACATCCGGGCTATATACCGCGAACACTTGGGAAAAGGCCCAGAAGCCTACCAAAATAAAATTGCAGGACACGAACCCTGTGGACAAATTGTAAAATGCGGCCCCGGAATGAAACGATTCAAAGAAGGCGACCGTGTCATCATTTACCACATTTCGGGATGTGGCGTCTGCAACGATTGCCGCCGCGGATACATGATTTCCTGCAGTAGCCCGCTCCGTGCCGCTTACGGCTGGCAACGCGACGGAGGAATGGCACCTTACATCCTGGCCGATGAAAAAGACTGCGTCCTTCTGCCCGATGAACTCACCTATACCGACGGTGCCCAGGTTGCCTGCGGATTTGGTACCGTTTACGAAGGATTGGAAAAAATTGGGGTCAGCGGCAACGATCAGGTCCTGGTTGTCGGACTGGGCCCGGTTGGACTGGCAGCCCTGATGCTGGCAAAAGCGCTTGGCGCCACCAAACTGGTAGGTGTCGATACCGTTCAGGAACGTTGCAACATCGCAAAAAAACTAGGTCTGGCCGACGAAGTTTTTGTCTCAGGCCCCGACACGTTAGCCAAAGTGAAAGCAATCACATCAGGTAACAAAGGTTTTGAACGCACTGTCGATTGTTCCGGACACACGTTGGGCCGGCAGTTAGCCATCAGAGCTACCCGCCAGTGGGGCAAAATGGTAATGATCGGCGAAGGTGGAACCGTTGAGTTTAACCCAAGCCCCGATATCATCCACGATCAGATTACCATCTACGGTTCATGGGTCACCAATATCTGGCGCATGGAAGAACTGGTCGAGCGATTGGTCCGCTGGGGAATTCACCCCGAAGATCTGGTTACTCACCGCTTTACCCTCGATGAAGCAGACAAAGCGTACGAGTTGATGAACGAAGGAAAATGTGGAAAAGTTGCAGTAGTTTTCGACGAAGAGGTAAAACAATAACCCGACGAAGAAAATTGTTGGTTTCTCACTTTTATAATTAAGATTATTTGTTATATTTCCCTTGTTTTACGTGATATTAACTAAAATTGGGGAGAGAGAGAATGGATCAACAACGATTTTCTGAAAAATCGGTATTACTTACTGATATTTCACCTTATGTGTATGGCACAACGCGACTGGGCGATGAAAAAATACCATTCAACGAACGGGTCGAAATTGCCAAAGCAGCAATCGACACGGGGGTTTGGTTTCATACCAGTCATCAGTATGGAAATGCGCTGGAAGTGTTGAAAAAAGCTTTTGACATTGACCGCACCAAAGTTCCAAAACTGATTGTTAAACTTTGCGGTGAAAGTATGGAAGAGATACGTTCCGAAATCAAACGGAATACGGAACCGTTGGGTATTAAACAAATTGAGATCGGCCAGCTTTGTCTGGGCGGGAAACTCGCCGAAGATTATGCCAATGGTGGAAATTGTTACCAGGAATTGCAAAAAATTAAAAAGGAGAAACTTGTCAACCGCTTTATCATGGAGGTTTTTCCATGGACTTCGGAAACCTCGCACAAAGCGTTGTCGGCAGGATATCCCGATGGGATCATTGATGGATATACCTTCTATCTTAATCCGTTACAGCGGTTTGCTTCCAACAAATTGTGGGATTTGCTCAATGAGAAATGTGAACCCATTGTCGCACTTCGCACCGTTGCCGGAGGACCGGTTGATGATTTACGCGACGTTCCCGGTTTTGCATGGAAAGATTACCTGCAAAAACGGGCAGCAGAAGTAACTCCTATTTTTAAGCGGTCAGGTATCGAAAGCTGGATTGAATTCTGTGTACGCTTTGCCCACAGTTTTTCTCAGGTAAGGGCCACCGTAGGCTCAACCAGTAAAGCCGAAAACCTGAACGAATTTTTGATCGCTTCCGATTACATCGAACCACTGGCTTACGACATTGTCGATGAAATTGTAAAATTGCAATACCGATGGTCTGACGAAATGGACGTTTTGGCCGAACCATGGACCATGTAATTAACCGATGACATTCTTAGAAAATCTTCCCGGCTACCTTGCCTGGAAGATTTTTTTCTAAATAGCCCACAATAACCAATAAAACAACAAATTAAGATGCAAGATTGAAAATAAAATTTCATCTTGATGTATTTCTGTGAAACCTCTGATTTTTGACAATACGGAAGTTGTGCCTATTTTCACCCTCAAATAGTAAACAGATAACAAAATTTCAAGCCATGAAACGAATACCTTTTCTTATTTTATCTCTTATCATTTCTGCAATTCAGCTTTCCGGTCAAAATCAGAAGATGAACACCTTCATCGACGGCTTGATGAATAAAATGACCCTTCAGGAAAAGATCGGACAGTTGAACCAGGTTGCACCCGGCGGATGGGTTGTCACCGGAGCGGTTATCAGCAACAATGTGGAAGAAAAAATTGTTACCGGCAAAGTGGGCAGTATCCTCAACAGCCTGAACCCGGAAGTTACCCGCCATGCGCAGGAACTGGCAATTACAAAAAGTCCAAACAAAATACCAATCCTGTTTGGATTGGACATTATCCACGGTTATAAAACCATTTTTCCTATTCCTTTGGCCGCTTCGTGTAGCTGGGATTTGGATTTGATTGAAAAAAGTGCCCAAATTGCAGCATCCGAAGCCAGCGCAACAGGCATAAACTGGACCTTTTCGCCTATGGTCGACATTTCACGTGATCCGCGCTGGGGAAGGGTTTCCGAAGGTGCTGGCGAAGATCCCTGGTGGGGTTCACAGGTCGCTGCAGCATGGGTCAAGGGTTATCAGGGAACGAATCTGTCCGATGAACGCTCCATTCTTGCCTGCGTAAAACATTTTGGTATTTACGGGGCTCCTGAAGGCGGCCGCGACTATAACACCGTCGACATGAGCAGGCTTTCCATGTATCAAAATTACCTTCCCCCTTATAAAGCAGCAATTGATGCCGGTGTTGGAAGTGTGATGACCTCTTTCAATGTGGTGGATGGAATCCCTTCAACAGGAAACCGCTGGTTGCTCACCGATGTATTGAGAGATCAGTGGAAGTTCAACGGTTTTGTGGTAACCGATTATTGCTCAAACAACGAAATGTCAACCCACGGGTTAGGCAATCTGAAAACAGTTTCGGCGCTGGCACTAAATGCCGGTACTGATATGGACATGGTTGGCGAAGGTTTTCTGACCACACTGGAACAATCGCTTGCTGACGGGACCATTACCGAAAACCAGATAAACCAGGCCTGCCGAAGGATACTGGAAGCAAAATACAAGTTGGGACTTTTCGATGACCCTTATCGCTACATTAACCCGGAAAGGATGAAAAAAGAAACTTTCACCACTGAAAACCGGGAAACAGCAAAAAAACTCGCCCAACGATCCATCGTTTTATTGAAGAACGAAGATCAGGTTTTACCGCTGAAAAAAAGCGGCACTATTGCATTGATTGGCCCGCTGATTGACAGCAAAAACGACATGTTGGGCAGCTGGGTTGTTGCTGGCGACCGCGAAAATGTTTCCACGCTGAAACAAGGACTTACCGATACCGGTGGTTCATCGGTTCAAATCATTACGGCTAAAGGCTCCGAATTTACCGACGATCCGTACCTGATAAACAGCGCCCGGAATCCATGGGAAAAACCGGCTCCGGAAGATCCGTTTAAAAAAACTCCAGAAGATCTGCTCAAAGAGGCGGTCGCGGTAGCTGAAAAAGCAGATGTAATTATCGCAGCAGTTGGCGAATCGGTGGCTTGGTCGGGCGAAGCTGCCAGCCGCTCAGACATCACCATTCCCCAATGCCAGCAGAAGTTGCTCAAAGCACTGAAAGCAACAGGAAAGCCAGTGGTTGTGGTCATTTTTAGTGGCCGCCCGATGGTCCTGTCTTGGGAGAACGAAAATTTCAACACACTGGTAGAAGCCTGGCAACTGGGCTCTGAAGGAGGGAAAGCGCTAGCAGATGTTTTGTTTGGCGATTACAACCCTTCTGGCAAATTAACCATGTCGTTCCCCCGCAGTGTAGGACAAATTCCGGTCTATTACAATTATCTGAACACCGGTCGCCCGATGAACCCCAACAACCGCTTCTCCTCAAAATACCTCGACATACCTAACGATCCGCTCTTTCCGTTCGGATACGGATTAAGCTATTCGACATTCTCATACAGTCCGGTAGAACTATCAAACCCGGAACCTTCGGGCAATGAAAAAATCACCGCATCGGTAACCATCAAAAATACCGGAAAATATGCAGGCGAGGAAGTTGCAGAGCTTTATATTTCTGACCCGGTTGCAACCATTTCGCGACCATTGAAAGAGCTGATGGGTTTCAAAAAAATAATGCTTCAACCCGGCGAAAGCAAGAAAGTTACCTTTGAAATTTCTGCCGAAGAACTGAAGTATTTTCACAGTAATCTGGAATACACCTGGGATCCGGGCGAATTTATCATCTCCATTGGAACCAATTCATCCAACGTGCAATCGACTAAGATATTTTGGAATGAATAAAAGCTATTTTAAATACTGCTCAAAATAGTTAATAATTTTAGTATACAGGTGCATCCGGGTATTTCCCCCGTAAATGGAATGGTTGCGATTGGTGTACAACTGCATATCGAATTGTACGCCCGCCTGCACGAGTGCCTCTGCAAATTCATACGTATTTTGGGCATGTACATTATCATCGGCAGTACCGTGTACCAGCAACAAATGTCCTTTGATCATTTCCGGGTGGTTTATCGGAGAACTTTCTTTGTACCCATCGGGATTTTCGAAAGGTTGACGCATAAAGCGTTCGGTGTAAACATTATCGTAGAAACGCCAGCTGGTTACCGGAGCTACGGCAACTCCCGCTTTGAACAAACTTCCCCCTTTTTCCATGCTCATAATGGTCATATACCCACCATGGCTCCAGCCCCAAATCCCAATTTTCCTGGCATCGACATACGATAATGACGAAATATATTGGGCCGCTTCAACCATGTCGTCTGACTCCAGCTTTCCTAATTGCATATAAGTGCATTTGCGGAAATCCTCTCCCCTGGCGGCGGTTCCTCTCGGATCGACACATACAATAATAAAACCTCTTTCGGCCAAATAATTATGCCAGTCAAACTGCCAGTCATCTGCTACTTCCTGCGAATTGGGACCAGTATATTGAGTCATCACAACCGGATATTTCACCGCAGGATCAAAGCTCGACGGTTTAATCATATAACCATTCAGTTGGGTACCTTCGGATGTTTTAAAGGTAAAAAACTCAAACGATGGCCGGATATACTGATCCAGCTTCTTCGTCAGTACCGAATTATCCTCAAGCACGTTGATTTCCTTTCCTTTCAAATCACAAACAGAAACCCTCGTTGGCACCAAATGACTTGAAAAGGTATTGATCAAATATTGGAAGTTCGAACTAAAAACAGCGTCATTAGTCCCCTCGTTTTCCGAAAGACAATACTCTTTCTTCCCATCGAGACTGACCGCATAAACCTCACGCTGAAGCGGCGATTTCTTTGCTGCCTGATAATAGAACATTTTCTTTACTTTGTCGTAACCGTAAAAATCGGTCACATCGAAATTCCCCAACGTCAGTTGCTTCGAACTGTAGCCGCTGTTTTTATAAAGATAAAGATGAGCCCAGCCATCGCGCTCGCTCAGAACAACAAAATTCTCATTATCATCTAAAAAGGTAAACTGTCTGAAATAAGTTTCATCCAGGTAATATTTATTCTTCTCCCTCATAATGGGACGTGTATCGCCGGTATACGGATTGGCATACAAGAGTTCCACTTCATTTTGATGACGGTTTAACTTCATGACGGCCAGATCACTTCCGGTTGGGATCCACTCAATACGGGGAAAGTATACATCGGTGTCTTCGCCGGTTTTTACCCGGATTGTTGCCTTGGTTTTTACATCATACACATGAACCGTAACCACCGAATTGCGTTCACCGGCTTTAGGATATTTCAAGGAATCAACGCCCGGATAAACCTTAAATTCAGCTTTTTCCGGTTCCAGCCCTTTGTACTCGGGAATGAGGATCGACGGAACCTCTTTCTCATCGAATTTCAAGAAAGCCAGCATTTTACTATCGGGCGACCATTCAAACGCTTTGGTGTAACTAAACTCCTCTTCCTGCACCCAATCGGGGACTCCATTAGCTATTTCATTGGCCTTGCCATCGTTGGTTATCTGAAATTCGGTACTAAATTTCAACGTCTTTATAAAGAGGTTATTATCCCTCACAAAAGCGACCCGTTCCCCATCGGGCGAAAAAGTGGCTAATCGCTGAGGTCCATAAGCCGAAAGCGGTACCAACGCTCGGGTCTTAATGTCCCAGACATAGTATTCTGCGGTATAAGAATGCCTGTAAATTCTTTTTTTGTTGGTCTCGAGCAAAATCCGTTGCTCATCCATACTAAAAGTGTATGCATCAAAACTCTCAATGGAACAATCGGCAACACTTTTCAGGTCGAAAAGAACAGATTCCTGCTCTCCCGTCTTAAAACTATATAGAACAATCTGACTACTACTCTTTAACATCGAAAAATGAATACCATCGTTCATCGGATGTACTCCTGGGAATTTTTCAGCCTTAAACGTATTGTTTGTCACAAAATCTTCCAGCGCAAGCTGCTTTTTAGGTTGTGCATATACACTAAAAACCAATAGAATAGCAAAAAAAGACAAAAGAATATGCTTCATAGTTTGAATATTAAAATCTGTGTGCAAAATACAATTTATTCCGATAGTTATAAACTGGAAAAACACAGCTTATCGCATGAAATTACACCGTTGCAAAATAAAATCAACTGGCACCATTGGTCAGACCATGATAAATTACTAAATTTGAACATAATCAATCATCTATTCAATAATCTTTGTATCCATTTAATTATGAAAAATTTAATTTCAATCATGGTCGCTTTTCTGGTTGTATTCACGTTGTCGGCTAATGCATCTCTGAAGAGTTCATTCGGAGCAAATAAAACAGGAACCTTTTTCGATGAAATTAAAACTTTTCAGAAACAACCTGTACCATTAAATAATGCCAGTATCCAAAAGATCAAAAATTCTCAGGCTTCCTATTGGGAAAACCTTATCAATCAACCCGAATTAGCCAAAAATACGGATAGAGAAAGTGAACTGCCCCTGGACTCTGTCATCATTGAAAAAATTGATTCATTCGGAATTCTTCAACTGAATACGAAAAAGATCATGTTTTACGATAAAAACGGTTACGATTCATTAACACTGATTTATCAAAGGGATTTGCTTGAGAAAAAATGGATCATCGACCAACAGGAAGTCTATTCTTTTGACAATTCAGGGAACAAACTACTTGAAATTTTAAACCAGTGGAATACCTCTGCCGGCAAATGGGATGGAGTGTATAAGTACGAAATGAACTATGACCCTGAAGGAAACGAAACGTTAAACAGCTCATACCACTGGGACTTGGCAAAAGAGAACTGGGCCGGTGATTCGAAATCCACGTATGAATACAATTCGGACAAAGACCAAACGTTGAAATGCAATTTTGAATGGGATACCCTTACGAACGACTGGATTGGAAATTCAAAAGCTGAAATCACCTATTTCGCTCCCCGGGAACAACTCACCAGAACAATATCTCGATGGGATAATACAAACAAACAATGGAGCCCCGATTCAAAAACAGAACTTAGCTACAACGAAGATACCCTAATAACGGTAGCATTGGGTTCCGAGTTTGATCTTTCCTCCCAGCAATGGGTCAACTCGTGGAAAGAAGAAATGACGTATGATTCATTGGGATACGAAAAGTCTTTAAAAAGCTATGCATGGGATAAGGAATGGATCATTCAACAAAGCAACGAATATACCTACGATTCAAAAGGGAATCAAACTTTGTACATCAATTCCCACTGGGATTATGAAAAACAGGAGCTGGTTTATAATACAAAGGTGGTTTCAGAATTCGATGAAAATGGAATAACAACGTTCAACGCAAATTACACTTGGGACAGTGATTCTTCCGGATGGATTTGTACCAGTAAATCGGTAGCTTCCTATAACACCAATACCGGAATTATTGAATACATTTCGTACGAAAAAAATGAATCCGACAGCCTTATTGCTACAGGAAAATATGAAACCAAACTCGACTCATTGAACCGAATGACCATGATTGCCATGTATCTGGCAGATTCAACCGGTGCATTTAGCCCATTCATGAAACAAGATATAGGGTATGATATCTATGGAAATGTCAATTTCAATACGTTATATGCAACCGATGAAACGACTGGTGAATTTACTTTGCTATACCAGGTTGATGTTGTTTACGATGCAAATGGAGAAGAATTATCGATGATAGCCCAAAAAAGGGATGAAACCACCGGAGTGACACATCCTTATACAAAAAGAGAATTAATATGGGAAAACCCATTGAAAGAGATTTTCCTGAATTATATCTGGGATAGTGAATTAAACAAGCTGGTGGTAAATTTAAAAAACACCTATTACTACTCCGACGACAATTCGCAGGAAACAACAGCACGCTTTGCAAAAAATGGGATCAGTATGTATCCAAACCCGGCATCCGATATCCTAAACGTTGATTTAAAGGATGCTTCTCCGGCACAAATCGAAATATACAACCTGCATGGGACAAAGGTCGTTTCACAGAATCTGTCAACCACCAAACAAATATCGGTCAACCAGTTGAATAAAGGAATGTATATCTACCACATTCTTCAGAATGGCAAAACCTATCAGGGAAAAATAATGGTCAAATAGTCCCAAAAATAAAAACCAGGGATATCATCTTCCATCAAAATGATATCCCTGGCCTAATTGACGATTCTTGATATTCCCTAAATGCAGAAGGTGAATACCCGATGTTTTTCATAAAAGTTCAGAAGCTTTTACTGAATGAAAGTTCTTCTTCGATTCATATTCGGCAATCCTCTCTTCAAGCACTTTGGTATATTCGGCATTGTGCAAAATGTATTCGGTTTCGTCAGCCGGTTGAATATTGATTTCAACCATTTTGTGCGGAAAAAGTTTCTTTATTCCCTCAATAAAATCGGGAGTAATTGCATCGGTATTTATCTTAATTGTTGTTTCCATCGCCTTTTTCCACAAAATTAAAAAATCCATTTCAAAAAACAATCTGAATGGTTCGTCACAACAAACAACACCACATATAATACACAAATAATCAAACATATTACTACACTAAACAAACCTTCCCTATTTCGACTTAAAAAAACAGTTCAAAAAAATTGTCGAAATCAATTTATTTTCTACTTTTGCAGTGTACTAGTTTGCTATAACAGTAAAAATAAATGCTATGATTGAAATCACAAACTTGAATTTTCGGTACGGAAAGCAGCCCAACCTCTTCGAAGGGCTTTCGCTCTCTGAAGATGCCGGGAACATTGTGGGGCTTCTGGGTAAAAACGGTGCAGGAAAATCGACCCTGTTGAAATTGCTGACCGGTTTGCTGGAAGCTCCAATAGGTTCTGTTAATGTCATGGGTGAAAATCCCATTTGGAGAAATCCATCCTTTTTGGAAGAAGTCTACTTCGTTCCCGAAGAATACGATCTGCCTTCGGTAAAAATTGCGGAATTTGTAAAGGCAAACGCGAAATTTTATCCCCGGTTCGACCATTCGAAAATGGGGAAAATTCTATCCGATTTTGAGCTGAACCCCGAAAACCGGCTTTCAAAACAATCGTACGGACAACGAAAAAAATTTCTGATTGCTTTTGCCCTCTCGACCAACTGCAAACTGCTGGTACTCGATGAACCAACCAACGGCCTCGATATCCCGTCGAAAGCCATATTCCGGAAAGTAGTGGCAAGTTCTCTCAGCGAAGATCAGTTGGTTTTCATCTCAACCCACCAGGTAAAAGATGTCGAGAACCTGATTGACAAGATTATCATTCTCGACCAGGGAAAAATTATCTTCCACGAAAGCCTTTGGGAAATCTCCGAAAAGGTTGCTTTCTCTACGGTCACTTCTCTCGAAGGCTCTCAATGTCTTTACCATGAAATTGCTCCAGGAGGATTCAATATCATGAAACCGGCCAACGGGAATACCACCGAAGTAGATATTGAATTACTGTTTAATGCAACCATCAACGGAATTAAATTCAATTAGCCATGAAAACATCTCAGATATTCAATCTCAACCGGTTCGGGAGGTACGCATCAAGCACCCTGACCATGCGTTACCGGCAATTGCTGCTCATGACCGGAGCAGCAGCCGCAGCTATTTTCATCTTTAGCTTTCTTACGCTCATAAACAATTCAACATGGCGCTACGAACAATGGCTGCAACTGGTTATTCCACTGACCATTGCCTGCGGACTATTCTATTCAGGAACCGCTTTCCCTTCTTTCAGAAACAGGGAAAAAACAATGAGCTACCTGATGATACCGGCATCAACACTTGAAAAATTGCTCTACGAATTTGCAGAACGGATAATCGCATTTATCCTCATATTCCCTGTTCTGCTCAACCTTTTCGGAAACCTTGCAGCCACCATGGTCACCTCCATCAAAAATTATCAGCAAATTACCAGTAACATCGAACATCTTTCGATCATCAAGCTATTTCAAAATAGTCCCGACGGAAGCTCCAAGGTTATCCTTCTTGGTGCAATAGCTGCTCTTTTACTGGTATTTACCGGATCGGTAACCTTTAAAAAGTATCCATTGGTAAAAACCACCATCTTTTCAACGGGTGTTGTTTTAGCCATTGCCGGATATTTCTACCTCATCATAGAAAAAATGCACCTAGTACACCCGTGGATCGAAAACATGGGCGATCATCTGAGCCAAAATCAGGCACTGTCGATTTTTGTAATTATGCTGTCGATCTTTAGCCTGGTTGCGCTGTGCTACTCCTATTTCAAACTTAAAGAGAAGGAGATATCGTGATGGAATTCAGGGATTCAAAAGGAATATTCCAGCAAATTGCCGACAATGTTTGCGACAAGATCATCTCGGGAGAATTCCCGGTTGGAAGCAAAATTCCATCGGTACGCGAACAGGCTGCCGAAATGGGCGTTAATCACAACACCATCATGCGGACCTATATGGAACTGCAACGGGAAAACATCATCAGCAACCAGCGGGGAATCGGATATTTCGTATCCGAAGAGGCACCTCAGCAAATCATAAAATTACGGAAGGAAGAATTCTTCAGCCACGAAATGCCCGAATTTATCAGACAGGTAAAACTGTTGAACCTTACCCGCGAAGAGTTAAAACCTCTGTTTGACCAATTAAATCAATAAGCCATGAAACGAGCATGTTCGTTAAAAACACAAACACGGATGATAATTCACATGCGAGTTCCATCTGACCTTAACAAACAATTTATTATCGGATGAAAACAAGCAAAATAATTCTAATCACCTTTTTCGGACTGATTGCTCTTTTTCTGCTGTCACTGATGATCCAGTCCAATCCCGAAAAAAGGAAAAGCAGGCAACTTCAGGAGATGAAAGAAGAAGAAATCGCATTGCCACCTATTTCCCATCTGGTTGTTGAAAAAGGATGCAACATCGAAATACGAAAAGGTGTCAGCGATTCACTATCGATCAGTTACGAACATAGCACTAAAATAGAAGGGCCACTCTACTTTATCAAAGGAGATACCCTCCATTTCAACGCACTGAAAGAAGAAAAGAATATCTATTTTCAGCTATCGTGCCAAAATATTGAATCAATCAGCCTGACAGATGCCCGTGCTGATTTCAGAAATATCGACATCCAGAACCTTCTGATTGAGGCCCAAAACAGCTCGATCGACATTGACGAGGATGTTTCACTTCTTTCAGCAACCATTCGTTTGCAAAACAATTCAAATTTATGGAGCAATAGCGACAAAATGAGAAAAGTGAAAATCAATCTCGACCATTCGAAAGCAGAACTCAGTGGCAGTCAGCTGGAAGAATTGAATGCCGAACTGAGGGACAGTTCCGAACTAACCGCTCCTCAGGTACTTCAGTGCAACATAAAAAAAGATCTCGCAAGTTCGTACTATTCCAGGTAAAATAAATTAAACCATTTCGCAACAACACAACAGCCATTGGATTCCTATCCGGTGGCTGTTATTTTTTAAAAAAAACTTTTGCCCGCGCAACCTTGTTCTGTTATTATCCATCTAATGTTCGTCGAACGTCGTAAATTTACGGTCTATGAAAACAACTTTACTTACATCACTACTACTTATAAGCTTTGTAATCAGCGCACAGAGCACAGTTACCTACTCCGGTTGCAAAGCCTCGTTTTCCTATGCACTAAACACGCAGATAAAAACATTTGCACCAGCTACCGTACTCGATTTCACCGATCGGTCGGAAGAGGATGTTATAAACTGGTTTTGGGATTTCGGCGACGGATATACCAGCACCGAACAAAACCCAACCCATATTTTCAACTTACCGATTGCTCCCGACGATCTAAAAGTCATGGCAAATCCATACAGAACGGTTACGTTATCGATTCTAACTTCCGATAGCTGCAAGAATTTCTATTCGGAAACCATCGACATCTACAATCAGCCCATTGAACAGGATAGCCGTTGCAATGCATTTTATCGCTATGAAATATCCGCCCGCGATTCCATTAATCGAACAATTACGTACCAGTTTACCAACCTCTCTGAAGGCGACTCGCTGAGCTATTACTGGAAATTCGACAACGATGAAATGAGCACGGAGGCGAACCCTTCGGTTACCTACGATTATAGTGCACCAATACGAAAAGTAGCCTTGTATATTACCTCGGCCAGCGGATGCACCAGCGCGTATGCCGAAGATTTGTTTATCGATCCCGACAGCAATGTCACTTATCCCATCGACACCATTTACAACCCGAAATGTTTCGCAGCATTTGGTTATACGGTCAATTACGACATTAAAACCCTTTTGCCGGCGTTGGTTCTTGATTTCTATATTAAATCGGACGATCCGATTGAAAAATGTCTGTGGGATTTTGGTGATGGGAACTATAGCGAGGAACATAACCCCACTCATATTTTTAACATTCCATTAGATCCCGATTCGTTGAAATCGGATCTTTATCGCACGGTTTGCCTAATTACGACAACCCAATCGGGATGTGAAACCACCTGGTGCCAAGACATTCTAATAAACAAGGGAACCACTCCATCTGACCAATGCAATGCGTGGTTCAAATATTA
>Ga0116170_10004023_pt1 | contig 13592 bp, 10 predicted proteins | sample AD_JPNHW1_MetaG_FD_89797 | JGI IMG/M metagenome (GOLD analysis project Ga0116170, IMG submission 89797) | Active sludge microbial communities of municipal wastewater-treating anaerobic digesters from Japan - AD_JPNHW1_MetaG | ecosystem: Engineered > Bioreactor > Anaerobic > Digestate | place...
GTTATACACCACCAAACAAACGGTATCGGCCGCCTCGCCTTTCGAACCAGCGGGTACATCGCTCCAGCCGAACACCACCTCATTGTCGGTGAGTACGGCCGTTGCACCCGGTATTCTGTTGAGAGCACCATCGCTGAGCAATACATTCGCGTAATCCAACTCCGGATTTTCATCCGTACCTGCCACGGCATTCATCAGCGCATGACGGCTGGCGTAGTTGTAAGGCGAAATGTTTTCAGCTCTTGCGGCGTTCTTCAGTCCTGCATTCAGCACAGGATTTACACCCTGCATGAAGCCGGTGACGAGCGCGAACTTCGTTTGTTGTTTTACTTGTCCGGCACTGCTTGCCGGACGTGCTTTTTTAGACTTGGCTCTGATAATATCTTCGCCTTTTCTGTTGGTGCTACCCACCACGGTTCCTACGGCTCCCGAGAATCCTCCCAGAATACCTTGGTTCAACTTTCCCACTTTCTTAATTTTTTATGGGGTAAATATTCTTTTTTGCAATCTGGTCCTCCCTGCATCCTGATGATCAGTCGTCGTGCGTTCGAACCGTTCTTTAATGGCTTTCCGTTTTCAATTGATCAGATTGATGGCGGGTTTTCATTAAACCTGTAGCGCCCTACGCCAGGATTAATTACAACAAGTTTGCCACCAACAGAAAATGTCCGCATTGTCCGCAAATGGCCGTGCCAGACTTTTTGCCGGAACTTTTTCCGGATAAAAATGTCCGTGATGTCCGCCGTTGTCCGGTTCTCTTCGTTCGTTACCGGATATAAAAAAAGCAGTCTGATTTCTCAAACTACTTACCTCCCCCCTCGTTTCCAAATGAAGTGCCATTAGTCAGACAATTCTAATGCTGTAAAAGTTACAGGAATTGAAATGCTATGTTGCACTGGTAAATTTCATGCCGCAGACTTTTTCGGATGCCGCGGTTATCAACCGCGGATTAATTGATAGCGGTTGGAAACCACTACATCCGGCAGATTTTACCCAATATTCGTGAAATAAAGCAATGCAAAACCCTAACAATGCAAAATGCGTAAATTCCAAAGTAAATTATTCACACTTTTCTTTGCTATTTTACGATCTTACTGCATCTTTATCAAAACTTTATTAAAATTGAAGTTTTGACAAAGTAGAGCATAACTAACTGAATATCTGCTTACTCCTCCTTTTCGTAAAAAACGCACTAAAAACACTTCTAATACACGGCAGGTAGTATAATGTCAGAGCTGACTTAAATCTAATTCTTATTAAACAAAACTGACGCACCAAATTCGAGCCAGGGAACTACATTACCTGCTGATCTGCTTTGTTTCTGATCTCCCGCATATACTAATGTTTTGGTTAAACGATCTTTTTTAGATTCTTTTTCAAAAAAGTTTAATCCCTTGAATAAATCAGTCATAACAGTTTGGGTTGCTTTGAATTCAACTAAATTCAACGTAATTCCATCATTTATGAGTAAATCTACCTCATGACCTGCCGAATCACGCCAAAACCATAGATCCACTACCTGATTTTGATGATACATTCTCTTCACATATTCAGCTATCATCATGTTTTCGAACAAACTCCCTTTAAATGGATGAGTCGATAATGATTCAGCATTCTTTATTTTTAAAAGGTAACTAAGCAAACCTGAATCATAAAAGTACAATTTTGGAGTTTTCACAATGCGCTTACTAAAATTTTCGTGATAAGGATAGAGTTGAAAAACTATATAACTACTTTCTAAAGCGGAAAGCCAGGCCTTGGCAGTCGGTTGTGAAATACCGCATTCGTTGGCAAGAGAGTTCAAATTCAGCAACTGACCGGCACGTGTGGCACATAATCCCAGAAAATTCTGAAACAATCGCAAATCCTTAATAGCAATCAACTCACTTACATCACGTTGAATATAAGTTTGCATATAATTACTATAAAACGTACCAGGGTGTATAGACCTATCATAAATGGCCGGATAAAAACCCTTGATTATATTTTCCAAATAATCGTTATTGATCAAATCAGCTGAAATCAATTCCTCAAAATCGAAGGGAAAAAGTTTAAATAGGGCTACTCTTCCAGCTAAACTTTGGGTAATATTCCGCATTAGATGAAAATTCTGTGAACCCGATAAAATAAACTGTCCCATCAATCCACTTTCATCTACCATAGATTGTATGTACGAAAAAAGGTCAGGTACCCGCTGCACTTCATCAAAAATAACATGCTTGGAGTACAGTTTCAAAAATCCATTGGGATCGGTTTCTGCAAAGTTTCTGTTGTCGGGATTTTCAAGACTTATGTAGGTGTATTCCGGAAAAATTGATCTCAGTAGCGTTGTCTTACCCGATTGACGCGGACCTGTAAGTGCAAGAACTGGATATTTTCCGATGAGTTCTTTCATCGCATTTGTAATTTCTCTATTTATTCTCATAATATGTTTATTTACAAATGCAAATATACAATTAATTTTGAAATTACAATACTTCTACTTTGAAATTACATGACTTCAATTTTGAAATTACAAAGCTCTTATTTTGAAATTACTTAATTTATTCGCATTGCCTACGCATTGGTAGGTTTCCTGCCGCAGATTTATTCGGGTGCCGCGGTTTTTAACCGCGGATTTATTTTTAGCGGTTGGAAACCGCTACACCCGGTAGATTTTTTTAAAAACTGTCATTTCGTGAATTTTTCAGGCATTTAATCCAAACTGATTTGTGTCGAAATTTACCTCTCTTTTGTCTTTTGTCATCTTGTCATCTTGTCATCTTGTCATCTTGTCTTCTGTCTTTGCTCTTTGCTCTTTGCTCTTTGCTCTTTTTTCCCTACAAAAACCACAAACTATCATTCCCGAGTTCTCCCCAGTCTTTGTACTTAAAGTGTGGTGCTATCTGGGCCAGCATTTCGGGGTAGCGCAGGGTAACCGGCAGCCACTGGCGTGACACCGATTTCCAGTAGAGGGTGCTAAACCGGCAAAGTTGCTGCATGACCGGCACTACGTCTTCCTCGCTCAACGGTTTAGCCTCGTTGCTGCCCGGTTCGTATTGCTGAATTGTAATTTTCAACGGAAAGGGATATCCCTCACGGTCGGATGGTATAACGGTTACTCCTTTAGTCAGCTGATTGTTGTAAAGCAGATATCTATCCTTATCTATGCGCAGGTAATGACCACTCGCGGGCATCAGGTGGGTAACTGAAAGATCGAAACCGACCAAATCTTCCGAAAATGTTTTATTCACCGTTACAACCACTACCGGTATCTCGAGTTGCAGTTCCGAGAGGGCTTTCTGAATGGGTTTGATTTCGTCGTAACTCAGCTTCTTGTAAAAGTGAATAATCAGTCTTTTTATTGCCGGGTTTTCTTGTGTCGATTTCATGAGTGCCAGCTTTATCGACCCGGCCAGTTGGGGCAATTGGGTGTTGCTGAAACATTCGAACCCCTGAAATCGTCCTTCGTTGGTAAAACTGAATGCGCTCCCGAGGTATTTCCCCAACTGACGGTTGGTGTAGGCACTCACCCCGATTACGAGTTCATCGCTTGCCTGTTTCCCGAAACTCCACGGTATTCCGCCCAGCTTGGCGTAAATGGCGACGGCGATATTGGCAAAACTATAATGAAATCCTTTTGCTAATTTTGCCTTATCGTGCTTGTCACTGTCGGTTTTTGGCAGCAGCGGACGCCCCTTTCCCCAGGCTTTGCCTGCCTCCACCACCTGCGACACAATGCCGCAGGATAGTAAATGTTCTTTTACCTGATAATAAATCTTATGCTCGACAGGCGATGATCCATATTTGGAATGAGGGGAGAGATAAATGGCCACATACCTTTTCCGGCTATCGCTTTCCTGATTTTCCAGTTTGGCTTTCAAGGCACTTTTAATTTCGGGCAGCGGGTTGTGTTTATCGGTAAACCAGATACTTGATTTGGGTTCTGTTACGTATTTCAGGTGTAAATATCCGTTAATTCCCTTAAACTCCGTACTGAATTTACCCAGGAAATAGTCGTTTATGGTCGAGGCCAGGGGCTTGTCATCCACGTGTCCGATAAAGAAAAACACCACCGGATCATCCAGCAGTTCGGCGGGTCCAAACTGAGGCAAACCGTATTTTGGCTGCATGTGCGTACCGGTACCAAAGCTCATTTTTATCAACTCTTCGGTGTCGAAATACTGCGGCATCGCCTTTTTCCAGTCGGAAGCTATTTCAAAGACGCGGGATAAATCCGGATTTAACAGGTATTCATTTTTGAATTGCTCCGCTTCATGCAGGAATTTCACATACCGGTTTCCCTTATCTGGTGCGGTGTAGGGTATGCCGAGCAACTGCTTCAGCGGAGGGTTCAGGCAGGGAAATACTTCGGATAGATTTCGGCGTGCATCATCGCTCAGGTACCTGTACTTCATTATTCCAGTTTTATACACCACCGTTTCTATCCATTTATCGTCCATTTCAGAAAATACCGGATCGGTTACTGCCCCGTTGTACACCGAACGGATTTCGCCCGCAATCACCAGTAGTTCCGGCGTTTTTTCTCCGGCATCAAACTGAACCCGCAGCGTAATCACCCGGTAACCGGTACAATTGGCATAAGGCGACAGTGCTTTAATCCACACTTCGGTGTCCGACACAAAATTTGTCCGGCAGGGAAACCCCAGCGATTGGAAATGAAGGGTCAGCCGGCGGGTGCAGTATTTTTTCAGAAACCCGAGAGACCAGCAGGTTTCATTTTCACGGCAAAATTCAGGACTTACCGCTTTGGTGACCGAAAGCTGACCGGGCGTTTCGGGAACCAAACGGGCATATACATCTTCCCATTCATCGGTCAGTTTATAAACCCGCTTCAGTTCTGCGGCCTCATTTTGCGAAAACTTCACAGCATCGGCTGTGGATTTGTTGCTTGGGTAAACAGTAATTTTTTCTTCTTTAAATCTGATTTTCAGTGCATTTAACGTAAGTTCTACCGGCTTTTTACTCATTTATCAGGGGTTTTGGTTTTTAATTCTGCTTTGTAACGGTTTAGTTCGCTCTCTTCAACTTTCCATATATTTCCAGTTTTAAATCCTTTTAATTTTCCTGCGTCTAACCATCTGCGCAATGTTCGCCCGCTGCCGTATCCCAGTTGTTCAATTTCTCTCAAGGTGAGTAGTTTCTCTGATATTCCCCCGGATTTTTCCTCAGACACAACCCGGGATTTCTTTTCCACCGGTTTCGGCTTGTGTGGGATACTTTCAAGCTCGTCGATTTTCTTTTTTCTTAACCAGGTTGTTACCGGCGGTGCTTCACCTGCAAATGCCGTGTAAAGATAGTTTTCATTCAACTGTTTTACGCCCGAAGGCACCAGAACGTGCTGAACCTCCAGGTATGCTTTGGCCAGACAAACTTTCAGTAACTGAAATATATAGCAGTTGGACAATTTTTCAGTATCGCTTTCGGTATCGGTTGACGGTGACATCAGACCGGAAATGGTAAAATGGTTTTCGCGCAGCACTTCACCGGTTTTTATAAGTGCGGTTTTCAGATGCTGGTCGAGTAAGGTCAGCCGCCGGTAAGCCCTGATATCGGGATCGGTGAGTGTGCTCAATTCCGCCCTCAGATCATTGCAGTACAGTACCGTTTCGCGCATCAACCGCTGGTGATAGAACAAACATTTCTGATTAAACGGCTTCAGGAAGGAAAGGACGAAAACGCCCCGGTCGTCTTCTCCCTCCACCGCCAGGTGAGGTTTTTCGTCCAGCATAAATGCCTCGCTGCTGTTCGACGTTGAAAAAGGATTCATCGGACCATACAGGATGCTATCAAAAAGAGGAAAACGGAATTCGGAATTCAGCATGTATATTCGTTTTTTTTGAAGTCCAACCTGCTAACTATCAGATTGTAACTATAATCATACCACAAATATACAGATTTATTTTTAACTCAAAATGAATAAAAATAAAAAGTTATTGACATTTTGATAGAATTGGTCAATGTGGTTGTTTCTTACTATTAAATGATTTGGAAAACTGTAAAATACCTGATTACAATGTCCCGGTTATTGAATAACGTGCATTGAAACGAGAATCAATCTTCTGACAAATATCCTCCAATTCAGTATATTCACTAACCGGCGCAATCAAACAGATAATGGTCTACCTGTTTTTTGGATATATTTTTAAGCAGGAGAATAGCTGTATTATTTGGATCAGGTATATCAATTGTCACAATTCGGGTATGGGATTATATATAATTGACAACTGCTTTTTCGGAAGGATTGATATTTTGTTTAGTTTTGTATCCACATTAATATAAAAGAAAAGAGAAAGGCTTAATAGTCTTTCTCTTTTCTTTTATATTTTTCTAAAAATAGACATTTATAAATACTCTATTCAAATGACCGTTTTTCTCGATGCTTTTAACCCTGATTTTCAGGTTTTTTCCACCAGGCTTATGAAAAACATTACAATGAATTAGTTTTACATTTCCCAATCGGAAGTCTCCCTTATAAACTTCAACAGACTTGTTGTCAAACGGATTTAGTTTGTTAAACTTCCATTTAAGTTCATCACCTTCTGATATTAAATCAATAGGTGGATTGGTATGTGAGAGACCGCAAATCTCACTTATAAAGCTTAAACCTTTCACAGGATTATAGTCAGCAATGAACTCAAAGTTATCGTTTGCAAGTAAACCCTGTGTATGTGCCAGCAAATAATACTTATTATCTTTATATTTTGGATCAATAGACCAGAAATCAAGGTATTTCTGCGAATCGGGTCGTTCTGTTTTAATTAAACGTTGACCAAAAATATCCAACACATTTTCAGTATATGTTTTTGCAATATCCGGAAAATCCACATAGGGAGTAAATCCCTCTTTTTCAGCTTCAAGGACTCCCCTCTCAATATACGAAAAAGTCACAGCAGTATTCGAATTTCGTTTGATAACACCAACACATTTCCGACTACTTCCCTTACCTTTTCTCCACGTTAAGTATATGTTTCCTATTGCTTTCACCGAAGTATTTCCTTTAATTTTTCAAAGCGTAAAGATATTATTTTTATAATGAATTCTTTTCTTTCTTGCGAAAGTTTATTCATTGTTATATTTTGAGGTACATTATCATCAATTTTCAAAACAATTTGTCGAATGTGTTCGAAGTTATATTTATCCTCGACCTGTTTTATTATTTTGTTAACAATTTTAGGATATTGATTGTTTATTTTTTTTATCAGCTCAAAATGATTTAATTTTTCCCCTTCCCAATGGATCTCGGATTCTCCCCGTCTTATAAATGCTTCCATCATAATATTGTCTTTCAGAATCTGTGTTATTTTTTCATCTTCTTTTTCTCTTCCCAGACTACTTCCGCTATCGTAAATTGGAGCAAAAACTCCACTACTATTCGTCAATTCAATTTCTTTAAGCACTTGGTTAATATCCTTTTTCTTCAGTTTTGAAGTCATTGTTAAAAGTGAATAAACTAACTGTTCTGCCCCTGATCTCTTTTTATTTTTTGGTAACTCTTCAAGTAATTTGATTACTTCATTATATTCAGTTAAAATTCCCCAGTTTTCCTGATGTCGGTCACTATTGCCAATCAAACTATCAAATACAATAAGTTCAATTATGTTTTCAACAAAACGTTCTAATTTAAAACTTTTAAGAGCGTCTACAATAAACTGAAATGTATACTGAGTTTTCGAGTTTTTTTTATCTGCAGGCTGATAGGTTGTGTCGTATCCTGTTAAATAGCTAATGCCTTCTGTCAGTTTGTTTTCTCCCGGTTTAACCATCGATTTTGAAATACACCCCAGCTCTTTACCATTATAAGCGATGTCATATTTCAATACATTAAATCCTAATGATTGTCCAACTTCTGATGCTATAATCTCCGACCAGAATTCATATTTATAGTCTTTGTTAATTTTCTTAAGTGAGGTTTTAAAATAATAATCAGCATGATCAACCGGATTCTCTACAATCATCTTACTTCTCGTACCACCGGTTTGAAACCATGGTTTTTCAACCCATTTTGTTATATCAAAATAATCTGCCATAACATCAATTTAGAAGTTTGGTTCGTATCAGTATGTTTACCAGTAAAGCCTTTTGTGGTTCCGGCACTGAATACTGAAAACGATCTCCCCTGAAGATATCATATTTAGCCTGTCCCTGTAATAGCAATTCGTTTATTTCGGAAAAGCATTGTTTTAATGATCCTATGACCGGTTCTACGTCTTCGTTTCCGATTTTGCGAGACTTTACCAGATCGCCTGTAATAATACCTACTATCTTCATAAACTTGTTTTTAGTGGTAATTGATACCGTATATTCTCCATAAGCAATAATCTGTATGGGTTATTTTGTTTGATTATATCTTATAGAGGTTATTATTTCACTTTATAACCTCAAGAGGTTATGAATTGTAAATATAATGTATGTTTGGAAAGAATGGTGTTTTTATACAGGAAAATTCATATTGTGCCTAGAATTCAATACTGCTGTTCAACAATTAGTGTACATCCTCTTCCACCACATTCAGGTTGAAGATCTAATAAATTTGTCGACATTGCAATACTACCCTTAATTGTTTCCCTAACATCGCACCAACCCTTATTCATGTATGCTGTTTTTGCTGGTTCATGTGGATGTTTATGCGAGTTAATGCTCCCATCGGGATGAAGACCATATGAATAAACTAACATTCCCGGAAAATTTGCGACAGGTAATCCTTTTATTTCACCATAGGCACCATGGTGACTGGCAACTAATCCTGTAAATTGCTCAATTGAACAGTCGGGAATCTTCTCAAACTTGGCGTCTCCGGGTAGTAAAATGTGGTTGTTGTCTTGCTGATTTACAAATAAAGCGAGTCCAGAACTATTTTTATTCTTTGAATTCCCAGTACATTTTACTATAGTGAAATTAGTGAAATCTAATCTTTGTGGTAAAGACTCGTTCCAGCATATTAAGTTCTGACGCCGCTCCAATGCAAAAGCAATATGTCTTGCAGTTGGTCCAATCTTTTGGATAGGAGCAAGCCATTTTGAATTGAATATTTTTTCTTCTTGATCCAATACTGCTGTTTGGTAATGATCCTGATCCCAGTGTGATAATATAACCGGAGGATTATTTGTATTACAAAGTTTAAAATTAGGGGGATAAGTATCTGCATTAGCATTAAACCCTCCACCTACATCATAATATAATAATGGTCGATTTGCTGAATTCACAAGACCAATGCAATTACCTTGACCAACTTTATATACATTTACATGTGAAAACTGATTTTGTAAACGATCATCAACACTTTGTAAGAATGAAATAACCTCTTTTTCATTAGATTTTTCTAATGTTGTTGCTTTTTCAAGTTCCCGAATCTTCGATCGTTCAACTGAATTTAAATCGCTAAATAGTCGAATTGACTCCAAATTATATATAAGAGAACTTTCAACCCTTACCTCCTGAAAGTTAAAATACAAACTTTGAGTTATATAGGATTCAGACTTATTAAATTGAGTCTTAATTATCATCCATTTACTCTCTTGCTGATATAGATTTCGATTATCAAAAAGATCTCTTATTCGATCAACAGCACCTTTAGTTTTGATGATAATCGAAGGTAGTTCCACAAGTGATTCTGTAGAAATTTGTATATCATCAACGACATTTTTCACAACACAGTCAAACTGAATGTGAAATTCATGATCTATTTGTTCAACCGAATCCAAATAAGCATAATAAGTCTCTGGTTTTAATTCTGTTGGTCTTTCACCCTTAAATAAAACGGGGTTTGGTTGATTAGTATTTAAATCTAATAATATCATGATATTAATTCTATTTATTTTTTATTCAAACTCCATCTCCGGTTCACCCACAACTTCTGCATCCATTTTTATTTCATAGTTAGCCTTTGCCTTCGCCTCCGCCTTAGTCTTCGCCTTCTTCTTCTCCCACAGCCCCGCTTCCACTTCTTCGGCATGGATTTTATGGTTGAGTTCCAGCAGGCGTTTTAGTATTTCCTTGCGGGCTTCGGGGTGGATGGTATAGCGCACGCGGTCGTTTTCGGGCAGGTAATCCACTTCGTAGAAATCGTGACGCAGCTCAACCGGTTTCAGTGAGGGCTTCACTTGGAGTGAAACCCTCACTATGATTAACATAATACTCCCGCATTTCGGGTTTCAGACTATCGGACACAAACACCGGTGATGTAAAGATAAAGCGTAGTTCATCCAACTCCTTCAACTCCTTTTTCAAGGCTTCAAAGGCATAAATGGAGAAAGTGGAAGCGGCTATTGAAAGCTTGTTTCCACGTTCCATATCCCTTTTTAGCTCATCGCCAAGGCGGGTGTTTATGTTGTCGATCAGGTTCACTCTATCTGCTATTTGTTATTCAGGTTTTTGATCTCTTTATCAAAATCGCTTTCATAGTTTTTGTCCTGAATAACACGAAACTTATCATATTCCTGTTCCGCTTTCAGTTTAGCCTCCAACATACTAACCTTACCTTTGTCTTTTAAAATTGGATAATTGGATAATTCCAAAAAACCATCCATAAACTTCACCCATTGCTGCATATTGAATGCTATGCCGCGCTGGGCATTGTTTTCGGCTAAATCCAGATAGGCCGAAACAATTCGGTTAAGCTCTGCTACATGTTGATGTGACAAGTAATTTTTGGCCACCGCCACATCGCTTTTCAAAATTTTACCATCAGGGGCAGCTTTCCAGGTTTTAAGACCCATATACAGTTTGGTTGCATCAGCCTCGGTATAGATTATTTCTGCAGCAGTCTGTCCTGTAATTGCCCAATGCAACTTATTCTGCACAGCAGCAAAAAAACCGTTCGTTTGCGGGCTGTTTTTATCGTAATCGGTGCTGAGCGCATATATATCGGTAATTTTCTGATAGAAACGGCGTTCGCTGGCACGTATCTCGCGGATTCGTTCCAACAGTTCATCGAAATAATCCTGCCCAAAACTTTTACCCTGCTTCAATCGCTCATCGTCCATTACAAATCCTTTGATAATAAACTCATTCAGTGTTTGTGTTGCCCATTTTCTGAATTCAGTAGCCTGCGATGAATTGACACGATAACCAACAGCAAGTATAGCTTCAAGGCGATAAAATTCTTTCGACCGTGAAACCTCCCGTTTTCCTTCCTTTTGAACTGTTTCCATAATGGAAACAGTTGAAGTCATTTCGAGCTCTCCCGTTTCGAAAATATTCTTCAAATGCTTACTTACCGCAGGCACATTGACTCCAAATAGCTCAGCCATGGCTTTTTGTGTTAACCAAAACGTACCATCCTGAAAAAACACGCTTACTTTCGCATTTTTCCCAATGGGATTAAAGAGGAGTATATTTTTTGTTTGCATACTATTTCGTTTGTAATTGCTTTAAAACCCATATCATTCATCATATTACGGGGCGTTCCCCCTTTGCGCTGCGTGTGGGGTGTCATTTGCTACAAATATCATCGGGGCTCAACCCCTCAAACCCCTGAAACCCCTCAACAACCTGTTGCAACTCTTTCTCTTCTCCCCCTTTAGGGGGCTGGGGGGCCGTCTTTTTTTTATCTCACTCCCACCAAATCAAGCATTCCCTCATAGCTCTTTACCACATGGTATTTTACCTCGTCGTTGCTTATTTGGTTGAAATGCACTTCGGCACAATGCTTTTTGAGTTTTTCCATACCCTTTAACTGCAAATCCGATTCATCTCCTTTTGTTTCGGCTATAAAATATACATTCCGCACTTTATTCTGATCAAACACGATCGCCCAGTCGGGGGAGTATTTGCCTACCGGTGTGGTGATAAAGAATGATTTGGGTAGTTTGGCGTACACCAGTACTTCTTCGGCAGTATCGAGTTGTTTGGCAAACTCCATTTCTATGTTCGAATCAGTAATCAGATAATCGTAAATGTGATTTTTCAGCATATTGCTTTGCAATACGGCGCGGGTATCATTTCCAAATACGGTAGCGGCATCAAAGCGTTCGTCGGTTTTGTGGTAACTGATATGGCTCACAATGAGTTCCGATTTTACTTCGTTGATAATGGTGCTGCTTTTAGCAATAAACTCTTCGGGGTTTTTGCCTATCAACAAAAACTTCGACTCGTTGATACGGCTCAATATGGTAGCCACAGTCCGGCGGGTGAGGTTGGTAAGATTCACAATTTCGCCCACCACATCGTAGCGCGTATCGCTGTAGAGTTCGGTATTTAGTTTCTTCACCGAACGTCCGGTTTGCTTGATGGCTTCGTTGTGTTCCAGTTCTGCTTTGGTGGTATCGGTCAGTTCACCGCTTTTCACTTCGTAGTAACGCTCCGAGATTGTAAGGTCGGCATTGATATGAATCACTGCCTGTTCTATCAGCTTTTCACTGTCGAAATGTACTTCGTACACCGTTTTAAGGTTGATTTTACTCCAAAGGTTCTGAAACTCTGTTTTAAAGAAATTCCTGTTCGGCGTAAGGGTTTGTATATCCCTGTCATTATCAACTTTGGGTATTTCACCGCTGGTGATACCGCTCAATAAGCCACACACCGCCGCGGAGTATTGTTTCAGTTCATCGGGCAGCGCTATGGTTCCCTGTTTTATCGCCTCACGTCCGGCATCGGTCAGTTTATATTCTTCGTTGATAACGCCGCCTATAGCCAGTTTCATAATCAACTTATCGGCTTGCGGCTTGGTCAGGCGCAGGCTTTCGCCCTGCTCGTTGGTGAGCAGTTTGCCCACAAAGAATTCCACATCTGCTTTTTGCGGACGCTCTTTCAGGTTTTCGGCTATTTCGTGTTGCAAGCCTTTGGCAAAAGCTTCGTAACTTTCGCTGGCTATTACTGTAAGGGCATTTATTTCCTGTACTTCGTCGCCAATGGTATCAGAATCCTGACGCGCACCGTCGGCATTCACACACAAGCGCATACCCCGCCCCACTTCCTGACGGCGGCGAATGGTGGCATCCGAATGTTTCAACGCACAAATCTGAAACACATTGGGGTTATCCCAACCTTCTTTCAGTGCCGAATGCGAAAAGATAAACCGTACCGGCTCGTCGAAACTCAACAGCCGTTCCTTGTCTTTCATAATCAACTCATACGCACTCTGATCGTCGCTATCCTCACTTCCACGCTTTACGGTGGAATCAATCACCCGCTTGCTTTTTTTGTCGATTGAGAAATAACCGCTGTGTACCCGCTCCGCATCATCGCGTTTCAGGTAATCGAAATAGTTTGGCGGCTCATAACCCCTGTGACTTTCGCGCACACTATGTTTGTGGAGGTAGTCGTTATATTCCTGCTGAAAAAGATCCAACTGATTGCTTCGCAGTGCCGCGTATTCCTGTTCAAAGATACGGGCATATTCGCCCGCCACTTCAGCGCCTGTTTCGTCGTACTGGCGGTATTTCTCCACATGGTCGATAAAGAAGAGCGTCAACACCTTAATGCCTTTGGCATAGAGTTGTTTCTCTTTTTCGAGGTGCGAGAGGATGGTTTCACGTATCTGTAAGCGGCGGAAATCAGTTTCGTTCATGTCGCCCACCACTTCGCCCGGGTAGAGCACCTGACTGCCAATTTCCACTTTGCCCAGGTAGGCATCAATATTCAGAATCTTA
>Ga0116170_10004026_pt1 | contig 13582 bp, 10 predicted proteins | sample AD_JPNHW1_MetaG_FD_89797 | JGI IMG/M metagenome (GOLD analysis project Ga0116170, IMG submission 89797) | Active sludge microbial communities of municipal wastewater-treating anaerobic digesters from Japan - AD_JPNHW1_MetaG | ecosystem: Engineered > Bioreactor > Anaerobic > Digestate | place...
ACGGCGCGATCTCGCGGTAGGTGAGCGGGCGGTTGGCGTCCTCGACGATGCGCTTCCACGAGCCGAGGTGCATCTCGTAGATGGACATCGGCCGGTCGATGGTTGGCGCCTTGGCGCGCGCGGCCAGCCACTCGGAGTCGCCCCACTGGTAGCGGCGGGTGTTGCAGACAATGGAGGCGTTGTTCGGCGGCGCCTCGAAGTAGGTGCCGTACGGATCGGTCTTCAGGAAGACGCTGCCGCCCTGCGCGCGGATCTCGTACTTGTAGACCGCGCCCTCGCGCAGGCCGGGAAGGAATATCTCCCACACGCCCGAGGCGCCGAGCGGGCGCATTGGGTGCGCGCGGCCGTCCCACTGGTTGAAGTTGCCGACCACCGAGACGCGGGTCGCCGCCGGCGCCCACACGGCGAACGTCACGCCCTTCACGCCCTCGATCTCGCGCACATGCGCACCGAGCTTCTTGTATATGAAGTGCTCGTTGCCCTGGTTGAACAGATACAGGTCGTACTCGCTGATCGTCGGCATGAACGCGTACGGATCGAAGAACTGCCGGATGTCGCCCGAGCGCAGCGTCGCCCGCAGCTGGTAGCGGAACACGTCGGAGCGTTTCGCGATGAACACCTCGAAATAGCCCTCCGGCGCCAGCTGCATCATCGGGTAGCGCCGCTCGGGTTTGTGCTCGAAGTCGACGACTTCGCAGGCGCTCGCGTGCGGCAGGAAGGCCCGGACCACCACGCCGCTCTCGTTGTCGAGCGTGTGCGTGTGCATGCCGAGCAGTGAGTGCGGCTCGGCGAGCTGGGCCCGCAGGAGTAGTTGGAGGGGGGTGGGACCGACGGCGGTTGGTGCACTCATGCGGAGGAAGTGGCGGGAGTATTCCCGCCGGCCTCCGCGTTGCAAGCGCTGCGAGCGGCCAACTGCACCGCGCGGCTTTCTCGGCGACAGAGCACAGACTTCGCTCGACGCGCTACCACCACCACCGCCGGGAACGCCCCGCCCGTCCCCTGCCCGCGCGCCTGTGCTCTTCCCCTGCCGCGAACCAGGGTCTCCGGCCCTCCGGCACAGCTTCGCGACACCGCATTCCCGGGGTTGCACCGCGCCGCGCTTCCCTCTTTGCTGCCGGCCGCGTGAAGTTCCGAAATACTCTCCTCGTCTCCACTTTGGCTGCCCTCGTGGCCTCCGTGCGCCTCCTCGCCGCCGGCGAAGCGCTCGATCTGGTCTCGACCTCCGACAAGCCGATCGAGTTCGACTACAACACCAAGCAGATGGTCGTCCGCGACGCCCGCCTCACCTATGGCGAGGTCACCCTCACCGCCGACGAGATCCGCTACGACGACAAGTCGCATCTGGCCCACGCCACCGGCCACCTCGTTCTCACCCGAAGCGACGTCCGCCTCGTCGCCGACTCCGGCACCTACGCGCTCGACACCGGCAAAGTCACACTCACCGATACCCGCGCCGGCTATTACCCGCTCTACCTCCAAGGCCGCGAACTCGAGGGCACCACGCGCGAGTTCACCCTCAAGGACGCCACCCTCACCTATGGCGAACCCGCCGGCTTCAGCCCGAAGATCCACGCCAACTCCATCGACTTCGTCGAGGGCAAGAGCGTGCGTGCCCACGGTTCGCACCTGAGCATCGGCCCCATCCCGCTGCTCCCGCTCCCGGTCTTCAGTCAGCGCCTCGACGTTCCCCCGGTCGACACCGAGATCCGCGCCGGCTACCGCGGCACCATCGGCGCCTTCCTCGACGTCACCGCCCTGGCCCCCGTCGCCGACGGCGTCTTCATCGGCCCCGAACTCGGCCTCTACAGCAAACGCGGCCTCATCTTCGGCCCCGCTACCGACTACAACACCGAGCGCGGCGACTCCACCTATCACGGACACTTCCGCTCCGGCTACATCTACGACCTTGCCAGCAAGTCCGACCGCGGCTTCGGCAAGGACGTCTTCGGCCTCGACGACCAGATCAGCCGCAACCGCGGCTACATCGACTGGCGCCACCTCCAGACCTACGGCGACCACCTCTCCATCATGGGCCAGCTCGGCTACTGGAGCGACTCGGAGATGATCCGCGACTTCGCCCGCCAGCGCTTCGCCCACAACCAGCAGCCGGAGACGTTCCTCGAAATCGATTACGCCGGAGACAACTACGTCGCCTCCGCCTTCACCCGCCTCCAGCCCAACGAATTCCAGATCACCCAACGCCGCGTCCCCGAGCTCCGCTTCGACGGTCTCGCCACACCGATCGGCGGCGGCATCATCCAGCGCGCCTCCGCCGGCTTCGTCGCCCTGCGCGAGGACACTTCCACCGTCTCCCCAAAACTCTCCAGCGAACGTCTCGACGCCTACTACGGCCTCGAGCGCCCCACCGTACTCGCGCCCTGGCTCACCGCCACACCCGTCGCCGGAGCCCGCGTTTCCCACTACTTCTCCCCGCTCGGCGACAAGGGCTCGTACACACGCACACTCGCCCAGTTCGGCGGCGACCTCCGCGCCCGCGCCTACGGCCAATTCGACACCAAGAGCGAGACTTGGAGCATCGACGGGCTCCGCCACCTCATCGAACCATACGTCCAATACCGCTTCATCCCCGATGCCGAGAAAGGCCGCAAGTTCATCCCCGATATCGACCGCACCGTCTTCGCCACGCGCCTTCCGACCATCGACCTCGCCGACATCCGCTACCTCGACGATCTCAACGAGATCAACACTCTGCGCTTCGGCGTCGAACAGCGTCTCCAGACTCGCGATCCCAACGGCGGCGTCCGCGATCTGATCGTCCTCAACCTCGCCCAGGACCGCCATTTCTGCCGTCGCACCAGCATCGGCCAGCGCACCTCCGACCTCCACGCCGACATCGCCCTCATGCCTGCAAAGTGGATTCGCTTCGACGCCTTCCAGCGCCTCGATCCCCACAACCTTCGCCTCGAGGAGTTCAACTCCGGCATCACCTTCACCGACTCCCATTTCTGGACCGCCCGCTTCGGCACACAGTTTCTCCGCGACCAGCTCGAGGAGTACAACCTCCACACCTCCTACCGCATCAACGAGCGTTTCACCGCCACCGGACTCTGGCGCTACGACGCCATCGAGAAGCAGTTCTACGAGCAGGTCTACGGCCTCCGTCAGAACTTCCGCAACCTCTGGTCCGTCGAATACCAGATCGCCTTCCAGCAGGGCCAGCGCCGCGAATCCGGCTTCCAGTTCCGCGTCCAGCTCGAAGTCGTGAAGTTCTGATCACCGCGACTCGACAGCCGGTCGGATTCACACCCGCCGACACGTTTTCTGGAGGGCGCCGAACCTGTGCACTTCGCGGCGAAGTGCACAGGTTCGGCGCCTTCCCTTTTCTTTCTCCCCCGCACCGCCCGTCCTCCGTCATTAGCGTTCATCAGCGTACATTAGCGGTTCTCCATTCTCCGCCCTCTATCCTCTGTTCTCTGGCTTCCCTCCGTTCCCCTCCCATTCTCCTCCATTAGTGTGTTCTGCCGTACGGCAGAATGGTCCCACCTCCGGAATCGATGCCAACGCCCGACCCACAATCTCCCGATCCAGCCCCAGGCCGCGCGCTGCGCCAGCTCGCCATCTTCGGCGAGATGATCCCCGAGATCGTCTACCTCGCCCGCCGCGAGCCCGCATTCCCCTCGCTGTTCCAGAAACGCCTCGGCCACGACAAACGTTTCGGCTCGCGCGACCGCCGCATCTACCGCGCCCTCGCCTACGCCGCCGTCCGCCACCAGCCCTGGATCGAGTCCGCGCCCGCCGACCTCCGCCCCACCATCGCACTCTGGCTCGCCGGCGATGAACCCGTCCTCGGCCCCCTCCGCGCCGCTCTCCTCGCCGACTGGCCTCCGCTCCCCTCCACACCGGCCGAACAGGCAGCAAGTCTCTCCGCGCGACTCGGCCAGCCCGTCACCGTCGACCAACTCTTCCCCGACTGGCTCGCCACCGAAGCTCCGTCCATCACCGGCCCCGCCCGCGACATCCTCCTCACCCGCGCCCACCTCTGGCTCCGTCTCCAGACCTCCGATCCAGCCAGCGTCGACACCTGGCTCCGCACCGAAGGCATCCCCTTCCGCACACACCCGATCCAGCCCGACGCCCGCGCCCTCCTCGCCGAAGTCGACATCGGCCGCAGCCCGCTCCACGAGGCCGGCGCCTTCGAGGTCCAGGATCTCGGCTCCCAGCTTATCCTCGCCCTCGCCGCGCCCCAACCCGGCACCCGCTGGCTCGACGCCTGCGCCGGCGCAGGAGGCAAGACCCTCCAGCTCGCCCGCCTCCTCGGCCCCACCGGCCATGTCGACGCCACGGACATCCGTCCCGCCGCGCTTGCCGAGCTCCGCACCCGCGCTGTCCGCGCCGGTCTCCGCAACATCGACACCCTCTCAGCCCCGCCCTCCACAGACCGCCTCTACGACGGCGTCCTCGTCGACGCCCCCTGCAGCGGCTCCGGCACCTGGCGACGCTCGCCCCACCTGCGCTGGCAGACCACGGCAGCCGACCTGCGCCGCCACCACGAGCGCCAGCTCGCCATCCTCTCCGCCAACGCCGCGCACGTCCGCCCCGGCGGCACCCTCGTCTACGCCACCTGTTCTCTCGCCCACACCGAGAACGACGGCACCGTCGCCGCCTTCCTCGCCGCGCATCCGGACTTCCGTGTCGTGCCGCCAGCCGAGTCCATCGGCTGCGCCGTCGGCACCAACGGCATCGCCATCCTTCCCCACGTCCACGACACCGACGGCTTCTACATGAGCCGCCTCGTGCGCAGTTAAGCACGGCAGCATGTCCCGCATGCCCACAGCCCGCACGCTCTGGATCGCCGGAATGGTCTCCGTGCTGCTGCTGCTCGTGGCCCTCCGCTACGAGCCGGGGCACGGTTTCACCGCGCTCACACAGTTCGATGTCGTGTTCCAGCCTCGGCAGGTTCCGGAGCTCGCAGCAATCCCCCACCACGTCCGCAGCCCCTCGGGTTTCGACGGGCAATTCTACTGCCAGCTCGCGCTCGATCCCCTGCTTCTCGATCCGCACACCCCCGATGCGCTCGACATTCCAGCCTTCCGCGCCCGGCGAATCCTCGTGCCGTGGCTCGCCTACCTCATCGGCGCCGGCCAACCGTATTGGATCGTCCACCTCTATCCGCTGATCAACGTCGGCTTCTGGCTTCTTCTTCTCGCGCTCCTGCTGCGCGTCGTCCCCGGCGCCACCGGCTTTGAGCGCACCGCGATCGCCGCAATCCTGTTCTCGACCGGCACGCTGGAGAGCGTGCGCCTCGCCGTGACCGATCTGCCGGCCTCGTACTTCGCCGTGCTGCCCGCGTTGCTCGCCACCGCCGGGATCGGCGGCTTCGCCGCGCTCGTGGCCGCAAGCCTCACTCGCGAGACCGGCATCCTGGCCATCGCCTCGTTCTACGCCGCACCCGCGCCCGTGCAGCGCCCGCGCTGGCATCGGCTCGCGCTGGCCGGTGCAACGCTCATCCCGTTCGCAATCTGGAACGCCTACATCATCTGGCATTGGCAACACTCGCTCACGACGGGCGGCACGCTCGGGCTGCCGTTCGTGCACATGGCCGCGGCGCTCTGGTCGAACCTCCTGCGCTTCCTCACCGAGCTGAGCCCCGGAGGTCTGGCCGGCGTCGCCACCATCGTTGGACTGTTGGTCCAAACCTCCTATCTCTGGCTTCACCGGCGTACGTCCGATCCACTCTGGAGGGCCGGCATCGCATTCTCGATGCTGATGCTCGTCCTCGGGCCTTTCGTCTGGGCGATTCCCAACGGCGCCTGCCGGTTCCTGCTGCCGCTGACGATCGCCTTCAACCTGCAGCTGGTGCGCACACCGCAGCAGGCGCACCGCTGGGTATGGCTCGCCGCCGGCAACGCCTACTCGCTCTTCGGCGTGCTCAAGTTCCTCACCTACACTTCGTAGACGCCGACATCGCCACCGGCACTGCCGTGGCGATGTCGCTCCACACAACGTCTCAGGCGATCAGGCCGGCGGCCTCGTCGAAGCCGAGCATGAGATTCATGCACTGCACCGCCGCGCCCGAGGCCCCCTTGCCGAGGTTGTCCAACCGCGCGACCACCAGCACCTGCTCGTCATTGCCGAAGACGGAAATATCGCACCGATTGGTGCCGTTGCTGGCGAGCGTGCGGAAGAAACCATCGTCGAGCTCGGTCGACGGGTTCACCTCGGAGGCCACGCGCACGAACTTCTCGCCGGCGTAGGCCGCTGCCAGCGCCGCCGCGATCTCCTTGGCGCCACAGGGCTTCGAGAGCAGCCGCCGCTCGAACGGGATGCACACCGCCATGCCGCGATAGTAGTCGCCGATGATCGGCACGAAGACCGGATTCTGCGCCAGCCCGCTCACCACGCGCATCTCGGGCAGGTGCTTATGCGTGAGCCCAAGCGAGTACGGCCGCGGCGCCACGCGCTGATCCTGCGTCGACTCCTTCGCCTGGCGCACGGCCACGTGGGCGGGATTCTCGGCATACGCAGCGATGAGCTTCTTGCCACCGCCGCTGAAGCCGGTGAGCGAGGTGCACGCGATCGGATAGGTCGCGGGCACGATCCCCGCCTCGACAAGAGGCGAGACGATGAGGTTGAAACCGGAGGCGTGGCAGCCGGGCACGGCGACCTTCTTCGCCGCCTTCACCGCCGCGCGCTGCTTGCCGCGATGCAGCTCCGGCATGCCGTAAACCCACTCGGGGTTCGTCCGGTGCGCCGTGCTGGCGTCGAGAAACCGCACCTTCGGCAGGTCGGCTGCAAGAGCGACGGCCTCCTTCGAGGCAGCGTCGGGCAGGCAGAGGAAGACGATGTCGGCCGTGGCGATCATCGCCTTACGGGCAGCCGGGTCCTTGCGCTTCTCCGGAGCGATGGCGATCACCTCGACATCGGTGCGCGCGGCGAGCCGCTCGTTGATCTCAAGCCCCGTGGTACCCTCGCTGCCATCGACAAAGATCTTCGGTTTCATGCTGTGAAAATGGTTTCGTGAATGGACGACACTGCGGCGGCAACCGCCTCGAGCGTCAACATCACTAACGGTCCTTTTCGGCGCCGCATGTGCAGCCACACCTCGTAGCGCGCGCCTTCAGGCCGCGATAGATGTCCCGCCTGTCGAACCCTGCACGTTCCACCCGTATCAGCGGGTACTGACGCGTCCCAAAGACGCTCAGCCGCCATCCCATCCCCTCCGCTCTCAGTCCTCTCGCCTCACGCCTTTCGCCTCACTTCAACGGCCCGAACAGCTTCGTGAGCACATCGAGCAGATCCTTGCCCGGCACCTGCACCGTGCCGCGCCCGCGCAACAGCGAGATCGCACGATGGCCCACGACCTCCTCGCGGTTCACCTCGACAATCTGCACCGATCCCGCGCGTTGCCCGAACAGGTCCACCGCTCCGAGCGGCCGCAGCGCCAGCGGCATGCCCGTCCAATAGCAGTCGATCTCCCAGCCGGCCACCGCCGTGCCGGGCGGCAACGTGCCTTTCACCAGCGAGGGATAGCGCTGGGCGAAATCCGGTGTCCGAGTCGTGACGACGCGCACCTTCACCGCCACCGGCAGCGCCGCGAGATACTCGCCGATGTCGTCCGCCCGATTCGCCCGGAACCGGTCGAAGAAATCGCGCGGATCGAATCCCATCAGGTTCATCCCGTTCCACTCGCCATGGAGATTCGGGCTGCCGAACTTCTGCTGGGCGTACCAGACCTCGAAACTCCGCGTCGCCAGCAGTCCCAGCTCGAAATGCAGATGGGCCCGGTCCCGCGGAATCGTGTAGCCGCCGGCGGTATGGCCCATCGTCGCAATCACCTCTCCGGCCTTCACCGTGTCGCCGACTTTCAGCCCCGGCTGCACCGCGCTCAGATGCGCGTAGAGCGAGTAGCACGCCGGCGAGGCACCGGGGTGTTCCAGGACGATGTACCTCCCGTAGCTGCTCTGTCCCGCCTTGGTGGCGATGTGCCGCACCACACCATCCATCGTCGCAAAGATGTCGTCGGTAGGTTCCCCGCGGTTGCGCACCGCGATCGGCTTGAGATCGATCCCCTCGTGGAACTGGTTGCCGCCGCTGCGCACGCAGCCGAACAGCCCCGACTCCGGTTGGCCCGACGCCGTGGTCTGGACGTAGTCCTCGATCGGTTTGCCCTCGAAGTAAGCGGTGTTCGGCGTAGGCCACGCCAGTTCCAGACGCGCCTGGACTGTCGTCGCCATCGCGACGCAGCCGAGAGCGAAAAATGCGAGCGACCGTTTCACGGCCGCCGAGAAAAGAAACCGCGCCAAGTTCCGTCAAGCGACATGGCCCCTCGAAAACGCATCGCAGCCACTGGCACGCGCTCCGACAAGCCCCAGCGCAGCGGCAAACTTCGCTTCCCTTTTCTTTGCGCTTGAAGGACGGCGTGCGGATTCACAGCCTCCGCGCTCCTCCGTTTCTCCCGCTTCGCGGGCGGCACGACAGGATGTACGCTGGAAGATAGTTTTGCCGGGATAGCTCAGTGGTAGAGCAACGGTTTCGTAAATCATTGGGCTTACGAGGGAGAGATGACCCATTTGCTAGCTTCCACCCATCGGTTTAGCATCCGTTGCTAACTTGGGACAATGGTTCGTCCGGGTTTTTCTGACCTGTTACGAGCCTCAGTGCCGTCGCAGAAAGTTCCGTTTTGGCGCCGAAGTGCGGTCGTAGGTGCGAGGACGGCTACGCTCTGAGCGTGGCCGGAGTGCCGTCAGCGCCGTCGCCGTTCTCTTGGAATTCCTTCCTCACCGAACCGAGTCCCGTCGGCTGCAGTGCCGTCCGGTCCGTGGGGCCGGCTTGGGCAAAAGGTTCGGCTTTGTCGCCAATCTTCGGGCATGAAGCCGGGATGCTTTCCTCCCCACCCCGCATGCGCTTCGTACGCGACGAGCCGGCGTTGCAGACCGCGCTTTTTCGCTCAAGCGGCAGTGCTGCCCGCACTGCGGCTGTCGCGGCACGCTGAATCGCCACAGCCGCCTGATGGGCAACGATCCCGAGCACGCCGACCGGCAGCGGCCCCGCGGTCAGCGGGCCTTTTGCTCCAATCGAGGCCAACGCGGCGGGTGCGGTCGCACCGTCGCCATCTTCCTGGCCGAGGTACTGCCAAGGCATAGCGTAACCGCCGCGATCCTGGCGCGACTGCTGGCCGGTCTGCTGTCGGGCATCGCCCTGAAAGCCGCCGCGGAGACGCTGCACACGCCTTTCGCTCTGGAAACGTTCTACCGGCTCCGGCGCAGCCTGCGCCGCCGGCTCGACTGTCTGCGCACCCAACTCTGCCGCGAGCAGTCGCCTCCGCGCAGCCGCCACACCGAGCCTTTGCTGCAAACCGCCGAGCATCTTCTCTCCGTCTTCCCGGCGGAGCCGTGTCCGCTCACGGCGTTCCAGCTGCATTTCCATCCATTACGGGACGGCCGTTTACCGCAACGAGCTGGCCAAGCAGTTGCAGAGCTTCGGCTACGCCATCCGCCACACCGCCCACGGGTTCGAGGTCGCCGGTGTCGAGCCGTCCATTATCGAGCGGTTCTCGAAGCGCGCAAAGCAGCGTGACCTGGCCGTGGCTCGCGAGGAAAAGCGGCTCAACCGCAAGCTCACTGCCGACGAGGTCAGCAATCTGGTCCACAAGTCCCGTCCGAAGAAGCTCAAGGACGCCTCCGAACGCGAGGTGCGCGGCAAGCAGTTGGACGAACTGGGCTTCTTCGAGAAGCGGGCTTTGAAGAAGCTTGTGGCGGCGGCCAACGGCGTCGCCTGGAAGCCGGCGACTCCGGGCGAGGTGGTCGATCTCGGGCAGGCGTTCCGGTACGCCGAAGACCATGTGTTTTCCCGCCAGTCCGTCGCCCCGGAACATGCGTTCTTCACCGCCGCCCTAGTCAAGGGTTGCGGGCAGCTCGACCTGCCCGAACTGAAGGCTTCGACCGCCTCCGCGCCGATGCCGCGACGCTTCAGGTAGGCCAGCGCGGCCGGGTTTTCCTTCAATCGCTCGTGGTAATAGTCGAGCACCTGGCGCAGCGCCGCCTGGTCGTCGGCGTCCACCGCGACCGGCGCGGGCAGCCGCGGCACGGATGCCTTTTTGACCGGCGCGCAACTCGGCGCGCCCGTGAAGGCCGCCCCACCCTTCAACAGTTCGAAGGCGTGGCGGAAGGAAACGCCGTCGAAGCGTTGGACGAACTGGATCACGTTGCCCGTCGCCCCGCAGCTCATGCACCGCCACAGGCCCTTGCCCGGCGTCACCCGTAAACTCGGATCGTGGTCCTCATGGAACGGGCACAGCCCGACCAAATCCTGGCCGGCGGGCTTGAGTTCCACGCCCCGCGCCCGGATCACCGCCGCCAGGTCCGTCGTCTGTTTGATCCGCTCGATCTCGTCCTCGGGGATCATCGGCATGAGCGACCTCCTTTCGTCGGAACCCGGTCAAGATTGATTTGCACCGGCCACGAGTGACTAGCTTACTAGTCACGTGCAAGCCTGTTTTGCTCGTCACCCATATACTGCGGGCCTCATGCCCGACCCATCCCGCGCCAAAAAACTGCGTTCCCTGCGCGAGGCCGCAGGCTTGTCCCAGCGCGAACTGGCCCGCGCCCTCGATGTGCATTACTCGAACGTGAGCTTCTGGGAGCGCTCCGGCACGCTGCCCCGCTCCGAGGTTCTGGCCCCGATGTCGAAGATCCTGGGCGTGAGCGTCGAGGCCCTCCTGGGCGAGAACCCGAAGGCCAAGGCCGCCACCGCCGCCCCGGCCGGCCGCGCCCGGCTCGCCTTCGATGCCGTTTCCAAGCTGCCCAAACGGCAGCAGGAAAAGATCCTCTCCGTCGTCGAGGCCTTCGTCGGCCAGGCCAAGGCCTCGTAATTCAGCGGGGACGCCTTGGGCCGCGGTTGGGAAGCCGCTGGGGATGGACTGGGATTCGGCTGGGTTTTGCGTGGGCAAAATCTAACGCCAACGCGCCTAGACGTTGGTGTCTCCCTCCAAGTTGAGCCGCTCCGGATCGGCGCCGTCGGAGCGTGTCGGACCGGCATCGGCGCCGCGTCGGAGCCTATCGCAGGCCGTCGGAGTTCGTCGCCGCCAGGGCTTCAGACGGGCTCGAACGGACTCGGATCAACTCGAACGCCGTTCGAGTTGATCCGAGCTTTTCGCAAGCCGCTCCGGCGGCCTTCGACATATTGCGTCTCCACTCAAACAGGGCCGCGGCATCATCGGGAGCCAACGTTGCGCGACGGATTCAGCCGCCAAAGCCGTTACCGTTTCGCGTAAGGGGAAAGGTGTTCCCGTGAACCGGGAACGCGGTTTTCGCGTTCCAAACCGGGCCGCCGATGCGGGGTTTTCGCGCCGGAATCGGCCCTCAAAACGGCCGGAAGTGGCGGCGGTTTTGTGCGGCGGCGTGGTCGCCCGGCCGCGCACGCGTCTACCGTTTTCACGGTAGCTTTCCCGAGACGGTTTTGAACCCAAGGAAGTCCTTAGGGTATTGCGTCTGTAAGAAAAAAAGCGCGGACGACGTCGCCCGAGTTGACGGCTTTTCGCAGCGGCGGCCTACCGCAAAAACGGTAGGCCCGCACCGTTGAGCGCGGCGGCCCGGTCGGGCGTCATCGGAGCAATGACGACGACGAACGGTTTTCTTCCCAGCTGCTGGTTGGGGCGCGCGGGGCTAGGCCGCGCAAGAGGCGAGCAACGCGAGCGGCGGCTCGCGACGACGGCGCAGCGCAGCGGAGCCGACGACGCGAGGCGTAGGCTGGCCCGCCGTAGGCTCGGCGAAGGCGGGCGGCAAGGAGCGGCACGCGACGCGCAGCGTAGCGGAGTTGTCGCGGCGTGGGTCTTACGGAGCGCCGCGTTCAGCCGCCGCGGTCGGCGACGGGCCGCAGCGCAACCCGGCACGAGGTGGAGCAAAGGCCCGGCGGCGTCCGCGCCGGCGGCCGACCTGTGCAGCCGGTGCCCGCGCACGCCAAACGGCCGGAGCTGGCGACGGCCGAGTGTGCGGGCACCGCGAGCGCCGGGCCTCACGGACCCGGCCGCAGGGAGCGCAGCGACCGCAGCCGCTGGGCGAAGCGAAGCGAGCGGGCGCGCGACCCGGCCCCGCCTGGCCGAGCTCGCGAGGCCCGGACGGGGCCGGTTGAGCAAGCCCGGCACCCAGCCGGGCGCAGCGGGGCCCCCACCGGTCCGACTCGGCGGGCACGACTCGCGGACCGGGAGCGCAGCGGACGGACCGCGTGACGTGCCGGCGCGGGTCCTACAGGAGCGCCGCTTCGTGCGCGATTCCTCGCGCACCGGCCGCCGCCGGTGGGGCAGGTGCTCACCGGACGGAGCGCAAGCGGAGGAGGACGCAGGGCTCGTGATCAGCGCCAAGGAGTCCGCGACGCCGGCGCTGGCGCGAGACGTGCCGCTTGGTTCTGCGTTGTGATGCGTCCCTTCGCCCCGGCGGATTTCAGAGACGCGAGCGAACTTCGCTAAGGAAAAACTCTCCAAAATCTTTCGCCACTACTTCAGGCAGCTGCTGCGCCGCCGGAGTCCCAGGATCGAAAACAACAACCGGAGTTTCCCGACCATTTTCCAGCCCGAGGCAGTAATAACCGCCGTCACCCGTGCTACCGATCACCACTAACGATTTCGGCAGCTTGCTGTCGGTCCGCTCCCTCAGCGTGAGCCAAATGCCATTCGGCACTTCGGAGTCGTCAAAGTTGTCGTCAATCACGCCATAAAACTCCGACGCGCCAAAGTTGCCCGCCCCGAGGCGCTGCAGAAACTCGCGATAGGTTGGCGGAAACGCTCCGCCCAACGCGGACTCCGCCGCTGCGATCAACGCTGGATCGCGTGCGCCGGCAAAGAAACCGCGGCTGCGGTTCGCTTCAACAATTCGGAGTCCTTCGCTCAATTGTTCCATGCTCATGGTCGTGTAGTGCTAGGGTGGTGCAAAGTCCGCGGCACGCTGGATCCAGTACTCACTTCGCCAAGTGCCAAACGCGGCTCGGTCGATCCCGGAAGGAATCGAGCTTGGGTTGATATGGATGATTCGACTGTTCACCTGATGGAACGTCTGCGTCATCTCCACTAGTGGCCCATCGGCAGATTGCAGCATGTGATGTAGGTTCATCGACTTTCCATCTGGACCAAGCGGAGCAAGCCCTTGCTGCATGCGCTGCAAATTGGTTCGCCCAAGGCCATCGATGCGAGCCGGATTTATGAGGTCGGAACGTTGATAGACACGTACCCCGTTAACTTCTGCCCGCGTCCATAGTGATGCCGAACGGGCTCCTGCGTTCTCTGCGGCGTCTGCCAGTGCAGAGGCGGTGCGGGTTTCGGTGCGAGCGAGGCTGACGCCGACATCGGCGGTGAGGTGCGGGGCATTGTGAAGAGCCCGAGCTTCGCGGGCGCCCTCAAGCACTCCGTGGAAGAACGGTGTCGGGTCAACTCCGCAGTTGAGCCGGCCGGCATACTTGGCTGCTCCGCGCAGGTAACCCCGCTCGAAGGCCGCGGCGTAGTTGCCCACCGTCCGAACGCCTCCGGCCAGTGAACCGACGGCGCGTGCCCCGTTGCGCGCCGCTGCCAACGACGCGCGTTCGGCGGCACGCAGCGCCGTTGTCGTGCCATAACCGGCCCACTCGACCCCGC
>Ga0116170_10004028_pt1 | contig 13579 bp, 14 predicted proteins | sample AD_JPNHW1_MetaG_FD_89797 | JGI IMG/M metagenome (GOLD analysis project Ga0116170, IMG submission 89797) | Active sludge microbial communities of municipal wastewater-treating anaerobic digesters from Japan - AD_JPNHW1_MetaG | ecosystem: Engineered > Bioreactor > Anaerobic > Digestate | place...
ACAAGCCGTGACGGTAGCCGTCAGCATTAGCACGAGCACGACCGCCAGGCTCAGGCCTAGTTTCTGATCAATATGCCCGAAATCAGTGGATTGCTGTTTGGACATGTTTTATCTCCCGGACCTTAATACTTGATTATGCGCAGTTCTCCAAGCCATTCGGGTGAAGCGCTTTTCCAGCTTTTTTTGAACTCCTTCGGTATCGGACCCTGCCAGCCCGGATATAACTGCAAAGTTTCTCTGGTGATCGGGAAAGTCGGAACCAGCGCGTGATAAGGAGTTTTTTCTCCCGTTAAGATCGCGTAAGCGGCTTTTATGGCCTCGGCGCCAAGGGGGCCGCAGAACTGGGCCGAATCGATGACCGTCAATCGCCCCTTTTTAATGTTTTCAATCGATCGCGGATCGCCGTCTATAGTCGCTACGATTATTTCGTCGCGACCGGCTTCGGCGAGGCCGTTAACGATTTCGAGACCGCCTCCGTCGTTGACCGTGAAAACGACGTCTATATCGCCGCGCTTCGGAAAATCGCGCAGGATGTCGGCCGCCGCTTTACGGCCGCTGACGGGTTCTACCGCCTGATATGAATTGCGGATCTTATACGGACGTTTGGACCGGCTTAAGGCGTCGAGAAAACCGTTAACCCGTTCCACGGTGGATGAAACATGAGGATATTCTACGAGTATGACGCTTATGGTATTGCCTTCCGGGAATTTTGACGATATATATTCGCCGTCGAGATATCCGGCCTGATAATTGTCCGAAGTGCGGAATGCGGACAGGATGCCGCCGCTGATATATTGATCATAAGCTACGACCGGTATTCCAGCCTTGTTTGCGGCTTTTAGCGGATCGGCGAGGGCTGCGTTGTCGGTAGGCTGGACCACGATTATGTCGGCTTTCGCCGCCACCAGTTCGTTCATCTGGCGCACCTGGTTTTCTATTCCGGTTGCGCCGTCGCCGGCTACCCGTATTTGTAATTTCAGAGTGAGCCCGCCCTTTTTTATCGCTTCTTTATTTATTCTGGCGGCTTCTTCCTCGAGTCCGTCGCTCATGGCGACCTGGCCGGCTATGTTTTGCGACCAGTACAGGACTCCGACGTTTTTTTCAGCCGCTTCCGCGGGCTCGGCGAATGAAAAAAAAGAAATTAAAAGCGCCGAAAGAATTTGAAATGTAACGATGACTGCCGGATACGCATATGACGAAAAGGTTCCGCTCCCTTCCGGGATTTTATGCCGGCGGGGAGGGAACGCTCTATTTATTTTTCTTTTAAAATTTCTTTTGGATTGAAGCCGATTGATTGTTCGGCCGTTTAAAGCTGAAGTTTTCGCGTTGTCGAGATCATATAAATTTTCGAGGATTTTCGATTTTATAAAATTCAAATCCCGACACGCTCCTTTGGTTTGAAATTGAGAAAAATCAATATGGATGGCGCTTTGAAAACGACCGTGAACGAAGGGCCGGCCGCTAATTAATATACAACAAAACCCGCTATTTGTCAATGCGGGAAAAATGAAAGGCGAAACCTTGCGGAACGCTTCGGAAATACTTGTTTGGTTATGCCTTCATATCAATGATGGTGCCCAGATTTTTATCCTGAGCCTTCATGATTGATACGTTAGCCGCAACCTCCGTTTTTGCGGTTTTGGCGTCGACGGCATTTTTTACGAGACTGGTTTCGGAAGCGTTACTTTTATCGAATTTTTGAAACGCCATGTTGATGGCGTTCGAATTAGCCGGATTTATCATAGTCATAATGACCTCCCGGGCGGAGCCCTGAAAAAGACATTGCGCCGAGCTTTAAAGCGCTTCTTTTAGTAATTATATGAACAAACGATGTTTTTGCGATTAATTTTGTCCACTTAATTTCAGTATAAGCCAAAACGCTTTAAAAGTCAAGAATCATTTTATTGGGTGTTTATCTGGTTTTTAAGGGAGCCGTTTGTGGTGATCGGGTCGTTATTTCATATCGCTCGATGCCAATAGCCTGTCCGCCATTCATCAATGAACGGTATTGTTTTGGTTTTAGCGCCGGATGGGATCGAAGCTAACCGTAAAAACCGTGATTTGAATTTTAAATGAAAATGTTATATAATGAACTTGAAGATAGTGGATGCGTAAACGAAATTTAACAAAACAGAAGGAGGCAGCCATGCCTAAAGAAATGAAAAAGTGCGCCTGCTCATGCGGCAGCGAAAATTCCGCCGAAAAATGCAGTGACGAAACCCCCGCGGCTAAAAGCAGTCCGGAAGAAGTGAAAATATCCGAATTAATACATGGCGGCTATGAGGAAGAAAATGATAAAAAAGCAGCCGATCTATGGCTTAATGCGTGGAACAAAATCGTGAAGGCGCACGGCGGAAAAAAACACGATTTTTATACATTGTGCGAAACTTTTCACGTCAAATTTTCGATGGACGCATATCAGTGGCTCGAGGATATGGATGAAATGTTCTCGGAAATACTGTGCGACGACGAAAAATATTTTCAGAAATGGATGAAATTCCAGGCTGAGCTGCTTGAAAATTTCACGGATATCGACGAAGACGTGCTTAAGGACGTTAAAACTTCGTTTGCGCTAAACCATTTCAAGATTGGCGACGCGGCCGGCGGCGATAAGATATTCGCCGAACTCATAAACCAGTTTCCCGAAGACGACCTGCTATATCTCTACTGGTCGGAGCCATACGAGGAAGAGGCCGGCGGATACGAAAAGATCCCGGCGGATTACAATAAGGCTCTCGGAATACTTCAAAAAGCGCTGGATGAATCGGACCGCGACAATCTTGAGGAGATCGAGGACGCCATGAAGGCCCTCAAAAAGAAGATCAAGAAAAACTAATATTAGCGGATAGGACTATACACCCCGCCGCTTTTGAATTTGCGATATTGTCGCGGATCCATCGGCGGGGCGAAAAGTTATGCGCAAGCGAGTTCCGGCTAAGGGGCCTTTCGCCCGCCAGACCATCTTTTCATATTACAAGAAAAATTTAAGATTTACTTTGACGGCCCGCGCTTGTTTTATTTTAAGCGGTGCAAGGGACCGGCATATCGCGAAACTCGCCGTTCGGGCTTTTCATTAATTTTGTTCGGAGTAAAAAAAATATTTGATAACTGACGCGGAGAAAAACAAAAAGGAGTTTTTGGTTATGAACGATATCCGGCGGGTCAAAAAGATTGTGACAGGCGTAAAGGCGACTGACGGAGCGGGTGTCAGGCTGACAAGAGTTTTCGGGAACGGCGACGTCAAGGATTTCGATCCGTTTCTTATGCTGGACGCTTTTGATTCGCTGAATCCGGACGATTATACTAAAGGTTTTCCATGGCATCCTCACAGAGGGATAGAAACGATCACATACCTTGTAAGCGGAAAAATAGAGCACGGCGACAGTCTTGGAAACAAAGGCTGCATCCTCGATGGCGGCTGTCAGTGGATGACGGCGGGGAGCGGCATTATTCACCAGGAAATGCCCAAACCGTCGGAGCGGATGCTGGGCGTTCAGCTATGGCTTAATCTGCCTTCAAAGGACAAAATGACCGTTCCGAAATATAACGATATTTTAAAATCAGACGTACCTGTAGTGGATGACGGCGATCATAAGATACGCGTTATCGCCGGAACATATAAGGGAACATCCGGTGCGTTTGCCGGAGAATATGTTAAACCCGCGTTTTTGGATGTGCAGTTAAAAGCCGGCCGCGAGTGGTCTTTTGTTACCGGCAATGATTCTACTTTATTTATTTACATTTTCGAGGGCGCCGGCCGCTTGGTTTCTGGCAGCGACGAACTTATCGCTGAGAAGCATGCCGTCTTATTTGGCGCGGGGAAAACATTTTGGATAAAAGCGGCTGATATGGGCATGAGATTTTTGCTGCTCGAAGGAAAACCTCTTAAGGAACCCGTGGCGTGGGGCGGACCGATAGTTATGAACACGCAGGAGGAATTGGACCTGGCTTTCAAAGAACTGGACGATGACACTTTTATCAAATAGCTTATTTTGCCGGCTTATATGCGATAATGGTAACGGGAAAGCCGTCTTCGCGGCTGCTTGTGCTCCGAATGCCCGGAACGAGGATTTTGGCATATCGATCGTGCAGGCGCTGAAATAGAAAACATGAAATTTATAATAAGGAAAATGGAGCGATAATGAAAAAAACTCTCGTGAAATATGTTTTCGTGATTGTAATTGGTTATTTGACCTTATTCGCGTTCAGACTAATATACGGATATTTGAATGTATCGGAACGGACGTTTCAAAACGTCATTAATGAATTCGCTGTCGATTCCAGGAGCGTCGTAAGAAATTACGCGAGTGAAAAAAAGGTCCTTAAAAATGAAAAAACGGTTCAGATCAACGCCAATCCGAATATTTCGGTCGATCAAAAATATGAAAAGGTCGCTTCGCTGGCATCGAAAACCACTGATTTCACTTCCGACGAAGTCGCCTTAAGAAAGCGCATCAATGATTGCGGAGCGCTGATTCAGTTCGAACAGAACAGCGGTCTTGCGGACAACAGAAGGCTGCATCTGATCATCGGAGTTCAGCCGGAAAAGTTCGATTTTCTTGTCAACGAGATCAATAAGATCGGTTCCGTTATTTCTATAGAGATAAACAAAATAGATAAAACGAGCGAATATAAAAGTCTGAAGGCCAACCGTATGTCATTGGAAAAGTCCAGGACCTCACTCGAAAATCTCAGGAAATTAAACGGGTCGGTCCAGGAAATGATCGAACTGGAAGGCAAGATACTTGAAAATGAACAGGTGATGCAGAAACTTGGCGTTCAGCTAAAAGAGTTCGACGAGGAGTGCGAATTCTGCACGATAAAATTTACGCTGGCGGAATATAAGGAAGCCATAAAAGCTGAAATATCGTTGATGCACAGGATCAAAGTGGCTTTTGAATGGTCCATCGTCTATTACGTTTATTTTCTTGAAATGGTGTTTTTGGCTTTGCTTATATCTTTGATTTTTATTATTATCATCGGAAAACTCAAATGGCTCCCGGATTATATAAATCAATTCAATAAATAGCGGGCGGCCCGGTCGCGAAATATTATCGGTCGGGGCGCGCTCTCGGGATGGAAGACGAATATGGCGAGGCGCCGGCGCAATTTGAAAAAGCTAAAGCGTTAAAGTCCGATATCTCGAAGTACCGTTATAAGCCGGGCGTTGTTCTTGAAAAACTTGTTAGAAGCGATGAAGCGGAAAAACAATACGCCAGGGCTGAAAAACACGGCCGAAATGATTAAACCGTAATTTTAATTTTTGTGAAAATTACCCCAGCCGAGCTTGGTGCGCAGGATGTCGAAAAAATTGTTCTCATCGAATTTTATGAGGCTGGCGTGATATGGCGAGCGCGAAAAGTATATCGCGTCTTCCTTTTGAAGCATGAACGACTGCTGGCCGTCGGTCGAAACCGACGATGCCCAGTCTGATTTTTCGTTGACCTTGATTTTTACCGTTTCGGGTACTATGAGCGGCCTCGAAGCCAGCGTGAACGCGGATATCGGAATGAGTAAAAACGCGGGAAGCTCGGGCGATAAAATAGGCCCGCCGCATGAAAGCGAATACGCGGTCGAACCCGTCGGCGTTGAAATTATGAGGCCGTCGCCGCAGTATTTGTCGACGAACTTTCCGTCTATGAACACTTCTGAAATATTCATTTTTGAGGATGATTCGCGTCTTATGACGATCTCGTTCAATGCGTAAAATGTGGCGACGATCTTTTTCGCGCGCTCGACCTCGCATTTTATCATGAGGCGCCGCTCGACTGAATAATCATCTTTTTTGAATATTCTGTTTATGGAATCTTTATAGTCTTCCGGCATTACTTCGGCGAGAAATCCAAGGTTCCCAAGGTTTATGCCGAGTATTGGAATGTTGTGTTCCGATACGGCGCGCGCCGCTGAAAGTATGGTGCCGTCGCCGCCGAGGACGATCGCCAGTCCGATCTTTTCTTTAATGAAATCGTGCTGTTCGATCGCCCGTACTTCGCCGTCGCCGCATATCTTCTGCGATGCCAGAAAGCTAGCCGTCGCGCCGTCCGCGAATATCTGCGAACCGTTTTGACTGATGAGCGATATTATATCCTTGAGATAGGCGAATTTTTCAATTCTTTTAGGGTTAATTATTAAAAAAACCCTTTTTATTGCTGACATGCTTACCATCGCTTGCGTATTTTACATTCAGTATTTCAGCCGCTATGGAAACGGCTATTTCGGCGGGCGTTTCGCCGCCAAGATCGAGCCCTATGGGCGCGAACACGCGTTTTAATTTGGATTCCGGATGCCCTTTTTCAAGAAGCTCTTTCATGCATGCCGCTACTTTTGAGCGGGAACCGATCATGCCGATATAAGCGAATTCCTCGAGACTTTCCAGAATGAAATTTAAAACCTTGCCGTCCGAATATTCGTGGCCGCGCGTCACGATTATCATGTAATCGGCGGGCGAAAGCTTTAACAGGTCCGCGGAGCCCGAAAGGTCGGCCGGTTCGTATCCGGAAATCTCGACCGTTTTGCAGTTCGGGAAGCGGTCCTGACCCAGATACTCAGGACGATCGTCGACGACCGTCACGAAAAAATCTAGAGTTCTTAAAAGCGGCGCGAGTTTGTGGGCAATGTGCCCGCCGCCGAATATGATCGCGCGCGCCGAAGACATATGCGGCTCCAGGAATATTTCAACCGAACCGCCGCATGAAAGAAGAAGTTCGGCCAGATCGAAGCGTATTCTCTGACATTCGTTTTTTTTCAGGGCTTCGACCGCTTTTTTCGCCGCTTCATGTTCGAGCGGTCCGCCGCCTATGGTGCCGATTATCGAACCGTCGGGGCGCACGACCATTTTAGAACCTATTTTTCGTGGCGTCGAGCCTTCGCTTTCGATTACCGTCACGAGCGTGAAGGCCGCGCCTTCCGATTTGAGTCTGGATATTTCGTTATAAATCTCGTTAAGTTCCATTATTTCAACACCAGTTTCTCTATAATTTCGCGGAATAATTCTCCGCACATAGCGCGCCTGTATTTTTCATCGGAACGCACGTCCGTGATCGGGCTGACCTCGGCGAGAAGCATTTCAGTGGCTTCATTTATCATGTTTTTATTTATGGTCTGTTTCAAAAGCATGAATTTTTCAGTTTTTACCGCCCTGATGACGCGCGGGGCGACCGAACCGAGAGCTATTTTGATGTCGTTTAATTTCAGCGAACCGTTCGAATGCTTTTCGTAATGAAGCGAAACGGCAGCCGACACCTTCGATATGGCCATGCCCTTACGCTGGCCGAGGCGCATCCATGCAGATCTGTAATTCTCGAATTTGGGGATGATGATCTTCGTTATGATCTCGTTAGGCGCAAGGACGGTTTTTCCGGGTCCCAGAAAAAAATCCGAAAGCATGATCTTGCGGTTGGAATCAACCGAGCGCGTTTCGATTTCAGCGTCAAATGCCATAAGGGCCGCAATGCTGTCGCCGGCCGGCGAGGCGTTTCCTATGTTGCCGCCGATCGTTCCTAGGGCGCGTATCTGAGGCGAACCGATAACCGAGACGGCGTCGGTAATCGCGGCGTAATTTTTCTTGAAAGGCTCATAAGCAAGGACCTGCAAGTGCTTCGCCGTGGCTCCGATTATGTAAGTGCTTTTGTGCTCCTCGATCTTTGAAAGCTCGGAGAGCCTGGATATATCGACTAAAACTTTCGTATAGTTGGGATTGTCCTTGAGGCGCACCAGGACGTCGGTGCCGCCGCATAAGAACCTGTAGGGTTCCTTGAGGCTGTTTATGACGTATAGCGTTTCGTTTAATGATGACGGCGTGAGGACTTTAAAATTTCTAAGCATATACTGCCTCTCTCCTTACTTATTTAATTCTTTCGCGGCTTCATGTATCGCGTCGACTATTCTGACATATCCGGTGCAGCGGCAGAGGTTGCCTGAAAGGCCCTCCATTATCTGTTCATTCGTAGGATTTTTGTGCTTTTTCAGAAGCGCGTACGATGAGACGACCATTCCGGGCGTGCAGAAGCCGCATTGAACGGCGGTTGCTTTTATGAAGGCGTCGATTATAGGCTTAGCTTTTTCATCGGATTTAATGCCTTCTATCGTCAGCACTTTTTTTCCGGTGAGCGATGTGCACAGCACGAGGCACGACGCGACGATATCGCCGTCCATTATAACTGTGCAGGCGCCGCACTCGCCCATGCCGCATCCTTCCTTCGAGCCGGTGAGCCGGAGCTCGTATCTTAAAATATCCAGGAGCGTATAATGGCACGGAACGTTAAGCGAAATATCTTCGTCGTTAACTTTGAATTTTACGGCGACCGTTTCGAACGGTTTCGCGTTTTCTTCGGAAAAGTTTTTGAACGGCATTTATTTTACCTCGCTTTTGTTTTCTGAATTTCTTTTGCTTTCAAGCGCTTCCCATATTTTTTCAGGAAGCACGGGAACGTGGCCGAACTGGTGGCCGCACGCGTTTGATATGCCGTTCGCGACCGCCGCGACTATGGGCATGAGCGAAGGCTCGCCGAGGCCTTTTGCGCCGTAGGGACCGTCCTTGGATTTTTCCTCGACGAAGAACGATTTGACTTCAGGCATGTCCATTACCGTCGGCGCCGTATAAGTCGAAAGGCCGAGGGATTTAATATATCCTTTTTCGCTGACAAGGTTTTCCATTATGGCGTAGCCCAGGCCCTGAGCCGCGCCGCCTTCTACCTGAGCCGCGCAGAGCGCCGGATTCACTACCTGGCCGACATCATGTACGGACGTTATTTTATTTACTCGCGTTTCGCCCGTCCTTCTGTCGACTTCGACCTCAGAGACGGAAGTGGCGTATGAATATACATAATATGGTTCACCCTGGCCGGTTTCCAGGTTATAGTCGGTCTTGGGCGATACGTAGAAACCCATTTCGGAAAGCCCTATATTTTCCATGTAGCATTTTTTTACGACTTCCTGGAATGTCACGGCGTTGCGGCTGTCCTTGATGTTGTAAAATTTATTGTGTTTCGCCATTACCTGCGCGGGCTTGATCTTAAGCATTTCCGATGCCTGCGCTATGAGTTTCTGGCGCAGTTTATTGGCCGCGTCTAAAATAGCGTTGCCGCTCATGACGGTCGTTCTCGAAGCGACCGTCGGGCCCGAGTCGGGAATTATATTTGTGTCGACGTTTTTAAAATTGATGGCCGTGATCTCGCATCCGAGCGCTTCGGATGCGATCTGCGCGAGAACGGTGAGCGCGCCCTGACCCATGTCGACGTTTCCGACGCATAGCGTGACCGATCCGTCTTTCCAGATCTGGACGTGGGAGCCGGCCTTGTCCATGAACCAGCCTTTCGCGCCGAGATTCATTCCGTAGAATATCGATGATACGCCAAGGCCCTTGAACGTTTTGCGCGTCGCGTCCGCGTTCCATTTTTCGAATTCCTTGCGGCGCTTGTCGTAATCGCTCTCTTTTTTAGCTTTGTCGATGGTTTCGATGAGGCCGCAGGATTCCTTGATTTTGTGGCTGCTTACTGTGAGCGCCCCTTTTTTCACCGCGTTGTTTTTTCTGAATTCGAATGGGTCGTAACCCATTTCGTTGCATATGATATTGATCATCGATTCCATAGCGTAGATAACCTGAGGAGTTCCGAATCCGCGGTATGCGCTGCACGGAACTTTGTTCGTATACAAACCGACGATGTCGCCGCAGACGTTAGGTATAACGTAAGGGCCGCCGAAATGAACGGATGTCCTGAAAAGGACTATCGTGGACATGGTCGTGTACGCTCCGCAATCGCCTAAAACTTTCACTTTCAGCGCGTTTATCCTGCCTTTTTTCGTAATGCCGACCTTATATTCCATTTTCATCGGATGGCGTTTCGACGAGATCATAAGGTCTTCGCCGCGGTCGAGTATCAATTTCACGGGTTTTTTCAGGATGAAAGCCGCGAGCGCCGCTTTGGCCGCATATTCCGAAGGGACGTCTTCCTTGCCGCCGAAACCGCCGCCGACAGCGCATTGTACGACGCGAGCCTGTGACAGAGGAATTCCGAGGGTCGTGGAAACCGCGCCCTGAACGTAGAACGGACACTGAATGCTCGCGTACACGGTGACGCCGTCATTTCCGGCCGGAACGCCTATGCAGCCCTGCGTTTCAAGGTAGAGGTGCTCCTGATAATTTATGGTGAATGTTTTTTCAAAAACTTTGAAGGATTTTTTAAAGGCATCATCGATATTCTCGCCTTTTCTGACCTTATAATGGCAGAGGGTGTTGCCTTTTGGGTGGACCTTTTTCTTTTCATCGAAAGATTCTTCGACGGTCAGGACCGGTTCGTATTGTTCGTATGCGATCTCTACGAGCTCGGCGCCCTGTTCGGCTATGCGTCTCGTGCTTGCGACTACAAGGGCTATCTGTTCGCCAACGAAACGTACGTATTCTTTAGCGAAAAGCGGCTGATCATCGACGACGCAACCTATTTTATTAAGGCCGGTTATATCATCGGCGGTTAAAACAGCTTCCACGCCGGGTAATTCAAGCGCCTTTTTTTTGTTTATGCTAAGTATTTTTCCAGAAGGTATTTTCGAATAGACCATCTTGGCGTGAAGCATGCCGTCGAAAGACAGGTCGTCGACGTATTTCGCGATGCCTGCGATCTTGTCGTAGGCGTCTATTTTGTCGACCGTTTTACCTACCACTGAATAAAGGCTCTCTTTTTTTCCTCTCATTTCAAGCTCCTTTGATTTTCTCATACTCGCCGGGCGTGTCGATGTTTAAGATTATCCCCGGATCGCAAACGTTGAGGTAAGCTATATCTTCGTTGTTGCTATTAATAATTTCACGAAGCGAAGAAGTATCCGCGAGTTCTAATATTTTTCCGATGTATGCGGACGATATGCAAACCGGATGGCCCCTGTGCATTTCAAAAGAAGGAATTACGATGCTTTTGGGTGAATTTAAAAATTCCTCTTTCAATTTTTTAAAAGTTTCCGGTTCAACCGTCGGACGATCTATTAATTGTATCATAAAACCGGAATAAAAATCAACGGATTTTTTTTCGCAAACTGCCGAAATTCCGCGCCTTATTGAAGAAAATTGACCCAGTTTGTAGGAAGCGTTCTCCGCGAATATTATTTCGGTATCAGACATGGTTAAAATGGCTGGCGGGTATGACGTTTTCAGGCGCGATTTCATGAGCTCGTATTTGTGACCCAGAACGACCGCTATGCTCTTTATGCCGGCATGAATAAACCCGTCGATCGCGCGCTCGATAAAGGTCCGGCCGCGGTATGTGAGAAGCTGTTTTTCAGTGCCCATGCGGGAACTTTCACCGGCCGCGAGGACCAGCCCGAATAATTCGTCTGGTCTTTTGTATGCGGAGGCTATGGTTTTATTCATTTATTCACCAGTTCTTCTTATTTTTGGCTGATGTGTCGCCCAATCTTTTTCCTGAAGAGAAGCAGCGCGCCGAAAATTCCGGCGGCCCCCTGTATGACGTTCGGTATAAGAGAAGAGAGCGCTTTAGGTATTCCGAAAACGAATATCTGCATCAGAAAATAGCCGGCGACCATAAAAAGGGCCGCGCAGACTCCGGCTGAAAGCAGCCGCGCTTCGTTTTCAGCTTCGTTTTTATCTTCCCGGTATGAAAATATCGGAAGGCCCGCCATGGCTCCCTCGAGTCCTTTTATGATAAGCGTCATGAAATAGAAGGGATATCCGCTTAAAATATCGGCCATGGCTGAGCCGATGCCGCCAATGAAAGCGCCAGTTCTTGAACCGAGATAAAAACCGGAAAATATTATTATGATATCTCCCAGGTTTACGTATCCGCCGGTCAGGGGAGTGGGGATTTGAATGACGCGCGTCACCACCGCGGTAAGGGCAGTGATGACGCCCGTTAATATAGCTTTTTTATGGTTCATTTCACTATCTCTATTCCAGTTATATTTTTATCTTTTATAGCCGCGTTCGCGGCAAGATAAATTTGACTTTTTACATTTTTAACGCTTTTTTTACGGAAGCGAGGCTTGGCTCGACCACCGGCGGTTTTGTAGTGCAGGAAATGGCGGTGTTTATATCCTTGAGGCCGTTTCCGGTGACGACGATGGCAACGGACGCGTTCTGAGGCATCCTGTTCTCTTTTTTCATTTTTACGAATCCGGCGAAACCGGTTACTCCGGCCGGTTCGGCGAAAACGCCGGAATATTTTGGAAGAGTTTTAAGAGCGTCGAGTATTTCGGCGTCGGTAACGTCGATGAATTCGCCTTCTGAAGCGTAGACGGCGTTAAGGCCCTGATGCGAGGCGCGCGGAATGCCGACTGATATCGAATCCGCGACCGTTTCGGGGATCATATCGACGAGCTGCCTGCTTTTATTGTTTTTGAAGGCGCGCACGAACGGGTTCGAGCCTTCAGCCTGAACGCCTATGAGCTTTGGAACCTTTTCAATGAGCCCGAGGCTCATGAGATCGTAAAATCCTTTATAAATGCCGCCGATGATGCATCCATCGCCTACCGATACGAAAACGTAGTCGGGAAGCTTGCGTCCGGACTGCTCGAATATTTCAAGCGCGCAGGTTTTCTTGCCTTCGAGCAGGTAAGGGTTATAGCCGGTGTTACGGTTGTACCAGCCGAATTCCTTCGATGCCTCCATGCACAGGTCGAACGCCTGGTCGTAATTTCCGTCGACCATTAAAACATTCGCTCCGAAAAGAAGGAGCTGGGCGACCTTCGCGATCGGCGCGGTCTTCGGGACGAAAATATAAGTTTTTATTCCCATCTGGGCGCATATGCCTGAAAGCGAGGAAGCCGCGTTTCCCGTCGAGGCGCAGGTTATGATGTCCTTTTTGAATTCGAAGGATTTCGAGACGCCGACGGCGGAAGCCCTGTCCTTGAATGAAGCCGTGGGGTTCTGACCGTCGTCTTTTATGAAGATGTTTTCATGATTTAAGAATTTGGCGAGCCTTTCGGGTTTGTAATAAGGCGTCATTCCCACGCGCAGAGACGTTTTTGGCGTTTCCGGTGATACCGGGAGAATGTCGATATAGCGCCAGATATTGTTTTCATTATGCGCCGGAGGCTTCGAGATCTTCTTTTCAAAATCTTTTTTTATTTCGGCGTATTTATATATCACGTTCAAAAGCCCGAAAGGGCCGCATTGTTCACATGTGTACATGGCTTCGGCCGGCTCGTAACGCCTGCCGCAAAGAACGCACTTTAAATGGTCGATATTTTTATTCATAACGCATACCCTCATTATAAAATTTTATCTGTAGTAAGTGTATACCGTTTTTATGGCTGATACCATCGCGCCTTTTTCGTCGCGGTTAACGATGAAAACCACGTTGCCGTTCTCATCGTACTGATACGATTGAGTTGAGCTGGCGCCGCTCCGGTCGAACCGGTTCGCTTTTTCGACATGACCTTTTCCGTCATATTTGAAGACGTTCCTGTCTTCGACTCTTCCGTTTGTGCCGTATGACGTTTTTTCAATGACGTTTCCGCGCGAATCGCATCTGTAAAGCAAACTTTTTTTCGAACTTATTTTCCCTGCCGCGTCATAGGTGATCTCGTCCACCGTGTTTTCATCGAAATTCATCCTGAATACGGTTTTGCCGTC